>Ga0180009_10000752_pt1 | contig 42385 bp, 37 predicted proteins | sample OS_PC_MetaG_FD_123537 | JGI IMG/M metagenome (GOLD analysis project Ga0180009, IMG submission 123537) | Groundwater microbial communities from the Aspo Hard Rock Laboratory (HRL) deep subsurface site, Sweden - OS_PC_MetaG | ecosystem: Environmental > Aquatic > Deep subsurface > Groundwater...
CCGGGCGCTGAACATTATGACACAACAGGGAATGCCCGAGAGTTGCTTGGTTGCATAATTAATGGCTCCAGATAGGACAATTCGTGTCTCCCTCTCCCTACTGATTATTTATGCACCAAAGCCGTGCGTGTATTATAATGGAAATATGAGATTTGACTACCCTCCTGACCTTCGGGACAGAGTTAGGACTGCGAAAGTATGAGCCTGCCAAGCAGTGAACCCCTGCCTGACGACATAAATGAACTACCGCCTGCCCGCCAGCGTCATCTCCGCCGGCTACCACGCACAGCGACACCCGCAGAACGCCAGATCCTGCTCGATTCCTTGCTTCAATTAACCGCACCGAGCCTGGATTTCTTCCTGTTCGCACTGCTGGGCTCCCTGGCAGCTGGCATGGCGTTTTTCTTCGACGAACCCATTCTTCTGATCCTCGCCTTGGTAACCTTGCCGTTCAATAGCCCCATTTTTGATCTGGCGCTTTTACCACCCACCCAGAGACTGGGGCACGGGCTCAAGTCCCTGGTGAGTTTACTGATCAGCGCTGGTCTGGCTTTCAGCGCGGGCGCGCTGTCCGGATGGCTGAGAGCCTCCCCCTCCCTTTCCCGACTGTCCATCATCCACTTTTCCGCACCGTACTGGCTTAATCTGGTCATCGTGGCGGGCAGTGTGGTGTTGTGTTGCCTAGTCTTACTCCGGCAAAACCAGTTACCTCGGCTGGCAGGTGCGTTTTTATCCTATGAAATCATGATCCCGCTGGTTGTCGCCGGGTTTGGGTTGACAACCACCCATGCGCAACTCTGGCCTGGTGCCTTGCTGATCAGCCTGCTTCATTTAGGTCTGGCGCTCGTGCTGGCGATTCTAACTTTTATCCTCCTGGGATTTATGCCCAAATTACGCATGGGTTGGGTGCTGGCTCTCGTTCCGCTGGCATTAACACTGGCTGTGCTTACTGCGACCATGTTCTTTCTCTCACAAAAGAATGCTGGGTTGCCACCACCAACCTCCTCCCCGACGCCAGGTCCTTCGCAAACGGCGTCGCCTAAGGCAGTGGAAGCCACTTCCACACCCACAGAACAGCCTTATACAGCTACGATGACACGGACGGACACCGGGACTCCGACCATCGCCCCTACGCCAACTCAAACGCCCACCCCGGAACCTACCACGTATTGGGGTGTGGTGGAAGCCGATGAAGGTGCTATCATCCGGGAGTCGCCGGACTTTGGTTCGCAGGTGGTGACCTATGTTAACGATGGGGATTTGATCGAAATCCTGGGCGAGATTACCAATGAGAATAATACCCGTTGGTATCAGGTGCACACCGCGACAGGAGAGTCCGGCTGGTTGCTCGGGTCACTGGTCAACACGCCAACCCCCACACCCTCGCCTACGAGTGAGTAGACTCCTCAAACAAAAAATTCCACAAATAGAAATCCCTATTCGATTGGAATGAAATATTTCGGCTGCGTGAAAAAATGCCTCTATCCCCCTCACGTCAGGTGAAGGGACATCAATGGAGGATCGTCAAATTCTGCTGAGGTAACTGGACCTCTTCTCCTTCCGGCAATTTGATCCTCGCTGCAGGACCGTGCAGTCCGCTTTCAAATACCTCAGCCCCCACCAAAGCAACAATTTCACCTGTTTGACCAATCGCCTCTCCTGAGAGGATGCGCACACACTGACCAACTGTAAGTTGGGTTTGGAGACCCAGGTCGGCTTCAGGTTCGCCCTCCCCATAGGGGATGGTCACCTCTGGCCGGTGCCCTTGATAAAGATCACATGGTATGGCATTGAGACTGGTCATTGCGCCTTCCCGCGATGCCAACATATCAATACTGACCGGATCAGGAGGGAGATCACCGAAACCTTGCAGCACGATCACAGGTATCGCTAACTGCCTTGCTGTTGGGATCAGTTCTGTTGCCAAGGTGCCAAATATCAACCCTGCTGGTCCGAGGTTTATCAGCCGATGTAAGCCAGATAGATCAAAACATGAGACCAGTGCTAAAATTTTGCCTTCTCCCACGGTTTCAGGAACTTCACCATCTACTGGCTCTTCTTTAGGGTCCCCAACCACACCCAGGAGTCCCGCGCCAGCAAGCCCATTTCCCCAAACCCCCTGCACCAGGCTGCACTCAGATGTCAGAATTACGCCGAACTCCGGGATCACTTCCTCAACGAACCCAATCATTTCCGCCCTGACCCGGACGACCTCTGTGCCTGTCGCCAGAATCGCCCTTCCATGGCTGATATCCACCAGAAACCCGTCTGACGGCGAACGCACAAGCCGGGTCAATGCTCCCTCACATTGGGCAATCAGATCTCCTTCCTTAAGTTGATCACCCGGCTCACGGACAACACAAGCATCTGTTTCTGTCGGTGAGATACCCAGACCTCGACTAAGATCCAGAGTAACCACCTTCGCTGGAAAGCTCGCCTCAGCAATGACATCCTCTGGCCGCACGGCATCACCGTCCGACACCAATACCCGACCAGCAAGCGGCAATCGCCGCGTTCGCCGGATGATCGTATGGGGGGAAACCTGCAAAACATCCGCCAACATACCTCTGATCACACCTTTCTCCAAGCCAGCATTAACCACCCAAGGTCCATAACCACCGTTGCATTAATGCCACTCGTTGTTCTTCTTCATCAGGCAGGGGCAGGGGCCGACCACGCGCGTCTACCACCAAACCTAACACCCCTCCGGTCACCTTCAATCGCCCGCCTATCCCCGGTCCGCCAAAACCCACATCCGTCTCCGGTCCCGGTTTGAGCACCAATACCGCCGGTTCGTTGACCTGGAGGACCAGACGGCGGAGCGTCCCCTGGGCGACGTTGATCGAAAAATCACCGCCGGTTTCCTTAATGACCTGCATGGATAAGATCTGTTCCCCTTCAGGCGCGGGGCTGACGGGGATTATCACCGTCCCCAGGTTCTGAAAGGCATCCGTCTCTAAAATTTGCACTGGCAGAATCGGAAGGGTTTCGCCAATCACACCCAATAACGGGAGGATGTGATACCGGTCAAGAACCATGGTCGTCACACCCCTGGGCTGGAGCCCATCCAACAGCATCAACATACTTTGACCTGCGGTCGGCGCCTGGGTCAGCATCGCGCCGCTGGCAATCACCGGTTCAAAATCACCATCCAGACCCTGATCTGGATCAAATGAGAAAGATGGATAACACTCCGCAAGATTGGTAACAGCATTCTGTAGTCGGAACCTGGACAAAGCCTGTGATAGGATCAGTTCCATAGCAATACCGGGGATAATGGCAGGGTGCAGCGCGTGGTTATGCAGATAATCCGCCACAAGATCGAGTTCTACCTGCTCTGACATCCAGCGATGGACCGGGAGAAGTCCCTGTTCCTGCACTTCACCCGGCAGGAAATCCCAGGCGGGCTGGGTTAACGTTTGCGCATCACCGCCCAACCCCACAGCGAGCGTTGTACTCCCGCCGCCCAGATCCACTGCCAATACACCCCGCAGTTTTTCGACGGCATGCTCACCGTTGGAAGTGCGGCTGAGAAAACGCACCATCCGGTTCATTGCAAAGTCCCTTGTCGAACAGTGACCGCCAGCGAGATGAATCAATTCCTTCAAACCGGGAATTTCCTTCTCCCATATTTGAAGGATGAAGCGATCAAGGATAGATTGGGCGGGGACAAGATCAAAGCTCCCATGTGCCGGCTGGAGATTAGCCGTAATTTGCACGGGTGACCAGGGCTCCAGTCGCCGTTCAACCGCTTCTCTCAAGAAAGTATTTCCTGCGTAAAGGATCAGGGGTCTTATCTCATCAGGTAACAGCATACAGGCGGTGCGGGTGATTTCTATTAAGGTGCGCACATGTTGTTCTGCGCCGGCATTTTCACCACCGGTGAGGACCACCACTTTCGGTCTGAGCTGGAGCAAACGGTCAATCACCAGGGTTTCATCACCCAGATCTGCCAGCCCGATGCAACCAGACAATGCTAAAGGCAATGATCCGATCAAAGCCCGAGCCGCTGCCAGCGACCCCCCTTGCGTTAAACCCAATGCGACCGTCTTCAATGGCGGTCCTGCAGAACAGGTCAGTGCAATCCGGTCAAGCCCTTCGCCATCAGGATTAACCGGCATGATCAATCCGCCATCCGGTCTCAGGAGTTTTCGCCCACAATTTATCTGTAAATTTTCCAGGGCTTCACCCACGCCCTCCCCAAGATGGCGATCACCATCCACTGTGGTAGGCGCGATTCCCCCCCCTAATAAGCGGTATTTCCCGTCCACGATCCCAAAGAGAGATGCCCGGGTATTGATCCGGCCGATATCCAAACCCAGGACCGTCTGCGCCTGGCGGGTCAGATCCATTACATCCCTCCAGTAAGTTGGATGATGAAGACGCCGAGGAAGATCAGGCGGTCAATCAAAGCCACCAAAGCCGTGGAGAATATCCCTGCGAAAACAGCACCCAGGGTAATGCCGATAAAGACCTGCCCGACTTTACTCAACCCTTCCAGAAGGAGCGGACGCTGCGTTTCTTCATCCTTCGACCCAGTCTTGAATTTCCTGCCAAAATGGAAATAACTGAGCGTACCAACCGTCCCCAACAACATCACGGCAGCATCGAGGATGCGCAGCCAGGTTTGTCCGGGAATTTCATACCAGCGCGCTGGGTCAAAGGCATCCAGCACAACCCGGGATTGCGGGATCAGGGTGCCAAAGACCGCACCACCAATAGCAATCGCCGCTGTCAGCCCTGCCAGAAAAGCCAGCGGAACCTTTCCAAGACCGGATAACTTCGGAATCTGGCTGAGGATCAGCAGGAGGACCAGCCCCAGCGGGATGACCAGCCACAAACGTTCCGTCCATGTGCCGGTTGCCAGGGGTACCACCAGGTGCGGCCAGATGATCTGGTTAATGAGGATCACTGCCAAATAGCCGGCTGTTAAGCCAATAAAGAGGTGCGTTGCCAGCCGGAAGAAGAAATTATCACCAATCAGATAGCTCAGGGCCATCACTGTGAGTAAGAACCCGACGGCGCCCCAGATTAATTCGTTCAGGTTCATACTTCACCTCGCCGGTCACTTTGAGGTTGGGCAATCAGACTGATCATTACACCAAGCACCAGCATCGCCACCAGCGACAAGGTTCCCACCTGGTATGCCCGCCAGCGTCTCGCAACAACGCCTCCCTGGTCCATCACGGATTCCAACCCTGCTGCATCACCTACACCCGAAAGCATTCCAGACACCTGACCTGATTCAAAATATGGCATTAGCATCGGCCCCGCCTGGGCAGACACCAGCAAATGGACCGGGGTGTCCGGTGAGAGGACGGTGAGTTGTTCGATCCAGGCTTGTGCGCCATCAAATTGGTCGGACAGGATCAGGATCCCTTCGTAGTCCCGCTGGGGGAAAGTTAATGTCGGTTCAGGCAAATTCGGCAGCTGCATGCTGGCATTCAATCCTGAGGCGATCCCGTAGGCGCCGAAGGCTCCTACCGGGTAATAGCCCCAGTTCTCAACTGGGAATGAGTCCTTGGGTACAGCGCTTGCCTCCATGACTTCCGTTAACAACGCTTCAGCAAGCAGCGTCCCCGAAGCGGAGGAAGAGACGAATGCCACCTCGCTGGCTTTCGCAAGCGTTTCTTTCAAAATGGGCGCAGCAATAAGCTCGAGTTCTGCTGCATAACCTGGCTGGTAATCAAATACCAGCAATAATGACGCTCCTTCGAGGAGTTCCGCTGCCCAATCCCAGAGTGCCTGACCGGCGGGTGGCAGCTGTCCTCCCGGTAACCGCGCCTGACTGCCGCTGAAAAGCGCCAGGCTCATACCCGTGATCAACAACAAAGCCAGGATCGCACGCACCAGCCACCCTGCTGTCTTCGGTTTTTCTAAAGGCGTAGGTCGGTCGGCGCGTTCATCCGTGATTGTCGTGGCGAGCAGGTCCGCCTGTTCGTGCTCATCGCGGGTGATACCAACCGTGACCAGTTCAGCTTTTGCAGTCTCCGTTTCTTTCGCCGGGGTTGTGCCCGTCCTGACTTCCTGGGTCCTATCGCCAGCCGCTTCGTCCCCATGCGTACGGATGGGTTGGGTTACTTCGGCTTCCGCAATTTCGCCGTCCTCTTCTTCGGGGGGGTTTTCTTCCTGACCTTCTTCCAACTCAACCAGCCATTCCAGAAGGCTCCGCCCTGCTGCATCCGGTTCCCTGGGAGGTTCAAGAGAACCATGCGCTTTACGTACCCGTGACAGCCACTCCGGATCAGATTCACCAGCCTCACCCTCGCCAGATGAGCGTTCCTCTGATGCCTCATCTTGCCCCGCTGCCTTGTCCCGGGCTTCCTCGCGCAATTTCTGGATCCAGGACTCGAAGTCCTCGTGGTGGCTTTCCCCGTGATCCCCGGCGAGAGTTTCCTGGGCTGCAGAGACCCGCCGAATCAACTCCCCAGCCGAGTCCTCTTCCTCCCGGGCACGCTTGCGGACCGTGTCCAACCACTCAGGGGTATGCTCTTCCGGTTGATCGGGGGATTCCTCCGGCTGCGATGCGCCGGACTCCTCAAGCAAGCTCTCCTCATCTTCTGCCTGATCATCCTGTTTTAAGAAATATAAAAGGTCAGGCAGATCCTTTTCCTCGGGTTCAAAGAGATCAAAATCCTCATTTTCCGAATCCAACGAATCCGGCAATTCTGAAGGCGCAACACCCGCCAGGGAAGCCTGGCAATCCTGACAGGACTCTGCATCAGGAGGATTATGGGCGTTGCATTCAGGACAAATCAAGACCAGCATCATCATTCACCATAAGGACGATCTATCGCCAAGAGGACCCGGAGACCCACAACCAATCCACCTAACGCCATGCCCAGCAAGATCCCCCGGGCGCCCACCAGCGGCAGGCGCTCAAAGAAAGCAAGCACAGTGCTGGCAATGGTTCCCACCCCGGTCTGAATAATTCCCAGATCCAGGATTAACGAGAAAATTGCCGAAGCCAGGAATGCAATCGACATCGGCGTCCAACCGCGCACGCGGATGAGCCGCAGGCTGGCATAAAACAGCGTCACCGCCAGGATCGCCAACAAGCTCGTTTCAACGGGGATTTGGACATTCAGGACCAGGTCCCGATAAAGTGCATTTTGAGGGGTAAGAAGAATACCTGCAATCATTGCAAATAAAAAAGCAATTAAAACTATAATGCTGAAAAAAGACCGCTTCTCCCACCGAACGATCTTACGCATATGCATGGCGAGGAGGTAACCGATGCCAATCAATCCTGCAACACCGATCAATACCAACCCCCACTCGAAGACCAACGCGAGGATTGGGCTGAGTTGGGACTGGAAAAAATATCCAGCCAGAACAACCAGACCCACAATGATCGCAACGGCGATTCCCAGGATCTTCTTCATACTACTCCCACCAATGTCAGGATGACGCCAGCTATGAGCAGCAGGATCAAACCAATCCGCAGGATATCCTCAGTCAGCAGACCAGCGAGGTTCAAGGATGTTGGTGCCAGTAATCCGGGTACCATGAAAACCTCTTCCCCCAGCAACAGATCGCGGAGCTCCAGATAAAGCACAGCCTGGGAAGCGATCGAACCTGCGGCGGCAAAGACTTGCCCCCCCCGTCTCGCTGCGCTCATTGCCCACAGTGCTGCTTCAGGACCGTAATCCCCAAAAAGCGCCAGTGAACCGTGGGGGTGAGCCTGTACGTCTGCCAGCAATCCGGCGGTAAAAGACAAGGGGGTCGGCCCAGGCAGCGCTGCGCGCACCGATGATTCATGCAAAGAGGTAGAGAATCCCTCCTGATAACGTCCCTGAATGATCTGCTGGGCAAATACCACCACACTGCCATCGCTGGTTGAGACAGCCTGGTCCCCATTGACCAGATTTTCCGGATCCAATAAGGACGGCAAAACTGACAGAGCGAATAATCCCAGCCCGGGGTAAACCCGTGACCAGAGTTGGTGACCCAATACGATTTGCTGGTGCCGACCTCGCTCGATCGCCGCCACCCGGGAACCCTGCAGGTATTGAATGGCGGGCATCCGCCGGGGTGGGTAACCTTTTAGTTTGATGATCCATCCCAGGACAAGCAGGATGACCGCCCCCAGCCCGATGAAAATCCAACCCAACAGGGTCCAGGTCATACCTCCGCCCCTCTTAAATAATCGGCAAATTGTGCGAGTTGTTCTTCGTCATCCAGCATCATGGCCAGCTCAGAAAGATGGTCTCCCAGGGTAATGCCTTTGAGAAGCGGGAAGCCCAGAACCATCATCTGAGCTGCGATTGGAAACAGCGGACGAGCCTGCTCCATCAGGACGCAAGCCAGGGTTGTCAAACCCCGCCGTTCCAGGAACCTTGCCCAATCCGACCAATAATGACACTGCATAATTAAAAGTATAGCATAACAGAGTCCAAAACTAATATATAAACACGCTCTGCAAATGCTATCTCGCCCTTCCAAGTTACTGATTCCTGCTCCCTGATCTCCTAATCACCTGTCTCTAAAGTATAATTGTTCGCATGAGACAAAAAATGCGCGTGATTACCATCTTTGGTACCCGTCCGGAAGCCGTCAAAATGGCGCCGGTGGTGAAAGAACTGAAAAAATATCCTGACCAGATCGAAACCTGCGTGTGCGTCACTGCCCAGCACCGGGAAATGCTGGATCAGGTGCTGGACGCCTTCGAGATCACCCCTGATATTGACCTGGACCTGATGCAGCCTAATCAGAGCCTGCCGGAACTGACCGCACGGATCTTTACCGACCTGGACCCGGTCCTGAAAGATTTTCAACCGGATTGGCTCCTGGTTCAGGGCGATACGACCACTGTTATGGCTGCCGCCCTGCTGGGCTATTACAACCAGATTAATGTCGGCCATGTGGAAGCTGGTTTGCGGACCCACGATAAATGGCAGCCCTTCCCCGAGGAGATCAACCGACGCCTGGCAGGAGTGGTGGCAGACCTGCACTTTGCCCCCACAGAGAATAACCGCCAGAACTTGCTGCGGGAGGGCGTCCTTGATGTAATCATCAAGGTTACAGGCAACCCCGCCATCGATGCACTCCACATCATCAGCCTGCAGCCTGCCCCTGAGGAGACGAATCGCCTGCTGAAACAGGCTGGCGTAATCCCGGGCGACCGCCGGCTGATCCTGGTGACCGCCCACCGCCGTGAAAACTTCGGCAAACCGATCCGGGATATTTGCGACGCACTGAAACACCTGGCGGATCACTACCGTGATGAGATCACGCTGATCTATCCCGTCCATCTCAATCCCAATATCCAGGGACCGGTCTTTGAACGGCTGTCAGAGGTCGAGAACATCATCCTGCTCCCGCCGTTGGATTACCTCCCCCTGGTGCATTTAATGAAGCATGCCACCTTGATCCTGACCGATTCCGGCGGGATCCAGGAAGAAGCCCCCTCGTTGGGGATCCCAACCCTGGTGTTGCGCGAGCGTACTGAACGCCAGGAGGGTGTGACCGCAGGGACTCTCAAACTGGTCGGCACTGACCCGGACCGAATTTTCTCCGAAGCACAACAACTCTTGGATGTCCCTGAAGCTTATGCCGCGATGTCGGGCGCAGTCAATCCCTATGGCGACGGCCATGCAGCCGAACGGATCGTTGCCGCCCTGCTCGAAACCCGGAAGCAGGTCTGATGGCGAAGAAGGATTTTTACACCTGCTTGGTTTATGCCCGCAAGCTGCCGCTGATCGGCAAGCTATTCTATTATCTTTTAAAGCTGCTCGGGGCTGAAATCCCGGTCTCAGTTCCCATCGGCCCGGAGTTCATCCTCGAACATGGCGGGCATGGCGTGGTGATCCACAGCAAAGCCAGGATTGGCACTGGTGTACACATTTACCAAGGCGTGACCCTTGGGCGGGCGGACATCTACCTTCCCAGCGACCAATCAAAATTTGAGGGGATCGAGATTGGCGACGAGGTCATCCTCTCACCCGGTTGTAAAGTCCTTTGCAAAGAGGGCATATTAAAGGTAGGCAGGGGCACAGTGGTCGGCGCCAACGCCGTCCTGCTGGACTCCACCGGGGAATACGAAATCTGGGCAGGCTCACCAGCGCGCTGTGTGGGGCAGCGACCTCACGCCAAGGATATCCCGGCATGAATCCGCAGATCTGCCTGGTGCCCAAATTGGAGGGGCTGGGGGGCATGGTATCCTTTCAGGCTAAATTCATTCACGGTCTGGAATCCAAAAATATCACCACCACTTTTGACATGAACGATCCTGGCAATACTGCCATTTTGGTGATCGGCGGCACCCGCCAGCTCTGGAAACTCTGGCGTGCGCGCCGGCGTGGCGTGCGGATCGTGCAACGCTTGAACGGGATGAACTGGCTCCACAAGGTCGAAATAACACCCCTCCGCGCCGCGCTGCGCGCCGAGATCAACAACCGGGTCCTGGCGTTCATCCGGCGGTGGTTGGCGCACCGGATTGTCTACCAGAGCAAGTTCAGCCGCGATTGGTGGAACCGTGTGTTTGGTGAACGCCCAATACCCGCCAGGATCTCCTTCAACGGGGTGGACCTGGCACGCTACTCGCCGGACGGTACTGAAACCCCACCCAAAGACCATTTCCGCATTCTGCTGGTCGAAGGTCACCTGACCGGCGCTTATGCCCGCGGGCTTGAGACTGCTGTGCGGATGGCACAGGCTGTGAAAGAGAAGCTTGAACTTCCGGTTGAATTGATGGTGGTCGGGGATGTCAGCGATGCGTTGAAGGCGCGCGCCCACAACCTGGTGCCAAACCTGTGGATCAGCTGGCGGGGCGTTGTCCCCCGCGAGTCAATCCCGGCTATTGACCGGTCTGCCCACGTGTTGTTCAGCGCCGATCTGAACGCTGCCTGCCCGAACAGCGTCATAGAAGCGCTGGCTTGCGGGTTGCCCGTCGTCGCCAATGATACCGGCGCCCTGTCGGAATTAGTCCTGGACGACTCGGGTGAGGTCGTCCCTTATGGCACCGACCACTGGCAGCTCGAAAACCCCATCATCCCATCTCTGGCAGCTGCCTGCGCCAAGATATTAAAAGAAAATCCTCGTTACAGGATAAAAGCCCGTCAACGCGCCGAAGCAGCCTTTGATCTGGACACAATGGTCGCAGCCTATCTGGAAGCGCTGGTGTCATGATGGCTGCGTTTTCAGGAAAAACAGGATTGGTCCAACGGGTGCTCCCCAATTACCGCGCCCCCTTCTTCAACACCCTGGGGCGGTCTTGCGATGATGGCTTGGGTGTGTTTGCAGGGGAGCCGCGACCCAATGAAATGATCAAATCGGTAGACCGGCTTGAAGATGCACAGCTGACCCTAGGGAAAAACCTGCATATCTTCAAAGAACGCTTATATCTCTGCATCCAACTTGGATTACTCAACTGGCTCAACGACTGGGACCCGGACGCTCTGATCGTGGAAGCCAACCCGCGCTATCTGCGGACTCCGGCTGCCGTTCGCTGGATGCACCAGCGTAACCGCCCGGTGATCGGGTGGGGTTTGGGGGCGCCAGTCCTTTCAGGCTCCTTGACGTCGCTCCGCCAACATCGCCGGAGGCAATTCGTCCACCAGTTTGACGCGCTGATCACCTACAGCCAGACCGGGGCGGCGGAATATGCCGCTTTGGGCTTTCCAGAGGACCACATTTTTGTGGCGGTCAACGCTGTTACACCACCCCCGGCACATCCCCTGCCAGCTCGCCCCGAATTACTAGAAGGTCGCCCCAGTCGAATCCTCTTCGTCGGGCGTTTACAGAGACGAAAAAATATTGACACCTTGCTGCAGGCTTGCGCGCAACTCCCAATCTCCCTCCAACCGGAAGTCGTCGTCGTCGGAGACGGCCCCGACCGGGAGCGGTTGGAAACCCTGGCAGGGCAAGTTTACCCCCAGGCAACTTTCACCGGTACGCTTTACGGAGAAGCGCTGGCAGAGCGCTTCCGGGCTGCGGACCTCTTCGTCCTGCCCGGGACAGGTGGGCTGGCCATCCAGCAAGCGATGAGCTACAGCCTCCCGGTGATCGCCGCTCAGGCAGATGGCACCCAGGAAGACCTAGTTCGCCCGGCAAACGGCTGGCAGATACCGCCGGATAACATCTCCATCTTGCAATCCACCCTCAAAGAAGCGCTGGGGGACATCCGCCGCTTGAGAAAGATGGGGACGGAGAGTTATCGCATCGTCTCGGAAGAGATCAACCTCGACCGGATGGTGGCGGTTTTCGTGGAAGCGCTGAACAGGAGCATGCGATGAAAGCGCATATCCTAATCGTCGCCGATGGGCGCAGCCCCACCGCCCGGAGCTGGATTGCAAATATCCAGGCGCTGGATTACGGTGTCAGCCTGATCTCCACCTTCCCCTGCCAACCCCCGGTTGAACTGCTTCATTTCCACGTCTTCCCCGTCGCCTTCAGCCGCTTCAGCAGCAATGGCACTTCCGGACCTGTTATGATAAATGTTCGAAAGCAGCCATCCGGATTGAAACGTCTGGTCCAACATTTCACACCGCTATTCCAGAGCCTGCGTTACCGCCTCGGCCCGCTGACCCTCCGGTGGTATGCCGGTCCGTATCAGCGCTTGGTAAAAGAGATCAAACCAGACCTGGTGCACGCCCTTCGGATACCATTCGAGGGCATGCTGGGCAGCTTCACACCGAGCGAGATCCCCTTCCTGACAGCCACCTGGGGCAATGACCTGACCCTCCACGCCAGGGGCTCCTTCCTGATGCGCTATTATACCCGCCGCTGCCTGACACAGGCGGAAGGGTTCACAGCGGACACCCACCGGGATGTCCAACTGGCATATAAATGGGGATTGGAACCGGCTGCACCAACTTTAGTCGTCCCCGGTTCGGGCGGTCTGGATTTAAAAGCCATTCAGCAGGCAGAAAATTTCGATACTGTAAAATATGGCATCCCCCAACCAGGCACCTGGGTGGTCAACCCACGGGGCTTGCGCCCTGGTTCGGTCCATCAGGAGGTATTTATCGCAACCATCCCGAAAGTACTGGCAAAACACCCGGAGACCGTCTTCATCTGCCCCAATCTGGGCGGCGTCAAACAGGCTGATGCCTGGATGGCAACTTATGGAATCAAATCACAAACCTTTCTATTACCCAAACTCTCCCAACAGGACTTATGGGCGCTGTTCAAGGAAGCTCAGGTCTTCGTCTCCCCCAGCAGCCATGACGGAACCCCCAACACACTGCTGGAAGCGATGGCCTGCGGCTGTTTCCCGGTCGCCGGCAAAATCGAACCTCTGCAGGAATGGATCGAGGATGGCGTGAACGGTTTACTGGTGGATCCGCGCAATCCAGAAGAGCTGGCTGACGCGATCGTTAAGGCTCTGGAGTCCCCTGATTTACAACGAAAGGCCGCTAAACGCAATCTAGAGATCATCCAAAACCGGGCGGCGCAAAATGCTACCCGTCCGAAAATTGATGATTTCTACCTGAAATTCTTATAAGTTCTTTCCACATTTGTCCCCCATCCTGGTCAATAAAGCTTTCCAACAGTGCTGCCATGTTCTTCGGTGATTATTGGTAGGTCCATACCAATGTTTTTTCCACCCACAATTTGACTTATCTCCATCAACGACTGTAAAAAGGGTTCAATTGTTGAAATATCGTTTATAATGGGATCGTTCCCAAGATTGGGGAGAGAAACTCAAAACCAAAGGATTAATAATGACCCAATATACATTTCCAAAAGATTTTATCTGGGGTGCGGCGACAGCGTCCTACCAAATCGAAGGCGCCTGGGACGAGGACGGTAAAGGCGAGAGCATCTGGGACCGCTTCACCCACAAGCCCTACCGCATCCTCAATGGCGACAATGGTGACATCGCCTGCGACCATTACCACCACATGCCTGAAGATGTTGCATTAATGAAGGACCTCGGTCTGATGTCCTACCGCTTCTCTATCGGCTGGCCGCGCATCCTGCCCCAGGGCAAAGGACAGGTGGAACCGCGCGGACTGGATTTCTATGACCGGTTGGTTGATGAACTTCTAAAAGCCGGGATTACACCCATGGCAACCCTCAACCACTGGGACCTCCCCCAGGCACTGCAGAACCTGGGCGGCTGGCCCAATCGTGACTGCGTCGGCTGGTTCACCGAATATGCCCGGATCACGTTCGAAAAACTGGGTGACCGGGTAGCCTTCTGGACCACTCATAATGAACCCCTCATTGTCGCATTCCCCGGTTACGCCGAAGGCAACTTCGCACCTGGTCTCGCCAGCTATCCCCAGGCTTTCCAGGCGACGCATCACCTGCACCTGGCGCATGGCCGCGCCGTACAGCTCTACCGTGGGATGGGTTTTGAAGGCCAGATTGGCATCGTCCTCAACCTGGCGACCTTCAAACCAAAGATGGACGACCCGGCGGACATCGCCGCTGCCCGAAGGATCGAAAGCCTGATCAACAGCCTGTTTTTGGATCCGATTTTCAAAGGTGAGTATCCCGCTGATCTAATGGACTGGGTGGGTGATATGGCTCCCGATATTCAGGACGACGACCTGCAAGTCATCAGCCAACCCATCGATTTCCTCGGCATCAACTACTATTTTGGGCAGATCGTCAGTTACCGACCCAATGGCTTGCTTAAGTTGAACTCCGAACCAAATCTCGACCTCGGTTGGGGAATAACGGAAAAGGGGTGGGGAATCTGTCCCTCCCAGTTAACGGCATTGCTCCTGCATCTTAAAGAGGATTACGGCAACCCGCCCATGTATGTCACTGAGAACGGCACCGCCCTGGGCGAACCGGTGAATGAGACTGGGTATGTGAATGACCGGGGTCGGATCAACTTTCTGCGAGCGCATTTTATAGCTGCCCACGAAGCCCTGCAACAGGGCGCAGACTTGCGCGGTTATTACGTTTGGAGCCTGATGGACAACTTCGAATGGGCGGAGGGCTACTCCCTGCGCTTCGGCCTGATCAACGTCGATTTTAACGATCCCAATCGTAAACGGACACCCAAAGCCAGTGCTGCCTGGTACCGGGACGTGATCCGGAATAACGCTGTCAGTGGGTAAGCAACTTTCTAATTAATCCAAAACCACGTAGAGACGTTGCCTGCAACGTCTCTACGAAATAATCTACGAATGAATCTCAATTCGATTAATACAACTGATTAACGTCGATTACTTCGTTTCCAGGTCGGTGTAATTCAGATAATCCATCTGCTCGGGGGCAATCTTCACATCCAGCGCGCCCAGGTTCTCGATCAAGTGCGCCTTATGACTGGCGGTGGTGATCGGCAGGACCGCTGGCTCTCGGTGAATCATCCACGCCAGCACAGTCTGATTTAATGTCGCACCCAAATCTTCAGCGACATGTTTCAACCGCGTCATCCGCTGCTGGTTGGCTTCCGTCTGGTACGGCGTCCAAAACGGGCGGTCAGGGCGCACATAGGCTCCTTTTAGCAGGGAATAATACGCCAACAGCCGGATCCCGTGTACCCGTGCAAAATCAAAATGCTCCGGGTTCATCACCACACCAGGCGACCAATCCGCCTCGGGACGGGGTTGTAAATAGGTACGGTGATTCTCCAATGCTACATATTGTGGAAGGTCGTTCGCCAGGCTAATCTGCCGCGCGGACTCCATCCGCCAAGCGCGGAAATTGCTGGCACCAGCCATGCGCACCTTCCCTGCCTGAATCAAATTCTCAAACACCCTCAAAGTCTCTGTCAGGGGTGTGTTGCGGTCATCCAGGTGGGCATAATACAAACTGATCGTATCAACACCCAAATTTCGCAGGCTCTGCTCACACTCCCGCTCGACTTGTTCGGGGGGAAGTCCCCTCTACTGTGCTGGGATAAGCAAAACCGACCTTGGTAGCGATGAACATCTCATCATAGTTACCGCGCGCTTTCATCCACGCGCCGATGGTGCATTCCGATTCCCCACCCTGCGCGCCTGCCACCCACCCGGCGTAACTGTTGGCAGTGTCGATAAATCTGCCTCCCCTCTCATAGTAGGTATCCAGGACCTCAAAACAGGTGTCACGGTCAACCCGCGTGCCAAAATAAGCCGAACCCAGACAGATCGCACTAACCTCAAGCCTTTTCGGACCAAGTGTAAGGGTTTTTATTTATTTTCCTTCCAAACTCGTTTCCAACCAGTATATTGATTAAATGATCGTGAGCGTTCTTTATTTTTCTGCCTTCTTCTCAAATTCCAGCAGGCTTAATTTCTCAAACACAATTGGTCCCAGCCAGGAAACCCACAAGCCGATCAGGGTATAACGCAAGAAACGCAAACCGTAGCTGATTAGATCCATATTGCGGGGAAAAATCTGTCCCAACCCTAAATACAAGATCATGATACCCAGCAAGCCAACCACGAACCTCACCAACCGCCGCCAACCACCCTCACCTGCCAGGAAATGGCCCTTTGTTTCCGTCAGTAAGACAAAACCTCCCAGCATGCCAAACCAGGTACCGCTGAGGGTATAGACACCATCCATGCTGTAGGGATCCACATCGCCAGCGCGTGCCACCCAGGTATTATCCATCACCCACGGACCCACAATCCAGCGCGCCCCCAGGACCAACAACATTATTACCGCTGTGCTGGCGACGACCAGCCCAAGCTTTGTCCCCAATGATTGCTTGCTAAGCCATCCGCCAACCGGCTTATGCCAGGCAGCAAACGCCCAAACCAACAAACCACCCAGGAGCCAACCCAGCAACACGTCACTGAGGAAATGCACCCCCAGATAAAGCCTTGAGACTCCAATCAAGAAGACCAACACCAATGCAACGATGGAGAACCAGCGTTTTTTAACCTCAACTGCCAGCCATCCCCAAACCGAGGCTGCGATCTGTGCATGCCCGGAGGGGATACCGAAAGAGGTTTCAGTAGAATAGGCTTTAACGCTGTTACTGATCCAGTAAGGCCGCGGACTATGGAAAATGAACTTAAAGAAGGTGTTGAAGGTACTCCCAATCAGCAACACCATCCCAACTCGCAGGCCGACCATCTGATCAAAACACCAATAGATTGTCGGCAACAACAGGACGAAAAATTCCTCATAACCCAACGCTGTGATGGCCACCATCGGCAACCTCAGCCATTCACCCAACCCTTGCAGAAATTGACTAACTACGATTTCAATTGCGTTGATTTGTGCCATGTATTTTTCCTCCGATGATATGAAATAATTATCTGTTGAAAACTCGCTTCCGATAATGACTATTTTATCCGAAGGTGATAAATAACAAGCCACTATTTCAGTGACCTGTTGTAATTTTCAGAACTCCTTCAATCAAATCCAGAGCTAGAGTTTCTTAGCAAACAATTCCCGGACGATAGCTTGGCCTTCTTCAAGAATTTTCTCCAGGTGGTCCTGCCCCTTAAAACTCTCAGCATAGACCTTATAGATGTCCTCCGTTCCCGAAGGGCGGACAGCAACCCAGCCATTTTCAGTGACGATCTTTAATCCGCCGATATCCGCGCCATTGCCGGGAGCTTTCGTCATTTTGGCTTCGATTTTCTCACCTGCCAATTTATCTGCGGTGACCATCTCCGGGGTCAGTTTGTCAAAGACCGCTCTTTGTTCCAGGGTCGCTTTCGCCTCCAGCCGCTCATAAAAAGCCTCGCCAAATTCATCCACCAGGTCCGCATAATGGGCGGCTGGGTCTTTGTCGGTGACCGCGAGGATTTCCGCTGCCAGCAGGTCGAGGATAATCCCGTCCTTATCCGTGGTCCAGGTTGTGCCGTTTTTACGCAGGAAGGATGCGCCCGCGCTCTCCTCCCCGCCGAATCCCAGCTTGCCGGTTAACAATCCGGGGACAAACCACTTGAAGCCAACCGGCACTTCAGTCACTTCCCGCCCAAGCGAATGCGCTACCCGGTCCAGCATGCCGCTGGTCACAACCGTTTTGCCAACGGTGGCTTCATCAAGCCAATCATGACGATTTCGGAAAAGATACCACACAGCGACCGACAGATAATGGTTGGGGTTCATCAACCCGCCTTCCGGCGTGACGATCCCGTGACGGTCGTAATCCGGGTCATTGCCAAATGCCACGTCGAATTGATCCTTCAAATTGATCAGACTCGCCATGGCATAAGGGGAGGAACAATCCATGCGAATTTTTCCGTCATAGTCAACGGTCATAAAGCGGAAAGTGGGGTCCACCGCTTGGTTGACAACCTCAAGGTCAAGACCGTAGGTCTCTGCGATAGGATCCCAGTAATTGACTCCAGCGCCGCCCAGTGGGTCAACACCGATTTTTATCCCTGCTGCCGCAATGGCGCCCATGTTGACCACATTCTTAAGGTCATCCACATAAGGCTTCACAAAATCAAAATCATGGGTGGTCTTTGCTCTTAACGCCCTCTCCCAAGGGATGCGTTTGACGTCCTTCAATCCATTTTGCAGAATCTCATTGGCGCGTTCCTGGATCGTTTTGGTTGCTTCCGTCTCCGCCGGGCCACCATTGGGCGGGTTATATTTGAAGCCGCCATCCCTGGGCGGGTTATGGGAAGGTGTGATCACCACGCCATCCGCTTCACCGCGGGATCGTGCCCGGTTGTAAGCCAGAATCGCATGCGAGATTACCGGCGTAGGTGTATATCCCATGCCCTCCTGAAGCAAGATCTCGACCTCGTTGGCTGCAAAGACTTCCACAGCCGTCCGCAAAGCGGGTTCAGATAACCCATGAGTGTCTTTGCCAACATACAACGGGCCCGTCGTGCCCTGGCTTGCCCGGTATTCAACAATAGCCTGGCTGATTGCAAGGATATGGGCTTCATTGAAGGCGCGATCAAAGGATGACCCCCGGTGTCCCGAAGTACCAAATGACACCAGTTGTGACCGGTCAGCCGGGTCCGGTTCCTCTGTATAATAGGCGGCAATTAATTTAGGGATATCAACCAGTAATTCACACGGGGCAGATTTTCCGGCGAGGGGACTTTTCTTCATCACTTTTTCCTTATTTCTATGGACTGCTTGACGGTTAAATTATACCCCAGTGGCATTTACCGTTATAATCAAAGTCCCGATAACGAAAACACACTAAGGAATGGCAGATGACAAGAATCCAATTAAAATACCAACCTGATTATGAGAATTATCTGGCAGTCAACCATGCAGCCACATTTAACGCCCCGACTATCGTCCTGATCGTCCTGATGGGGATCGTGACCCTCGTGACGATCCTGGGATTAGCCCTGGGTTGGCTCAACGCGGACACCAACCAGTTGCTGCTCTATCTCCTCCCGCCCGGCACCTTCATTTTCTTCCTGATTTACACGCCAATCAATCTGCGGCGGCGCGTTAAACAAGCAACCGAACAGGCAAAAGAATTATCCTGGCATCTGTCCAACAGCGGAATCACTATTAATGAAGAAAGCGAATCATATAAGCATAAGTGAGATGACTTTGGACAGGTCCAGGAACTACCAGGACAATATATTTTGTTTTTCAAAACTAACCGCTCTTCATATATCTTTATACCCAAACACGCTTTTGAAACCCCAGCTCAGGAAGCGGAATTCCGTGAGCTTGTCCAATCCAACCTGGGTGAGATCAAATAAAATCCTGTCGACTTTCCCCCGTTTATAAGAGTACCATCAGAAAAATTACCTAGACTGGCAGTTTGTTGCCGATACAGTATAATGAACGCGTTCAATTTCAAGATTCATTAGTGACAGACTGGGCATACAATATAGTCCCAAAATTTATGGAGTGAGATAATGGCAGAAAATAAAGTATCAACCATTGAAAAGAATGTCGTTGTAACAATGGATTACAATCTGGAAGTCGAAGGCCAAGAAATTGATGCCGGACCCATCCAATTTCTTTATGGTTATAGGAACATCATCCCGGGCCTGGAAAACAAGATCGGCGGCATGGAACTGGGCGAGGAAAAAGAAGTCCACGTCAAGGCTGAGGACGCCTATGGGGCTTATGACCCGGAACTGGAAATTGAGGCATCTTTGAGCAGCTTCCCTGAGGATTTTGAGATCAAGCTCGGTCACCCGATGCGCCTTCAAGACGGTGAAGGGCATGTCTTCACCGGCATCGCTATAGCCATCACCGATGAAACGGTTAAGATGAACCTGAACCATCCTCTAGCTGGGAAGGACCTGGTTTTCAAGACCAGGGTCAAAGACCTGCGCCCCGCCACTGAAGTCGAGATCAACCAGGGTCGTTTGGCCAGCGCCTGCGCTGGCTGTGCTTCAGATGGCTGTAAGTGATTGCGGTTAGACCTATTACAATCGTGCACACTTATAACCGCCGGAACGTCACCGGCGGTTTTTATTTTTTATTGACGCTGCTATGAGACTATGTTAGAATTGCGTGCACGCCCCCATCGTCTAGTGGCCCAGGACGTGGCCCTCTCAAGGCCAAAACCGGGATTCGAATTCCCGTGGGGGCATGAATTATTTAATCCATCCACTACAGGCCCTCTCAACACCCGAAAAGGGTGCAGGTGCCCATTTGTCACTGCGATGGAGCACACGCAGGGTGCGACAAAGCAGTCTCAAAATTTCCCAATAAAGATCTTATATCAATAGCTAATAGAGTTATCACTTGAGATTCTTAGATACTTCCACGTCTTCGACGGGTTCGCAATGACCAAATAAAAACATAGAGACGCTGCAGGCAACGTCTCTAAGACAATCACACTATTATTTTATATCCCCCTGCCCTGCATTCTCACACCAGCGACTTCGCCAGCTTCACCGCCCGGCTCGCATCCGGCGCATACCCATCCGCGCCGATCTTCTCAGCATAAGCATCCGTGATTGGCGCACCGCCAACCAGCACCTTCACCTCATCCCGCACACCGGCTTTCTTCAACGCCTCAATTGTATTTTGCATATTGGGCATTGTGGTCGTCAGCAACGCAGACATGGCGATGAAGTCCGGGTGGTACTCTTTGACTGCTGCCACAAAAGCCTCTGGGGAGACATCCGCCCCCAAATCCACCACCTGGAAACCTGCCCCCTCCAGCATCATACGCACCAGGTTCTTACCAATATCATGCAGGTCACCCTTAACCGTCCCGGCCACAATGGTGCCGACGGGCTGAATATCTGCATCCACCAGCTCCGGCTTAAGGATCTCCATCCCGGTCTTCATCGCCCGGGCTGCGATCAGCATCTCGGGGACAAAATACTCCCCCTCCTCAAACAACCGCCCCACCTCACCCATCGCTGTCACCATCGCATCCAGCACATCCGCCGGACCTTCTCCGTCTGCCAGTGCCTGCTCGACCTTCTCTTTAGCGACATCCCGCTGACCCTCTAAAATTGCGGTAAACAACTCCTTTAACACACTTTCCATTTTCTTCATCCTTTCTAAAATGATGATCAAGTGAATTGGACCCCATTTTTTGACACAAAATGATGTCAAAATAAGGTGGAATCCTCCATTTCTAATTGAGACTTGGATTCAACTCGCAAGTGCAACAAACTTTATTATTTCGTACTGGATTGACGATGATAATTATAATTGAAAACCTAATCTGCTTAACTTTCATTAATTAGCATTTATTACGCTAGACTAATCACCGTTCACAACTCCCAATTCACTTAAGAAAGTAGACTTTGACTGGCGAATGCTGTAAGATATTTTTAAGGAGAAACGGACCTAACCCTAGATCACCTCACAAAACGAAAGGAGACCGAACATGCGAGACCTGGTGAAAGATTGGATGATCGATCTGGTCGTTTATATCGACCCTGACAGCACTGTTCTCGAAGCACTCTCCAAAATGAGACGACGGTATCTCAACAGCCTGATTGTCAGCAAGACAAAAGACAATCCGGAATATGGGATCATTACTTCCACAGACATCTGCGATAAGATCGTTGCCCAGGGACATAACCCCGCCAAAACCAAAATTCGGGATATTATGACTTCCCCCCTCATCAGTGTTGCCCCGGACATGACCGTCTTCGAATGTGCAAAGGAAATGAGCGAACACCACATTCACCACTTACCCGTCATGGACGAGAATAAAAATGTGTTGGGGATGATCTCGGCCACAGATTTCCTGGTGGTCGCGGAAGCCATTGGACATGGCGATGAAGACCAGCAACTCCGGTAAGTAATAAGATCACACCAGGCCCAGGTTTCGCAGGCTGGGCATTGATTCGTGCTATAATCAAATTCTGGGATCATATGAATGAAGCGCGAGTGGAACGCCGACGACTATTGCTTGGTGCGCTGGTTTTTATCGCGTTCGCGTTATTGGGTCTCGGGTTAGCTGGATGTCAATATCAAGACCAACCTGACGATGGAACCCTCAATGCGACCTCAGAGGAACTGACGCCCACGCCCTTCACGCCAGTTGATGAGGACTTTTCGGAACTTTCCACCCTCACAGCCACTGCAGCGCCAGTCGATGGATATCAGCCGGTATGGGGGAACTTCCCGCCACCTGGCCTCGATCCTGCAACACCAATACCACCGCCGCTAACAGGCTTTGAACTTTCAGATGAGATCCTGGTTTGGGTCTTATTAGGCTCAGACACCGAACCACCCTTTATCGGCCGGACGCAGGCGATCCATTTGCTCTTTATCCATCCCAGGTTTTCGAAAGCCAGCCTAGTTTCTATTCCAGGCGACCTGTACGTTTACATTCCCGGCTATACGATGCAGCGTCTTAACACCGCTTATGCACTCGGCGGGATTGAGACACTGCGTGAAACGCTGGCTTACAATTTTGGTGTGACACCCAGTCGTTTTGTGCTGGCACACCCCGGAGATTTCCAATGGCTGGTGGATGACCTGGACAGCATCGAGGTGACTGTATTCTATCCGTTACCGCAAACCTGTGGGGGCATCCCTGCCGGTCGGGTCACAATGGATGGTGCTCTGGCATTGTGCTATGTCTCTTATCGAAATGGCATGGATGAAGTCGACCGGATGCGACGGCAACAACAATTATTACGGGTGATCTTCAGGAAATTCACCCATGAAAGCTACCTGACCAAACTGCCGTTGTTGTATGCCAGTTATGAGGGTTGGATCAAGACAGACCTTTCCCTCTCCGAACTGATGGACTACATCCCCCTGACTTTACGGTTGGCAGACCCCGACCGGATCAGTTATTACCTGATCGGGTGGGATCAGTTCACTTTATGGGAAGTGCCCGGTTACAGCCAGGCTAAAATCTTCCTTCCGGACCAGGACGGCGTCAGAGATGTCCTCCAGCAAGCGATTGATGACGTGATGACCCCGGAACCGCTAACCAATCAGGTGCAGACCCTGGAAGCGCAACTGACCGAAATGGTCCTGGCAACCTTAAAACCGGAATACACCACAACCCCTACGCCGACACCCACCCGCACCGCTACGGCTACACCGGATGCGACAACCACCGGGGGAACGCTGACACCCACACCATCACCCACATTGACACCACCGGGATATCCTTAGGCATTAATTGATAATGGTGAAACAAACGCTCAAACACAACTGGACCCTTTTCCTCGCCATACTGATCCTGGCGGGTATCTTCGCGGGTCTGGTCTTCACCCATCCTGAACCTGTTGATGCCTACGGGTTGAATACGGAGGGTCCTGAGCGTAAAGCGGTCATCTCCGTATCGTACACAACCTATGAGTGGTGGCTGCTCACCTGGAGTAACTCCCAGCTGGTTTGCCAGGTCTACGTTGAACATGAGGGCTGGCCAGAGCCTGGCGAAGTGCAGTATTACTGCGGCGACCAGGTGCTGGATGATTGGCTCAACACCTCCGCCTGCGAGTTTTCAGATGAAGTGACCGATGCTGAACATTGCCCGGGACTCTATTTACACTTAGCCAGTGTCACACCCAGCGAACGTGAAATCGAAGTGGAATTGATGCCCCCGGAAGTTTTCGTGGACATTGCCGATTGTAACCCCCAACCCCCTGAAAACCGTTGTGAAACCCTGCCCAGCCTGCATCTCATCGGTGAAGAACCCCTACCTAACGAAAGCATTATCAACATCCAGGGATATATCGGCGCAGAGTCCTTCAGCTGTGAGGGGAGCGAATGCACTGTTCCTCTGCCTGCAACCGGCATCAGTGGCGTTCAGACCACCTTTTGGGCTGAGTCAAGTTTCGGCGATTCCTCGGAAATCTTTACCGCCCAGATCCGCGTGGTCCCCTGGGGGGATTTCGTGGCGCCGGATGTGCAAACGGATGATCCCCCGCAATGGTATGTGGATATTCTGAGCTCTCAATATCTTGGGAAGATCGAGTCGACCTGTTCCCAAATCTGGTCGTCGTTTCCCCCGGTGGGCGGCCCGCCAGCCTGGCTGTCTTCGCCAAACCATCCGGATGGATTGATCTCCAACCAGCCCTATTACTACCTGGCGGGGACCTTGATCAATCAGGGTGTGGTGAATGTCAGTAACTGCCCGGATAGCGGACTTCAGACTGAACGTGTCGCCAGCCAATGCGGGTTGGAAGCTGCGCGTTCCCTGATCAATGACTGGCAGAATCAATTTAACAGTGAGATCATCCAGGTAGCGAATGACACCGGTGTGCCTGCTCAATTGATGAAGAACGTCTTCAGCCGTGAAAGCCAGTTCTGGCCCGGCTTCGCAGCCAATTACAATGAAGCGGGCTTGGGGCACCTGAGCGACCTGGGGGCGGATACGGTCCTTTTATGGAATCCGAGTTTCTTTAGCCAGTTCTGCCCTCTGATCCTGGATACCACCGTTTGCCAAAAAGGGTTTGGCAACCTCGATATTGCCGAACAGGAGATGCTGCGAGGCGCTCTGGTACAAAAAGTGAGTGCCGCCTGCCCGGAATGTCCCCTGGGGATCGACCTCCGACTCGCTAATTTCAGTATAAGCATCTTTGCCCGCAGTCTCCTCGCCAATTGTGAACAGGTCAGCCAGATCATTTATAACACCACCAGAGCCCCAGCTGGTGAGGTTAGTTTCTATGAAGATCTGTGGCGGTTCACATTGGTCAATTACAATGCCGGCTCGGGTTGTCTGACGAACGCCATTCAGCAAGCTAATGCGAACAATGCCCCGCTGACCTGGGAAAATGTGATCCAGTATCTTGAACCTGGCTGCCAGACCAGCATTGATTATGTGGAAGATATTGCCTATATGCCCCTGGCGCCCACTACCACCCCCACGACACCGCCCCAACCGACTCCTTTATCGCCAACACCCACCGCGACTCCTACCAGCACCAGTACGCCAACAGGCCCAACCGAACAGGCGCCCACTCCAACACCCACAGGGGAAGGCTATCCTCCACCTGAGCCAACGGAATCAGACGCCTATCCCTGATCGGCCACCTTTCCAAAATTCAATTTATATCTCCCAACTTAAAATCAAACGCCCTCCGGTTCACAAAACACGGAGGGCGAAAAATACCATTCTCTTAGCTTAAGCTCTCATGTTAAGCTGATTTTTCCTCAATGGTGACGTTCTTACCCGATCTTAGCGTCTGCAATTGTTCTTCCAATTCGGCACGCTTCTCATCGGCTGCTCGTTGAACCTCATTCTGAAGGTTCGTGAAATAGTTCTCGATCTCGCGCCGTGTTTTTTCTCCGGAAGCGGGGGCAAATAACAATGCCAGGCTGCTGCCAACCAACCCACCCAAGACAGCTCCTAAGAGTAAATTTCCAAATTTTCGCATATCATCCTCCATGTCTTGTCCATTTTCCTATCGACTTAATTATAACGTATCTCAATAGAAATTGAAACAACCACGGAGCAATGAAAACCCGGAAACAGTGAAGCGATGATAGCTTGGGTCAGGTCAATTTGCATTTACGATTTCCGGAAATCTCCAAGGCGGATATTGACAACCCAGGGCAGGAAATGCGCTTCATGCAGGACCAGTAATACACGGGTCAAAGTGTTCAGTTGCTAATCTTCACAACTTATCGCCAGATAACCGTTAACCGTAAATTACCGACTAAACTAGATATAAGCTTAGAGTTCGGATAATTGGGTTGCAAATTCGGCAAGGGAATTCGCCCGGATGGAGGACAGACGTTGCACAACATCTGCACTGAGGTCGAAGGCTTCCCCACCGAAACCGGAGGAGATCGCTGCGCCGGGGTTATTCAAAAGAGCCTTGCGGAATGAGCCATTGATCACGGCTGCGGTCAGTAATCGGCTAAATTCTTGCTGGAGATGAAAATTCTTGGTCATGATATTAGTTCTCCTATTGAACTATTTCTTTTTTCTTGAGCTCTGATCGGTTGTTCTGTACGAGGAACCCAATGACGCCAGCAGCAATCAGGATATCACCAATGCTAAAAGCGACACGGTAAGGGATCCAACTTGGGAGTGTCAGAATATCCGACAAAAACCATAAGATTGTATTTTCCTTCGTAAGAACGATGTCTTTGCTGTACCCATGTCTGGATCCGATCTGCCAGGTGCTTTCCGGTGTCCCAAGAGATTCGAGGGTTTCCGGTGAGATTGGCATCCATCCGCCGTTGAGGCTGATGACTATCAGATTGAGCAGGAGACCTGCCCCTAATAACCACATGCTGGGGTTCTTGCGATTCAACCATACAAAGACCAGCAATACAAGTTGGGTGATTATCAGTACGTACGGGATCCACGGGTTGGGTATCCTTTCGCGGGTGGCCGGGAGAAAGATGGCGAGAAATTGAGGTAAAGCTGCAACCAATATGAGCCAGGTATGCTTCAGTTCGTTTGGCTGGTAAGGTTCACCTTTCAGGCTTGCCTTCAAAAATCCCGCTGCCAGGCCAACAACAACGGCAAAAACCAGGATCATTGCATGCCAACGCCGCCAGCCGATAAAGGCGCACCGGCTGCCAGGACGAACAGCGCCAGGCTTGCGAGTGTGACGATCAAACGAACGGTACGGTTGTCAACACGGCTGAGGAAAAATTTGATTTTGCTTGAGAGCTTGTTCATGGTAAATCCTTTCAAAAACTATGTTATGGAATTGAAATAAACGTTACGTTTTAGTAATCCTTCAAACGTCTTCCCCATTATCGTGTCTTGGGGACTGCAAAACACCCTGCAAAACAGGCTCAAAAAGCCAATAATAACAGGATTGTTCAAGGTAACTCCGGATAGTTCTCTTTCATAAGAATTCTTAAATCTTAAATACCAAGCACACCAGCTTGTTTGTGCAATATAGATGCCGGGATTCTTAATTCGATTTATTTTTGGATCAGGGTCTCGTAAAGGTCCCGGGTCTGTTGCGAAGGAGGTGCGTTGATTTCTTTGATTAATGCAACCCGGCAGCGTTCATATTGGCGGACAATTGCTGCCCGATTACCGGTCGCTGCATGGATGCGCATTGCCAGACGATGAGCGTCTTCCAAACAGGCGTCCTCAGTTAACGCCTGGTAGCAATAACGCAATGCCGTCTTATACGCCTTGCGTTCCATATATATATTCGCCAGACGGATCAAGGCATCCAGATACATCTGGTAATACTGTTGCCGGTCGGTGATCGCCCAAATTTCTTCGATCTCTGAAAGATACTCCCCCTTATAATTTTCGATCGCCTTCTTTAGATAATAGATTTTATCTCGAACCTCTTTTGCTTTTTGAGATCGTTCAATGGAGGTGGTAAATGTCTCAATGTCATATTCATAATCCAGCGACCAGTTGAATTGATAGTAGTCGTCTTGCAGCAAGATCGTTTGCCTGCCGACAGCCCGCCTGAGCCGGTAAAGCGTATTTTTATATCGCAGCTTCAGTTCGTCCGGAGTGGCATCCGGCCAGAAATACAACCCGACCTGCTCTTTCGTCAACCCTTCCGGGTGCGCCAGGAAGAGAAAGAACATATCGCGGGAGGTCTGAGTCTGCCAATCGCTGTTGGACACCAGCCTGCTGTTTAAATGCACCTGCGCCTTGCCGAAGGATTGAATGATCATCCTTGGCGGTGCGAAAGGTATAATTGTTGCTTGTCGCCGGATCTTGCGGCGCGTCACCGGCAGCTTATCCTCAAAAATATCCACCCGTTCCAGGATCCTTGAGAACTGGCGCTTTAGTTCGTGTTTCCCCTTAACGGACGATAGGATTGTCTTGAATTCCCGAGCCTGGACGGTCAAAGGGTTTGCGTAGCTGTTCTCCAATAATGTCGGCAATACATTTTCCATGTATTGCAGTGATTGATCCTTTTCCCCCTCGCCGGCAAGTGCCAGCGCGCAACTGAAAGCCGCGCGCATCGATTCATTTTGATAGCCCTCTGCATCAAAAAAAGTGTAAGTCTCTTTGGCAGCCTCGAAAGCTCTATGGTACAGCCCCTGGCTCAGGTCATACATCGCCAGTTCTAATTTCAGGAGGTTTTTGTTATAGGCTGACTCGCTTTCTGTGGCTTTCAAACCTGCTGCTTCAAAGGAAATTTTTGCCTTCGGATAATCTTCCGAGATCCGATTCAAGACTCCTTCAGCCAGGTCCAGATAGAACAAAAGAAAGCCGTCATTGAGTTGTTTGGCAATGCTTTCAGCTTGCTTATAAACATCCAGCGCTTCCTGGTAGGCATCCAAAGTACTATATAGATCACCTAAACTTGTCAGGCAAATCCCTTCTGCTCTGGGGGAATTACTTATTCGAGAAAATTCAATTGCTTTTTCAAAATTGCCGGCTGCCATTTCGTAATCGCCGCGTAATTGCTGGATTACTCCCAGGTTATTTAGCAAGTCTGCAGCCCAAGCCAGGTTTCCCCATAATTTCCAACTCGCCAGTGCTTCCTGGTACATCATCTCAGCACGAACATAATCCCCCAACACTATGTGGATCATCCCAATATTGAAAAGTAACTTGGGGATGTTCTGCTGGTCATCGTAACTCTCAAACAACCGCAGAGATTGCTTGAACGCAGTTAATGCTTCTTTGATATCTCCTTGATAATACTGAGTTACGCCCAGATTTCTCAGGGCCTCAGCCTTAATCAAACCAAACTCAGGTGTATCCTCCAGGATATCCAAAACTTTTCGACTATCCTCAATTGATTTTGAATAATCGCCGAGCATCCGGTAGGCAGCAGTTCTTCGGTTAAGACTTAATGATAAAACTTCGATATTATCTCCGCTATCTGATAATCGATTGATAACTTCTGTAAGTAAATCAATGCTTTGGTTTACTTCACCCGAGCTCATCAAGATCGCAGCCTGGAGAGACAGGAACGAAGGACGCGAGGTCGCCAAATCAGGCGGTAGTGCAGCCATCCATTCCTTTAAGGTCAACAGTTTACCACCGGTTACCATGGAGGGTCCAGCTTGCTCAACCAGACTGACCATCTTTTCAGTGGCGTCCACCTGTTTGTAGAGGACAAAGGCTTGCTCCCAATCCTCCTGTCTGGCATAATCATCCGCCAGCGCGATGGTGATTGTCCTTGTTTCTTCCGGCCGCTCTTTGCGGATCCGGGTTTGCAAGAAATCGCGGAAAAGGTGATGGTATCGCAGCCACAGCTGCCCACCCTCACCTACCGGGAGGACAAACAAATTCCGCACCATCACTTTATCCATTAATTCATGCCAGGGAGCCTTGATATTTAACGCTTTTCCAATCACACGCTTGCACCGGTTGACATCATATTCCTCAAGAACAGCGGTTCGTAAAAGAAAATCCTGAATATCATCAGGCTGCTGCTCGAAGACCTGTTGAGCCATGTAGTCATACAAATCAACACCGGATACCCTGGCGGTGCGGATCCGTTCACCAATCTCACCCTCCAACAAATGGGTAGAAAGCAAGAGCCCGGTGATCCAGCCCTCTGTCTGCTGGGTGATATCTTCTGCGGATGTATCTGAGATCGTTAAATGATAATTCTTGAGCAATAATTCCTGAATCTCACCGGCGGAAAATGAGATTTCTTCGAAAGAGATCCCGCCAACCTGATTGCGTGCCACCAAAAGCGGCATATCAGATAAAGTCAGTAACCGGCGGGACGAAACGATCAGGTGGCAGTTCTCATCCACATCCTGCAAAAAGCGATTGATGAGCTGATTGACCGTTTCACTTTCTTCCACCAGCTGGTAGTCGTCCAGGATCAAAATGAAGTGCTCGGTGATATTTTCGTAAATATCATTACTGAGCGTTGCGACCAACGCCGGGATATCCAGCTTATCCTGCAGTATGCTGTTCAATACTGAAAGTGAATTCTGTCCAAATTCCGGAAAACGAGATTGAATCGCCGCAATGAAATGCGAAACGAACCGGAAGGGGTCCTGGTCTAAAGGGTCCAGGGAGAGCCAGCTAATTGGCCACTGGGTGTGACTGGCAAAATCGATCAGGAGCGATGTCTTCCCATAACCAGCAGGGGCAGCAACGATGATCAATTTGAGATCAAGCAGATCGTTTAACATCACCAACAACCGCTGGCGTATCAGGATCTCATCGCGCCGGCGCGGAATGATTAATTTTGTACGGGTGACCGGATATTTACTTTCCACGACCGCCTTCTATTTCTCTCCAGTAAATCTTACCAACATAATTGCACCGTTTTATTATTAATTTAAAGCTAAAAATTGCGAAATTATCGAATGGCTATGTGTTGAATATATTAAAATTATTTTCGATTTTTCGCATTAACAAGTCCGTTTTTAATCTTATCAGACAAAACAAAATTTGTGAATAAGGCTGCACTAAAATCATCCATATTAATATTCACGTTTTAACACCTAAAATATTCTTTTGTGGTATTTTTTAGGTAGTAAGGTGACTTTTTTTCAACCAAACTCAGATTAATCGCCTCCGATTGAACATTTTTCTCCTCTTACTTTAGACTTCTCTAATGACCTGATTGTCAGCCATCACGATAATAGAATTTATTTTCCTATTGATGTAAGTGCAAGAATAAGACCAAATTAAGAATTAAATGAAAATATTTTTCGTTATAGGCAGGCAGAGAGCGGTATAATCAAATGCATCAAAAGATAAAAAGGGATTTATGCTTCGATGAACTGGTATAAGACCACAATCATTGTCAATACAAACCACCAGGGTTTGTATGATTTTACGGATCAGATCAATGAGCAGATTCGGCAATGGGATGTCAGTGAAGGCATGGCTTTCCTGTTCGTACAGCATACCAGCGCGTCGCTGGTTATCAACGAAAATTATGCCTCATCCGCCCGGCGGGATATGGAAAGCTTCCTCGATCACCTCGCACCGAAAGACGAAAACTGGTATGAGCACACCCTGGAAGGGAGAGACGACTCCCCCGCCCACATACGCACGATGATCACACCTACCAGCATGACGATCCCGGTGGATGACGGTAAGTTGAATCTCGGGTCGTGGCAAGGCATCTTCCTAGCGGAACACCGCAGCCGTGGTCAACGACGGCGCGTGTTATTACGAGTGCTGGCACTGGAATAAGAGCATCCCATCCTCATCTTTGACACATAGAAAACACCTCAATTCAGGCGTTTTCTTGCATACCCGGATTATGATGGGTTAGCCCAAAACAGCCAAGATCATTAAACGAGTATTCTAGTTGAAAATCACCCTTCAACCATGCTAAACTGGTTGGGTAAGCATGTTTACCCAACCCAATCAAAGGAGAATTCTCATGCAGGTCGAACTCAAATACCGTCCCTCCTACTCACTCGGCATTGTCACGCTGGAACCGGGCGAGGAGCTCCAGGTGGAAGGCGGCTCGATGGTCAGCATGTCATCCGATGTCACCATCCAAACCTCAGCCCGCGGCGGCCTTCTCAAATCTCTGGGGCGTGCCCTCCTGGGTGGCGAAAGTTTTTTCCAGAACACTTACTATGCCGGACCCAATGGCGGCGAAGTGACCGTCGCACCCGCGCTCCCCGGTGACCTTTACCTGGTGGATCTCCAAGATGAAAGCCTGATGGTGCAATCCGGCTCCTATGTAGCCTCCAGCGATGGTGTGGAAGTGGACACGAAATGGGGTGGTGCGAAAACCTTCTTTGCATCTGAAGGTCTGATCATGCTCCGGGTTTCCGGGCGCGGGAAGGCGATCCTATCCTCGTACGGCGCCATCCACGAGATGAACCTGGCGGTTGGCGAGAAGTACACGATCGACACCGGTCACCTGGTCGCTTTCAGCGAAAACATGGGATTCAATGTGCGCTCGGTCGGCGGCTTGAAATCCACCCTGTTCAGTGGTGAGGGACTGGTGGTGGATATGACTGGACCCGGCAAGCTACTCCTCCAGACCCGTTCCACCGATGCCCTTCTCTCCTGGCTGATCCCCAAACTCCCGAAGGACCACAGCAGCCAGTAAGATCCCCGTACACTTCATTTATGAAACAATGTTGAATAAATCTATCTATTTATCAAAAATTCAACATTAAATTAGACGCGCAACATAAAAATACCAGCGCTGGTTCGCCGGTAGCCCGGTCGTAACAGATGGAGTTCAATAAAGATATGGAATCAAAGCCCAGGTACGCTCCTTATATTCAGCATAATCCGGGATATGACGCTGCATGAAACTTTCCTCAATGGATATCCGCAGCATCACACCCAGCACACCCACCAGCGCCGGGATCCAGGAGGGACCTGCTGCGAGGAATAACGGACAGGCTACACAAAACAAGATGTTCCCGAGTGATACCGGGTGGCGGATCGTGTGATAAAGGCCGGTGATGACCAGACCGGTGTCTTCAACCTCAATCGCCTTGGTGAACCCCTTTTCAAGATCGAGATAACCCTTAACTGAAAAGAAGCCGGCACCGACGAAGAGCACTCCGCCTAAAGCCATCTCCCAGATATCCGGACGATTGCCCAGGAAAATAAATTCCAGAACCGGCCCAATCAAAACCATCCACATTGGAACAAGGATCAACCATACTGTCCAATCTCCCCATCCTTTATGGATATTGTTCCCGGGCCTGGTCAGCACTGTCCTTTCGCTGATCTTCAAGCCACCAAAAAGGATGATATAAATAGCCAGGGGTAAATAATCTAAAACCATCCGCATTAAAATGTGCCTCGGTATAAAATCATCAAATCTGGGTCAAAATCGAATTAAGAACGCCCAAGAAGGCCAGGGGGATGATTTGACCAAATCAACTATAACACATTCACCTATTAATAATAATTCCAAAACTAAATCTCCCCAGTTACTTGAATGCCAAACGTGGTTTTTGTATAATTATCATTGAATCACAAAGGGGGCGGTGAGTCTGCCATATTATCGGTACCAATTTCATATTCCTTATTGGTGAAACGTCGCTTTGGGTGTTATTTCGGCATGTTATCTCAACGAAATTTCGCTCACAATACAACTTATAAAAGGTTTTATCATTATCAACATTTGATCCCACTAAAAAAGGAATAACTGAAATGGAATTATCCGCTAGTACCCACTTGGTTTACATTCTCGCAGCATCAGAAGCTACATTTCTAAAATCGATTAATCTTGAACCGGAACACTTCTTACTCGGGTTATTCAAGATTGAGGACCTCATCCGTCGAGACTTCCAGTTACCAGAAGGTATCGATGAAAGCAAAAAACAAACGATTGTCCGAGAAGTCGCGGTGCTATCAGAACTTTGGAAACACCATAAAATTGATCCCAAGCAGTTTCGGCGCAGACTGCGATTCCTGATCAGCCAGGAACAGAAGGAAAGTGGTCAGTTTAGCGGTCATCGCAGTCCCAGGGGTAGGGAAATGTTTGATGAAGCAGAATCCCTCAGCAATGACCGGGGGGAAGACACCCTCAGTATCACGACCCTGTTGGCTGCCTGCCTCCGATCCGACAGCCCTCTCATTGCTATGCTTTTTGAAGAATATAGCATTGACCAGAACACCCTGGCGAGTGATGCGGAGAAGACAGATATAGAGGAACCAATCCCCACTGTGGACATTTTCGAGGAAGAAGCGGAACCCGACAATGCTGCCCCTGATGCACTCCAGGAGCACAAGCTGGCGAAATACGGCAGAGACCTGACCCACCTCGCCCACCAGGGAAAATTGGGACCGATCATCGGCAGGCGGGAAGAGATCAAAAATATCGGCCGGATCCTCACCCAAAGATCACGCAATAATCCCTTATTACTGGGGGATCCGGGTGTCGGTAAAACAGCTGTGGTAGAAGGTCTGGCACTGTATGCCGTTGGTGAGGATGCTGTCGAATCATTACAGAATCTGCATTTTGTAGAAATTTCCATGAGCGCGCTGGTGGCTGGCACCAAGTACCGGGGTGAATTTGAATCAAAGATCCAGGAAGTGATCGACATCGCCAAAAGCGAAGAAAACCTCGTGTTGTTCATCGACGAGTTGCATACCATGATGGGCGCAGGCGCAGGGGAAGGCGCTCTGGATGCCTCCAATATCCTCAAACCCGCCCTGGGACGCGGGGATATCAACTGCATCGGCGCCAGCACCACAGCTGAATTTCGCAAGTACATCGAACCCGATGGCGCCCTCACCCGCCGGTTCCAGGTCGTCTGGATTGATGAACCATCGCATCAAGAAACATTGGAGATCCTGCAAGGGTTGAAACCAAAACTTGAAGAGCATCACGCGATCAATATTGACGAAAGCATTTTAGACAAGATCGTAACCTTGACCAGCCGGTTTGTCACAGATGGATACCAGCCCGACAAAGCCATCATGGTGCTGGATGAGGCTTGTGCCCGGCGAAAATTACTCACCATCGGTACGCTGGCACCCGGTATGCAGACCAGTGTTTTGGAATTGGAAGACATCGGTGAGGTGATCGCTCGTCGCACACAGGTTCCATTGGAAGTGATCCTGACCAAAGACGAAGAGCGTTTGCTGACCATTGAGGATGCACTCTCCAAATCGATCATCGGGCAGGACCACGCGATCTCAGCTCTGGCAAAAGCGATCCGGATCAGCCGGGCAGGTCTCAAGCCCTCCAACCGCCCCGTGGTCCTGTTGTTCGCAGGGCCAACCGGGACAGGAAAAACCGAATTGGCAAAAGCTGTCTCCCGGTTCCTATTTATTGACGACAATCGTCTGATCCGCCTGGATATGAGCGAATATTCAGAAAAACACGCTTCTGCCAAAATCCTCGGTTCTCCTCCGGGATATGTCGGTTTTGCCGAGGAATCACAGTTCATCCGGGAGATCCGTCTCCGCCCTTATTCTGTGGTGTTATTGGACGAAATTGAAAAAGCTGACCTCGGGATCATGCAAACATTCTTGCAAGTTTTCGATGAGGGTCGGCTTACCGATGCCCGCGGGCGGACCATCAACTGCTCCGAAGCTATATTTATCATGACCACCAACCTCGGGACAGGTGTCAAGGTTAAGCCTGCAATCGGCTTTTTACTCACGGACGATGAGGCTGCCAAGCAACAGGCGGATGCGGTCAAAAAATATCAGCAGGCAATCGTTTCTCATCTGAGCCCAGAATTGGTCAACCGGATCCAGGAAATCGTAATCTTCAAACCCCTGTCCAGAGAAGCAATATCAAAAATTTTAGACATTTACCTCATTGCCACCAACAAACGACTTCAGGAGCGCGGTATCCAGGTGGCATTGGAAGAAAGCGCTAAAGTATTGATCAACCAGGAAGGGTACAGCCAGGATTTTGGCGCCCGTTTCCTCAAGCGAGTATATGACCGCTGGATAACAGAACCGCTTTCAGAGCACATCCTTTCGGGTAAATTGGCGGAGGGTGACACCGCACTGTTCAGTTATCAGGATAACCAGATGAATGTCAAAATTCAAGGACAGAACGGCGCAAAGACAATCTCGTACACTGTCCAAGGAGATGTCCCCCCAAGCGATAACTTAACTGAATAATGCGATCACATTAATTCCATTGATCAAAGCCACATCAAACTGGAGGTTCCTGTGTCTGAGAAAACAATTACTACTATCCTGGCTATCATCTTTATTGGCGTTTTAGGTCTGGCCATTGCCCTGGGTGTGTCATCAGAAAGCTTTTGGGTTGGTGCGCTGGCTTTTATCGGCGTCGTACTTTCCCTGACCAACTTCGGCACCATGGGCAACCTGGAAGAAGTTAACCAGAGCTTTTACATCATTCACTTCCTGTCACTGATCTGTATAGCGTGCGCTGCCTGGTTAGCGAACCTAGAACCTCTTTGGATGGTTATCATATTGATGACCTTTGGCATACTCCCGTCGATATTCGCCAGCGATTTCAGTTTCAAACATAGCAAAGCCCAAGGTTATTTACTTATCTTCCTGAATCTGCTCTCTACACCCCTGGCAATCGCCCTCCCTGCAATTGTTCTTAATCTTTCCGGAAAGCAATCCATAGAACCCACTACGTGGGCATGGTCGTTGGCTGTTGGCGGCGTGGCTGTCCTGGCAGTTGGTCTTTTCCGGGCAGTCGCCCTCAATCCAGGTGAATATTTCATTTGTGTCGCGCTCGGGTTGATCCCCCTTGTCGGTGCTGCCTGGTTGGTTGGTTTCCAGACCGGATGGTGGTGGGTAGTCCCCCTGATCTCATCGGCGCTACTGATCGGTTTTGGGGGAGGCCTTTTGCCTAAATGGAAGACCAAAACGGGTACCATTGGGATCATTCTGGCCATCTTCATCGGATTGATCGGCGTGGGCTTGCCATTAATGAACGCGGGCATCCTGCCTAATCCCTTCCTGGCTAGCGGTAAAAGACCAGTTTCAATATCCGCACCGAAAGAGACCCTCTCCGCGGTCGATTATTCCTCCACCCAGCTTGCTGCCGCAGAGGCAACTGCAACACAAGCTTATCTTGATGAACAGGAACGCGTTGCCGAATATCAAACCCACACCCAGCAGTCGATTGCATTGTATGCAGAACAGACTAGAACCGCAGCGTTCACGCTGACCCTAACACCCACCGCTACACCAGCAGAAATGCCAGAAGTATTTACTGAGGCAGAAGAGACCGATTCCGCTAACAAACCTGGACCGGGTTTTTTCAATGCAATCGGCACCTTCCTCTGGCAAGCCGTCAAATCCGTTTGGGGCATCGTCTACCTCTTACTTTTCATAGGCATCGGTCAATTGTGGGTCAAGAGGTGGGGCGGAATCTCTATTTTACTCCTGCTCCTGCTAGTCGTTGGCTTCTTTGGCGGTCGGCAAGCAGGCACACTCAATCAGATGGTCGACATTGTTTCATCCGGTCCGGCAACCTGGTGGATCTATACCTTATTCGCATCATCCGAATGGACGGAGACATTCGGTTGGGGCATTCTCGGGTCGGCTCTGATCGTCACGGTACTCCTCATTCCAGCAATAAAGGTAACAAATCGGTATAGCCAGAAAGTGCTCTCTGCCCAGAACCTGCAAGAAAACATGGGAAACACAGCCGCTCAACAGTTCCTATCGAGCAATGCTCCGGGATGCCGGGAAAGCCTGGCAACCTGGATTTATTTGGTAGCGGCATCCGTTTTACCCATTGCGTTATGGGTTGCCCTCCAGCGGATCGCAACAGCATCGGTATCCAGTTTTCCTTTCCTTTTCATTCCCAACCTGGCGGTCCCAAATTGGCGACCTGTCTGGCATTATTCATATTTTGTCCTGGGTGGGATTTTCCTTTTAGGATATCTCCTTTATCTGAGATTATTGAGCAAAGCCCAGGATAATAACCCCTTCGCAAAATTCGGGATATGGGGAGCTGCTCCAGTCAGTATCATCATGTCATTACTTGTGCCTGCGGGTGTGCTCCTGTATATGACCGGGCAACTCATTCTGATGTCAATCCTCCTTCCCATTCTCAGCCCCAAGCCTGAAAAGATACCGTATATCTCACCCCAGCCAGCACCACCCCCACCTCCAAAGCCCAAGGACGATTTTAAAGCTTACCTGGATGAAATCCAGCGATTAGCCAAGGAAACAGCACCCGAGGATGAACCACCTGAGGAGCCAGAAATCAAACCCACTATAGGCTATCTCGAAGGATCAGCTCTCCACACCCTATCAACGTCCCTGGTCGGTGGATATCTCAAGGTAAATAACTGGCTCTGCATTTTGGATGAGCGCGGCAAGCTCTTCTGGCTGGTCAATGGCATTGTTCGCTCTGAGACCACATTACCAATGAGTTCACCTGCCCAGCTCCACAACGCGAACGATGAACGTCTCCTGGCGGTCAGCCGGGAGGGGAAAGTGATCCCGATCTCAGCGACCCAGGATTTTAAAGTCGAACCAGCCCTTGACCTTGGAACCGCCATCCGTTATTCCGCCACCAACACCTATGGCACCCTTTTGGCGTATGTCCCCCAAGATCAACCGGCGACCATCCATGGGCTCTTCATTACCGCCAAACGGGACCAACTTTTCCTTGACCTGGGGAGTGAAGCAATCTCCTGCCTGGCATTCTCTCAAAACGCCCGCTATCTGGCTGTTAGCACAGAGTTAGGCAAAATGATCGTGATCGACATCGCCACACATCAAAGAGTGCTGACCGTCCCCGACCCGTATTATGGCCCCGTCCGGTTGCTTGATGCCACAGAAGATGAAAAGTGGATCACCGTCTATGGCGATGGCTGGATGGCGATCTGGGATATGAAGGGGGTTCAAACCGGTCCGGTGGAACTCTCCAGTGGCGCCACTTGCCTGGCAACCGATAAATCCAGGTCGCATATCTTAATTGGGGATCAAGCCGGCTATCTCTGGGCTTATCCCGGTGACCTGCAAACATTAGAGTTCAGCAAACAGGTGCAGGAAGGTGAGGTTACCCACATTTTCACCGCCACTGATGGGAGCATCATCACCGCAGGAGAAAGAAGAGTCTTGAGAAAACTTTCAACCTGATCAGGACAAAATCACACAAACCAGGAGCAAGAAGGATGAACCAATCTTTCATCGGAAAAATTATCGCTGTGGCCGGGCCATTGAAGGGGCAGGAATTCACTCTGGGCAATCAGGAGACCACCATCGGGCGGGAGACGGATAATGATATTGTCATCCCGCAAGACCGAAATGTCTCACGCCATCACTGCCGGATTTTCGAACACAATAAAGCCATCTGGATCGAAGACCTTGGTAGCAGTAATGGCACCTTAATCACCCACCCGGGATTGTCTCCCCTGCGCCTTACACCCCGGGAACCAGCGATCGTATTTGAGAATAGTCTCATTCAACTAGGATCAAACCAATTTGAGATTTCCGGTTTATCTGATTACCAACATGAAGCTTTGGGTTCGGTGGGCTTTCAGTTTCAGGAAATCATGGCAGATATGTGCAACCTTTTGCCGCAATTATCCTCAGAGCAAAAAGAGGATTATCGGGCTGCACTTCAAGAACTCGAAGAACACATCCGTCTGGCAAAAAGCGAACAAGAACTTCTGAGCTTTATTACCAGGGGCATCCAAAAACTTTCGGCTGCTTTTCTGAATGCCAATGACCTGAACCAAACCGTTTTCTTTGATCCATCCCTGGCTTTACCGCCGCTCCCGGACGATCTTCCCGAACTTGAAGGAGAAGGATGGATAGATTCAATCCGCAATATCTTCATCACAGATATCAAACGCTGTCTCCCTCCAGATGAGGACAAGGAGACACCATGACCATCACCAAACCGAGTCTGGTTGCTCTTTTCTTCTTTGTGGATCCAGAGACGGGAGGTTTCCATCCCGCGCAACAACTCGCACAGAACCTAAATTGGCAACCATCGCCCCAGCAACCCTCAACGACCGTTTATGAGGGCATCTTCCAGGAATTAGCCAGACTTTCGTTGGCTGAGCAAAAGACACATGACACTCTGATCCTGCAAGCAACTGCAACCTCACTGGGAGAGGAAAATGATAGTCACTGGAAAGCCATAAGTTCTGCAATCGACCAGATCACTCAAAGGATTGGAACTGAAGGAAAAGAACAATATCCCTGGGCTGTCTCAAGGCTTTTTTATGCCAGTGTGCCTGCTGGCGTAACAGGAAACGCATTATTCGACGCTGTTACGCCATTATTCAATGAAAATAACGTCCCCACAGCAACCAAGAAACCAGAAACTACACCTTTTGGTTGGTTGTGGACCCTCAACGATGGTTTTATGCAACTTTCTCATACCCGTAAAATCTGGCAGCGTGATCTGTTGCTGGTCATTCCCGATGACAGAGTACAAAAGGTAAAACAGTACTTCGTCGATAATTTACATCAAGGCTTCTCTCGCATTGAGCTGTATCTGCAGAAATGCAAACATCTCGCCCGCCAGCATGAATCAATCCAGGGGGAATTAAGCCGGGCTATTACCATGCTTCAACAAGAAATGCTGGAGCATCTTGTCACCTCAGATTTCAGCCAGATCCATACAGAGCCGGTGCTGATGGAGCATATGTCCCGTCAATTAATGCGCTTCCTGACCCAAAAAGCTGCCGTAGAAATCCTGTTGAACAGTCTGCGGAGCAATCTCAACTTATATACCGAACACCTGGAACGGATCAAGCTGGACACACCAACCTACGCCATCGAAAAAGCCAGGGTCGCTCGCCAAGTCGAACAAATAGAAAGCGACCTGCATAATGCCAGTGTGATCCAGGATAGTGCTTACGCTGTGCAAGATATCCAACGCGGCGCTGAAGCCAGCCGTTTCGAACGTGCCAGCTATCTCCTCGGCGGCACTGCCGCACTCCTGGCGGGGATTTCCCTCTTCAACAGCTTTCTGGAAATCTGGAGCCTGGCATTAGAAAACAGTTCCTGGATGATGCCGGCTGGCTGGGTACGGATCTTCCTCAGCTTGTTGGCAAGTATTTCCATCCCACTGGCAGCGACCTGGTTCATCAGCCGGAAGAAACTGCATGCATTGGTCAGCACCCTTATCAGCCTGGCTGCAATCACTGCCATGGTGTTAACCACAATCCTCAGCAATGTCTAATCATTCCCTAGTAGATCATGAGTAGACATGAAAAATCATTTTTCTCTGGAAGCGGGAAGCGCTACAGCTATCGGCACAAAATATAAAACCAACCAGGATTCGTATAAAATCGATATTGACCGGGGAATTTTTATGATTGCGGATGGCATTGGTGACGGACCAGCTGGTGAGGTCGCAAGCAAGGTTGCTGTCAATGCAGCATATCGTTTTCTGTCAGAGGTTTCTCTTGAAGAAAATTGGGCGATTCAGGATCGGCAATTAGCTGAAGCCATTCAAAAAGCCCAATCTGCAATCAAGGTCGTTTCAGAACAGGCGCCTGCTTATCAGGGCATGGGCACAACATTGTTGATCGTTTGGATGCCATTCTATCACGACCGGTTATGGCTCTGCCATGTCGGTGATTGCCGGTGTTACCTGGTCCGGCAAGGACGAGTTGAACAACTGACCCGCGATCAAACCGTCTTTAATGCTGTTCGGGATGCAAACCAACTTTCTGAAGATCCTGCCCACTGGCCGCCCCGCAACCTGCTCAGTCAGGCTTTAGGTTCCAGTGACATCGTAATCCCTCAAATCCTGAATCGTGGTGTTTTTCGGGACGATTTTTATTTCCTCTGCTCCGATGGGATTTATGATGCTCTAGACCACGACACCATGCAAGAGATCCTCATTCAATCTACACACCCCCAGGTCATATGTGATGCCATCATCCGGGCTGCCCTCCAGAACGGTGCGGATGATAACCTGACGACGATCGGAATCCATGTGCGTTCCCACGCGATAGCCCAAGACATGGTAGAAACATCCCTGCAAATCACCGCCGAGGGGGGATAAGATGGGGCTGGATTACAGCATCATGCTTTTTTTCGAGAGACAGGATCCCTGGCAGATTCTGGATGGTGTGGCTGAATTTGCGGATCACAGTTTAGGAAAGCACACAGCCATCCAATACCCCAATCAAATCATGCGCCTGCCATTTGAATCCTGGGCTGGAACAGAAAAACTAGATCCCATCCCCTTTGATGACCAAAGTGATGCGTGGGAATTTATGGCCTCGCTCTATTTTGAGAAAGATGCGGAATTGAGCGATTACGCCGAGGGTTATGACCTCGATAAAGGATCAGACCAAAAGAAAGTCCCGATCGGTTATATTTACCTGACAGTCCATAACAACTGGAAAGGCTACGGAGAATCCTGGGATCCTGGATTGATTCTTTTTCAATTCACAGCCGCCACATCCAATATGAGTATCCTTTTCGCCCAATCACAGGCAGTTCGGGAACTTTTTATCCATCTGTTACAGAAATACCGCGGCGTCTATGGCTTGATTGACCGTGAAATGGATGCCGTGCTAATCTGGTTGCGGAATAAAGTAATGAATGTGGAGATCCCCCATGCATGGATGGGATTAATGGAAATAGATGCCTATCTTGATAGCGATAGATTGGATTAAAGCGGTAACACATTGACCGAGAAACGCTATTGTATCATCTGCGGAAATGAGATCCTCTCCACTGACCCATCAGTGGTTTTCTGCGCGCAACATGGCGGAACTCAAACACCTCTCACACCCACGCCCCAACCCGGCGAAACAACCTGGGAAGCTAATGATGAAGCTCCCCAATCTCAGCCGTTGTCGGATATCACCTCCGAATGGAGAACTGGCCAGACCCTGCTTGACACTTACGAAGTCATCGGCAAGCTCGGTGAGGGCGGGA
>Ga0180009_10000753_pt1 | contig 42380 bp, 31 predicted proteins | sample OS_PC_MetaG_FD_123537 | JGI IMG/M metagenome (GOLD analysis project Ga0180009, IMG submission 123537) | Groundwater microbial communities from the Aspo Hard Rock Laboratory (HRL) deep subsurface site, Sweden - OS_PC_MetaG | ecosystem: Environmental > Aquatic > Deep subsurface > Groundwater...
GGCGAAGCTCCACAGCAGCTGCTGCAGTTCGTCCATGGTCAGCATGGGGCAAGTATACCTGCCGGGGGCGATCAGGCAGCTGGAAGTGCGTGCATTGATCTGTTTCTGGCCGGTACCATGGGGGCGGTGGACGTGATCGAGAAGCAGAGGATCTACGACGAGGTCTGCTCCAGGCTCAGGGCGGAATTGCGTTCCTCGCGCCCCGACGGGGCGCTCCGGGATGAAGCAGCGCAATTTGTCGAGAGCGTCGACCCCGTGGCCCGCATGGCGACCACGGCGGCCGTGCTGCACCACGCGTTCCAGCACTACTTCTGGACCGGCTTCTACGTCCTGGTCGACGGCGAGCTCACCGTCGGCCCGTACCAGGGGTCGCCGGCCTGCCTGGTGCTCGAGAAGCACAAGGGGGTGTGCTGGGCCGGGATCGACCGGGAGCAGCCGGTCGTGGTCTCCGACGTCCACACCTTCCCGGGCCACATCGCCTGCGACGGGCGCGCCAACTCCGAGGTCGTCATCCCGCTAAAGGATGCCTCCGGCGCCATCGTCGGAGTACTCGACGTGGACAGCGCCGACTTCAACTCCTTCGACGAGGTCGACGTACAAAACCTCGAACGGATCCTGACCCTGATGCGGTGGTAGGCCATTGTGCCTGGCTGTCACGATGCCAGGCTTGCGCGACAACGACATGGCTCCCTGCGGCGTCGACCTCGACGGTTGACGCAACCCTTGTCCGCGACCGATTCTTGTGCGAGCCGATCGATGCGAAGGGAGCCACTCATGAGAGCGACCCGACTGATCCCGGTGGTTCTGACCCTGACCTTTCCAGCCTCCGCGCGGGGGGACACCAACGTCATCACCCTCGTGACGCTGGACCGGCGCGGCGGCGTGGTCCACGCCGTGCCCCGGGACAGCACCAAGGTGCAGATGGCCGCCGAGGAGGTGGTCCTCGTGCCCTACTACAGCCCGGACGAGATGCGGCCGATGATGCTGGTCAACGTGTGGTACGACCTGCACAACACCGGGGAGCCGACGACCCTGTCCCTCGGCTTCCCGGAGCTTCGCGCGAGCTGGACCCGCAGGCTCTCCACCAGCTACGGCGACGATGAAGAGGACTGCTCGATCCAGGTCCGCGACCGCTGGCCCACGGTGCAGCGCTTCGGCGCCCGGGTGGGCCGGCGCTGGCTCGAGGTCCGCACCCACCCCGGCCTGAGGCCCTATCGCCGCTGGTTCGTCTGCCAGGTCTCGCTGCCGGGCAAGCAGACGCTCCGGCTGCACAACGTGTTCACCTCGCGCGTGGGACGTCGATTCGAGGGCTACGAGTCGACATCGATCGCCATGGACGCGCCGGAGTCGGCCTTCGGGACCGACGGGCTGCGGTACTGGTTCACCTATGTCCTGCACACCGGCGCGAGCTGGAGCGGGTCGATCGGCAAGGGCCGGATCCTGCTGCTTCACCGGGGAAGGCGCCGCGTGGTTCGCGAGTTCGCCGACCTGGAGCCGGCACAGAAGGACGATGTCACGCTGGTGCTGCCGATCGTCGAGCAGGACCAGGACGGGAAGTACGTGGTCGTGCGCAACAGGCTGGTGCAGCACAGCTCGGCCCTCGACGGCCCGGTGCTGCGGCACGTGGGCGCGCTTGTGGCCGACGGCGACGTGTTGACCCGGTGGACCAGCGCGCGGGGGCGCGCAGCGGCGGCCTGGGTCCAGATCCCCGCCGACCCGAAGGGCAAGCTGCAGAGCGTGGAGATCGAGGCAGGGGAGGTGGGCGAGGGGGAGGCCAGGCCCGCGCGCGTTCGCATCCTCTGCGTGCGCGGCGGAGGCCGGCAGGTCGTGGCGACGGGCACGCTCCAGGACCTGGCCACGGCCCAGTCCGTGAAGCTGACCCGACCGGCCGGCTGCGACGCAGTCCGGGTGCAGGTCGACGCGACCCACGGCGACCGGGGCTCGGCGGTCTCCATCGCCGAGATCCGCCAGCACCACGACGCGCCGTCCGCCGACGAGCCGCCCCGCCCGGCGAAGCCAGAGGCGGTCAAGCCGCTGGTCGGCACCTGGCCCTCTGCCGCGGCCGGCGCCAAGCTCCCGTCCGGAACCTGGGCCGACAGCCACGAGCGCGACCAGGTCCGGGACGTGCAGTGGTCAAAGGACGGGTCGCTGGTGCACTACGTGCGCTGGCGCGAGAACCGAGTCCGCTCGCCCAGGGCGCTGGTCCTGGGCCACTTCGCCGAAGTGGCGACCGGACGGATGCTCGGGACCTACCGCATCGATCGCACGGGAAAGCTCGCGCCTGCTCTCGAGCGGCAGTGGAGCGAGGCGGTCTCTTTCGCGACGGCGCGGCAGTTCATGGATCGCCACAACTTCGCCGCGGGCAAGCCGACACCAAAGGAGAAGGGCAAGCTGGAGCTGGCCCCGCACGCCGATGCAGCCGCCTTGCAGCTGTCCCCCGCGAAGAACGGCTGGCGCTGGTCCTACGTCGCGCCGAAGGACCCTGCGGCGACGGGCGTCGTCGCGCTGGAGCTCCGGGGGGCGGATGGTCCGCTGCAGCGCCACTCGCTCGCCATCGACCTCGACCTCGCGCGCCACCACCGCGAGCAGCGCGAGGCGCACGGCAGGGAGCTGCGCAGGCAGGCCAAGCGCTGGCTGGCCCGAGGCTTCATGCTCGGGCGTGCGGTGTCCGACGAGGATCCAAGGGGCCCGACGCTGAGAAGGTGGCTCAGAGAGCTCGACGTGCGCGAGCAGGCTTTCACCGGCAGGGTCGAGACGCACTGGAGCCCGGGCCAGGACGCGCTGCTCGTGGCGTGGAGCGACCGGCAGGAGCTGAGCTCGCGTCTGCCCCTGTTCAAGGCCAACGAGCTGGTCTGGGCCTGCCTGCAGCCGGGCTCGAAGTGCCCGGGCGTCACCGCCGAGTACGGGCGCCAGCGCGGCAGCGTGAGTATCCACTCCCTCGTGCCGAGGAAGCCCTCCGCGATCCAGGTGCCGGTGCGACCGGGGCCGCCGCCGCCGGCGAAGCGGGCGACAACCGCGACGCAGCGGGTCGCGGCGAAGAAGGGAAAAAGCGGCGCATCCGGCTGCGGCTGCCGGCTGGGCGTGCAGCCGCGTATTGCGTGCTGGCCGTGTCTCCTTCCGGTGCTGCTGGTCTTTCTATCCTGCCGCAGGCGCAGAGCGAGGCGGTGCCACGGCGGCCGTGCGGCATCGAGACCGACCACATCCAGTACGGGCGGATGCCATGACTTCAACCCACGTTCCCAGGAACAGCTGTTCAGTCCTCGTCGTCGGCCGGGTCGACCGCCTGGTGCGCCCGTGACTCCCGTTCCACCTGCTCGGTGTCCTTGAACGGCGGCGGGAACTTGAGGGTGTTCTTGCGCGCGGTGTCGGTCCTGGGCGGGGATTCGAAGAACGACTCGTCGACCTGCTCGGTCGCCAACGGCAGGGAGGGCAGCGAGGGACGGGGCCGGCGCGGCGCGCGCGGCATGCCGCGGCGTTCCTCGACGGGTGGGCTCTGCGGCCGTGGTGACGCGGTCGCCGCGGGCGGCGGCTTCGGAGCAGTGGGCATCGGGAGCAGCTCCGGCGCGGGCGTCCCCTCGAACAACGCGTCGAGGTCCAGCTCCTCGCCCGCAGCTGGCTGGCGCCCCGCCCCGAGGTCCACGGTGTCGAGCGAGCCGACGTCCAGCTCCAGCGGCGTCTGCTGGTCCTCTCCCTCCCACTCCATCAGCTGCATGCCGCCAAAGGCCGGGTCATCGAGCGGGATCGGGGTCTCGCCGCTGGGCAGATCGGTCAGAGGGGAGACGGCGATGCTGATCCGCTTGCCGCGCCGGATCGCGCTCGCCTCGTCGGGCGTCATGGAGGGATCGAGCGTCGGAGGTGGAGTGGGCTCCTCGTCGGTCAGGGGCTCGAGGCTACCCGCGCTTGACACCACGAGCTGGTCCAGCTCGCCGCGGCTCAGCTGGCGCATCATCTCCTTGTGCTGGTCCTGCATCAGCGTGCATATCCGCTCCTCGAGGTCCGACAGGCTGAGCATCCCGGCGTAGCCGCAGCGCAACGTGGCGACGAGGTTGCCGTTGAGGAACAGGTGCGTGGTGATGAAGGGGTTGTCGAGACCAAGGTCGTCCGACTGCACGTGGTACAGGCGGGACCTGTAGCGGATGATGTGGCTGTGGCCCTTCTGGGCGGACACTTCGTCTCCTCCCATCGGAGCTGATGGTATCACGGAAGGGGTGGGCGGTGCAGCGACTCCGGTGCATCGGGGTGTGATCAACAGCTGCCCATCGGGCTATACTCCACTGTCGGTGCGAATCCGACCGGTCTGGCTGCCGCCACGGAAAGGGGACCCGCGTGAGAGGTGTGCTGATCGTCGCGGGGCTGGTGCTCGCCGCCTGCTCCGGCCCTCAGGGCAAGCCGCTCGGCGAGCCCGTGGTCGCCAGCGGGGTGCACATGACCCTGTCCCGTCTCGGCGGGGGCAAGCTCGCGATCGAGCGCTACCGTGGCGCCCCGGTGCTGATCACGATGTTCACGACCTGGTCCCTGCGATGCCAGGCGGAGGCGTCGCAGTTCGTGCAGATCCACGACCGGGAGGGGGGCCGCGGGCTGCGGGTGGTCGGCATCGCGCTGGACGATCTGATGCGGGTCAGCCTGCTCAAGACCTACGTGGGCTTCGTCGGTTTCCGCTTCCCCGTGCTGCTGGCCGAGCCCAACAACCTGGAGCTGGTGGGGGGGCTGGGGCCGACCAAGCAGGTGCCGCGCACGGTGCTGCTCGACCGCGAGGGGCGCATCGTCCAGGACCACGGCGGGCAGACCGACTTCGGCCGGCTGGAGCGCGCGATCAAGGATCTGGTGGCGCCGATGCGCGCGCCTGCCGCGACGGTGATCGGGGGCTGAGGCCAGACAGGTATCACGGGGGCGGTTGATCTGGAGCACTCTGGGGGCTCGACGGCGGGGGAAGCAGACGGATCGAGCGGGCGAACTCGTCGCGACGCGTATAGCGGTGGATGGTCCATCCGAGGGTGCGCGCGTGGTGCAACACCCGGGGTCCCGGGTTGATCACAAGGGAGAGCTCCGAGGCGGTCTTCAGCATCTGGATGTCGCCGTAGCTGTTGCCGGCAGCGAGCAGCGGCGTCTGGCCCACGTCGCGGATGATCCGCTTGGCCTTGCCGTGCTGCCACGGCACCGGCCGCACCACCTCGCCGGTGAGGCGGCCCTGGCGGTCCACCTTGACGCCCAGGCCGATCACATGGTGGGCAGGGATCCCGATGTGACGGGCGCCGGCCGCCACCACCCACCTCGGTGAGCCGGAGATGACCCATGGCTCGATCCCCATCCTGGACAGCGCCTGGATCAGGTTGGAGCTCGGGCGGTAGATGCGGTGGCGATGCACCGTGTCGAAGTAGCGCTCGGCCAGCTGCTTGACCTCGGACTCCTGCATCCCGGCCATCGAGGTCACCATCAGCTCGTACATCTTCTCGCCGGGCAGGGTGCCGGTGCGGTATCCAGTCCAGGCCCGCCGGAGCATCGGGATGCGCTCGGCGGGATAGTGCCGTTTTCCCAACATCCAGCGGAAGAAGCCCTCCCCCACGTCGCCGCCCCACAGCGTGCCGTCGCCGTCAAAGGTGGCGGGACCGCGCTGACCGGTGCGCGAGAGGTACTTGAGGATGCGCTGGACACGCGGCTCGAGCTGACGCCGGATGCGCTTCGGGATCTTGCGGTAGCTGTCGACCGGTGCCGCGGCCTTGCCGTAGAAACGTTGGTCGGGGCTGGGCCGGACCTGCTGCCGGGATCGCTGGGCCTCGTACTTCTGTTTGGCCAGCTGCGCCCTCGCCCGAATGACCTCAGGCGCCCGCGGCTGGGCGATGCCATCGGTCCCCATCACACCCGTGAGCAGCAGCATACAGATTGGGATGATTGAGCGGTGGGTCATGGTTTCTCGGGAAGGCTGCAAGCCGTATGCCGTAACCCACATGTACACCCCCGGTCACACCCTCGCGCTACCACGTGAGGATCGTGGGCTTCTCGGACAGGCTCGCTGCCGGGTTCGCTTTACTGGCCCTAGCCATTTCGTCTGTTGGTGGCGGGACTGGCCAGCTTTCGGAGGCGGTGGTGACGCGCCGTGTCAGCGCATGCCCTTCTTGATCAGGGTCTTGACCTGCTCGAGCACCAGGCGGCGGTTGATCGGCTTGGCCAGAAAGCCGTTGGCCCCTCGTGCCATGGCCATCTCCCGGTTGCTCTGACCAGTGCGCGAGGTGAGCACCAGGATCGGCAGGTCAGACAGGCGGCGATCCGCGAAGCGGCGGCACCTGGCGATCAGGCCATGGCCGTGTAGCCGTGGCATCTCGAGATCCGTGATCATCAGATCGTAGGTCTGCTGCTGGAGCCGCTCCCAGGCCTCCCATCCGTCGGCGGCGACCTCGACCGAGTAGCCCGCGATGTGCAGGAGGTGGCTGACCGCAGCCCGTACGGACCGGGAGTCATCCACCACAAGGATGCGGTTGCGGTTCTCGCGGCGCCCTGTCACAGACGGCGCCGTCTTGCTGGCCCGGGCCATCCGTGCCAGCGCGGCCACGTCGAGGACGAACTGCACCTTGCTCGAGCCGCTAACCGTCGCGCTGGAGAAGAGCGGCAGCCCGGCGAGCAGCGGTCCCAGCTGCTTGAGCACGATCTCGCGCGGGCCGACCACGCGGGTGCAGCTGACGGCGAACTGGGTCTCTCCATAGATCAACACCACGATCGGCTGTCGCATCTGTTGGCCGGACGCCTGCTCGCCGCCTTGCGCGCGCTGCAGGGCGAGGGGAGGGTCGCCGCCGAGCACCCTGTGCAGCTGAAGCAGCGGGATCCATCGCCTGCGAGCGCGGACGGTCTCCTCCTCGGCCTTCAGATCGCTGCCCGCGTCGATCACGAGCGTCTCCACCACGTAGCCCACCGGGATGGCGTAGACCGGCTCGCCCACCTTGAACAGCAAGGCCTGGATGATGGCGGTGGTGATCGGCAGGCGGATGGTGAAGCGCGTGCCCTGGCCCACCGTGGAGCCCAACTGGATGTCTCCCCCCATCTCGGTGATGTTGCGCCGGACCACATCCAGCCCCATGCCCCGCCCGGCCAGCTCGTCAGCCTGCAGCCGCGTGGTGAAGCCGCTGGCGAAGATGCTCTCCATCACCTCGGAGTCGCTGAGGCGGTCGACCGACTCGGCCAGCTCGCCACGCTCCCGCAGCGTCTGTCTCAGCCGGGAGGGGTCCATTCCGGCGCCGTCGTCCTCCACATCCACTATGACCAGATCCCCCTTCTGGCGCGCGTTGACTCGGATCTGCCCCACGGGAGGCTTGCCCAGGGCCGTCCGCGCGTCGGGAGTCTCGATCCCGTGGGCCACCGCGTTGCGGATCAGGTGGATCAGGGGATCGGTGATCTGCTCGAACACCAGCCGGTCCATCTCGGTCGACTCGTCGTCGGTTGTCAGCTCGACCAGCTTGCCCTGCGCGGCGGCCAGCTCGCCCATCGGCCGCTGGAGGCGAGCGTGGAGCCAGCGGATCGGCATCATCCGCACCTGGGTCAACGACTCCTGTAGGGTGTGGGTGGTCCGGCGTAGCGCCTCGGAGTCCTCCTCGAGGCTCGCGCCGGCGCGCTCCAGGTTGGAGACGGCGTCGGCGACCTCCACATCCACCTCGCGGATGCGGGTGATCCCATCAACCTCGTCCACCTCGGCCAGGGCGCCATGCAGGGCCTGGCGACTGATGCCCATGTCCCGGGCCAGTCCCTTGAGCTCCTCGACGCGTTGCTCGATGCGGGTGCGCTGGATCACCAGCTCGCCCACGGCGTTCATCAGGTGGTCCAGGCGACCGACGTCCACCCTCACGCGCAGCACGTCATCCTGGCGGCGAGTGACGGCTGTCCGCCTGTCGGGCCCGCGCAGGATGTAGCGCTCGGGGCGGACGATTCGTCCCCACCGCCTCTCCTGGGCCTCCGCCGGCAGCCGCGTCTCTCGCACCGGGAGCGACGGGATCACGGGCCGCGCGACCTTGGCAGCGGGCGGGTCGATGATCTCGAGGCAGGAACGCAGATCTGCCAGGTGCTGCACGGAGGCGTCGCAGCTCCGCGCCGACTCGACCATGCCCTGCAGCAGAGTCACCGCCCGGTGTAGCTGGGACACCGCCCCCTCCTGCAGGGTGCCGGCTCGCTGCAGCGCCACCAGCCGCTCCTCGAACAGGTGAGCGGCCGCGCTGATCCGGGGCAGGCCGACCGTCGAGGCCGAGCCCTTGAGGGTGTGGGCCTTGCGCAGCATCTCGTTCGTCGGCGAGAGATCGACAGGAGCGCGTCGCAGCTGGTGCACGGCCGTCGTGATCGCCTCGAGGTGCTCCATCGCCTCGTCGGCAAACAGGTCGCGGAGCAGCGCCGCCGTCTCGGGGTCCCAGTCCTCGTCGAGCACGAATCGCTCGACCGGCGCCCCCGGCGCGCTCTCCGAAGCAGGCTCGCCTGCGCAGTGTCTGTCTGGCGCTCTCGGCCCGCACTCTGGATCAGGCTCCCCGCCGCGCGCGTCTGAGTCCGGCAGCTCCGCTCCACTCCGCTCCAGATGCGCCAGATGCATCTCGATGGCTGCCAGCGCAGGCGGCAGGGAGCCCGTCTGCCCCTGGCGCAACTGGTCCTCCAGCTGACGGGCCAGACGTTCGATCTGGCGCAGGCCGAGCATCGAGGCCGCGCCCTTGAGGCTGTGCGCGGACTGGTGCAGGGTGCCCATCTCCGCCTCGCGATGGCTCAGCACCTCCACGTAGCCGCGGGCCTCCTGCAGGAACGTGGGAAGGATGTCCGGGTCGATGGGCATCTAGCGGTCGGTCAGCCCGTGGTCTCGTTGTCTGTCTTGCCCACCCGCCCCACCGGACTGTTACGGGTGTCGGCGGGCAGGTCGCCGTCGTTGGCCCTGTTTGGCTCGGCCGGCTCCCGGCCCGTGCTGTCGGAATTGTCCACTCCGCCCGCCCGCCCCACCGCGTACTCGCCTCGCGTGCCGACCTGGATCCGGTCGCGAGCGGCGGTGGTCAGCTGCTCTAGGTCGTGCAGCAGTTGCTGGGCGGCCGCCCTGGAGGAGGGCCCGGCGGACACCGCCACGTCGGCCATGTCGATCAGCGCCTTGACGTTGGTACGCATCTCGTGACGCCTCAGCTCCAGGGTCCGCGTCAGCTCGCCAGGATCTCGCCGGTGGACCTTGAAGCGGCCGATGGTCATACCGAGCTGCCGCGCGGCGTCGACCAGCTTGTCCGCGGCGCGGGCGGTGTCGAGGGCTCCGTCGGCGGTGGAGCGGGTCTCGGTCCGGATCTCCTCCATGGCCCGGATCGCCTCCTCGGTGGCCTCCTGGATCGACTGGATGAATGCGCCTATGTCCTTGGTCGCGTTCGAGGTGCGCTCGGCGAGCTTGCGCACCTCGTTGGCCACCACGGCGAACCCCTTGCCCTGCTCCCCGGCCTTGGAGGCCTCGATCGCGGCGTTGAGCGCCAGCATGTTGGTCTGCGCCGAGATCTCGTCGATCAGCTCGACGATCTGGTTGATCTCGAGGGAACGCTGGCCGAGGGCCCCGATCTTGCGGGTAACCTGGTTCAGCACGATCGATTGCTTGGCGGCGCCCGAGGCCATGGCCTCGCTGAGGGTCAGGATTCGCTCGGCCGAGGAGGTCACATCGGTGCCCGAGCGGCGCACCTCGAGCACGAGCCGTCCGATGCTCTCCAGCATGTGGTTCAGCGCGTCGGTGACCGAGCCGAGCTCGTCGTGGGTGATCGCGCCCCGCGCGGTGAGGTCTCCCTCCGCGGCCGCGGAGACGATCTCGAGCAGCTGGACCACCACCCGCTCGAGCCGTTGCTTGTCGTCGTCGCCCCGGGGCAGTCCCACCAGGTAGTCGATCGTCTGGTTCAGAGAACGTGAGAGCTCGCCGAGCTCGCCCGACCGGACCACGGCGCGGCGCTCCGGTTGCCCACGGCGGATAGCCTCCGTCACGGCGGTGATGCTGCGCAGGGGACGGACCACCGCGCCATGGAGGTAGAACAGCAGCCCCAGCGCCACGGCGACCGCGAGCACCAGCACCAGACCGACCCCCGTCTGTCCGAGCTGACTCGGCGGATAGATCACGCAGAGGACGGCGGCCAGCAGGAGCACGCTGATCCCGACGACCATCCTGACCATCAGGGCCTGCCCGTTGCCGAGTCTCGAGGATCGCACCGTCTGCTCAGTCATTTTCACAGCTCCGTGATCAGCTTCAGATCGAGGGGCCTGCTCCGAGCTGTGTCGCCAGCTCCTGCACCTGCCTGGTGACGCGTCGCATCACCTGCTCCACATCGACCAGGTGCAGCGGTCCGTCGGCCGTGTCGAACACCGCCCCGACGAGCATGTCCCCGCCGCCGCTGGAGAGCAGGCTGTCCCGGATCCGCGCCACCTCCTCGATTCGGCGCACGCAGAGCACAGCCTGGCAGCCACCGGCCTGCACCAGCAGGCAGGGCTGACCCTGACGCAGGGGATCGAGCGGACCCAGGGGGCGCGAGGCGTTGGGCTCCTGGAGTGTGGGCCGGGGATACACTTCGCGAAGCAGCGCCTCGAGTCGAAGGACGGGACAGATCTGCCCGCGGACGTTGACGGCGCCGATGACCGCCGGCGGCGCCGAGGGGACCGGCGTCACCGGGCCGAGAGAGATCACCTCCTCGACCGAGCTCATTGCGACGCAGCAGCGCTTCCGGGAATCGATCTGGAAGATGACGACATCCACGACACACCCGCCCGCTTGTCCCGTCAGTGGTTGTCTGCTCCGCCCGTCCGCCCCACCGGACTGCAATTGACCGCCCCGCCCCACACACTGCCGTTGCGATGCGCAGCAGCGTGGCTCACAGCAGACCGTGATCGAGGTGGCGGCGGACCTTGGTCTTCAGCTCCTCGATGTCCACCGGTTTCGTCAGGTACTCGTCGGCGCCCTGCTTCAGCCCCCAGTAGCGGTCACTCTCCCGATCCATCGAGGTGACCATGATCACCTTGAGCTTGGACAGCGCCGGGTTGGAACGGATGATGCGGCAAAGCTGGAAGCCGTTGACCTTGGGCATGATGATGTCGAGGATGACCAGATCCGGCCGCTCGAGGGAGATCTGGCGCTCGGCCTCCTCTCCGTCGCTGGCGAGGAGGATGGTGTGCCCCAGCCCCGTCAGCGCCTTCTTCAACACGGCGGCGGCGGTTGCGGAGTCCTCGGCGATCAGTATCTTTGCCATCGACATCACCTGTTGCCGGCTGTGTGCCGGCTTGTTGCCCTAGACTGCGACTGGCTGCACCCGCTTGCGGATCAGCTTGATCGAGTGCAGCCGGAACAGCATCTTGCTGACCTCGAAAGAGCCCATACGACTCTGGCGTACGATCTCCTTCACCGTGTTCTTTCCGTTGACCAGCTCCAGGATAGCCAGCTCCTCCCGGGTCAGCCGGCCCCGCCCCATGCGCGTCACCGCGTCCTCGTTGCGCAGGAAGACCATGTCGAAGTTGTCGATCTCGCGTTCGATCAGGTGCCACTCGTCAACCCGACGGAAGCCCTCCATCAGGATCCCATCCACGCTCAGCCCGAGCGACGCCTCCGCCGCGACGGCGGACAGCTCCTCGGTGCGTTGGAATGTGAACTTGCCGAAGTTCCAGCGCAGCATCTCGTAGACCAGCTCGCAGGTCTGCTGTCGGATCGCCTCGATCAGGTCGTCGTGGTTGATGTGGCCCAGCTTCACCAGCTGGTTGCCCAGGAGGCTGGCCGAGCCGGAGCGGCTGTTGATGAAGGCGTCGAGATCCTCTTTCGGCATCAGGTTGCGCTCGAGAATGAACCGGCCCAGCAGCAGCTCCTCGGAGACGCCGGCAGCGGTCGCGAGCTCGATCTTGCCATCCTTGAAGTGCAGCTCGACCTGCGCGTTGCCGCGGGTCACCGTGAGCCCGCCCGTCTGCTCCTGGTGGTTGAGCAGGGTCAGCACCTCGGCGATGGGGACCACTCGCAGATCTCCGGCCAGCACGGTGTCGCCGTCACCCACGAGCTCCGGTGCCGAGGCGCGCAGCTCGGCCAGCAGGATCTCCAGCGTGCTGGTGGACAGGCCTTGAGCGATCCAGGCCGCAACGTCGTCCTCGTCCAGCGCGACCGATTGTCCCCCGGCGCTGTGCACCACACAGTGGGCCGCGGCCTTGCTCAGGCCCTCGCGCAGGCGACCCAGGGCGGCACGTCGGGCCTCCATCGCGGAGTCGGCGGCGGCTGCTGCTTCCTCGGGGTTCAGCTCCGGCAGCAGCCTCATCGCGGGGTCCGACTCTCCCCGACGCCGGTACTTGTCGATCGTGTGGCGCACGATGCCGGTGATCGCCTCGGGGGAGAATGGCTTGGTGATGTAGTCCACGATCCCCATCACCTTCACGAAGCGCTCCCCCACCTGGTCTCCCTTGGCGCTCATCAGGATCACCGGCACATCCTTCAGGCTGTCCTGACGGTGCAGCGCCTGACAGACCTGATACCCGTTCATCTTGGGCATGACGAAATCGAGAAGGATGACGTCGGGAGGCCGCTGCGTGGCCTCCTCTATCCCTTCATCTCCATCCGGCGCCGTGGTCACAGTAAAGCCCGCCTTGGTCAGCACGAGCTGCACGACCTTGAGGATGGTGGGACTGTCGTCGATGACGAGGACGTGCTCTCCAGACATCAGTGCCTGCTGCTATATGGGCCTAAACTCTAACATTCTCCCTTTTCAAGGGTCAAGGTGGGCGGGTATGTTAATAAGGGCAAAACCTCGGACATGGGCACAAGCTACCCTCGCCGCTTTGGCAAGTACGTGCTGGTGGCCCCCCTGGCGCAGGGGGGGATGGGGGAGCTCCATCTGGCGTTCTCGGGCAAGGCGGAGCTGCGCAAGCTCTGTGTGATCAAGACGATCCTGACCCACCTGGCCGACGAGGAGTTCTCCACGCGATTCGTGGATGAGGCCAAGGTGGTGGTGAAGCTGAGCCATGGCAACCTGATCCCGGTGCTGGAGGCGGGCAAGGCCGAGGGGCAGGTCTTCCTCAGCATGGAGTACATCGATGGCAAGGACCTGCGAGACGTCTGGCTGAGCTGCCTGGAGCAGGGCCGGCCATTTCCGCTCGATGTGGCGCTCCATGTCGTGCGCGAGATCTGCCGCGGGCTGAGCTACGTCCACCAGTATGGCGATCTCCACCTGGTGCACCGGGACGTCAGCCCCCCCAACGTCCTGCTGTCCTACACCGGCGAGGTGCGGCTCACCGACTTCGGCGTGGCCACCAGCACGATCAAGCTGCAGAAGACGGCACCGGGCATCCTGCTCGGCAAGCTGTCCTACATGTCGCCCGAGCAGGCGCGCAACGAGTCGGTGGACTCCCGGGCCGACATCTACTCGCTGGGCGTGATCCTGTGGGAGCTGGTGACGGGCGAGCGGCTGCTGCCGCCCGAGGGCGATCTGGCCCAGCGCTACGAGGTCGCCATCGCACCCAGGGTCCGGGCTCCCTCGAAGTACAACCCCGAAGTCCCCCCGGAGCTGGACCTGATCGCGCGCCGCGCCCTGGCGCCGGATCGTGACAAGCGCTATGTCGACGCCGAGCAGATGCGCAGTGAGCTGAGCAAGCTGCTGGGCAAGATCAGCCCCGCCATCGACGCCTCGGCGGTTCAGACCCTGCTCACAGAGCTGTACGGCGAGGTGAGGAGCCGGGAGCAGGACCAGCGCCAGCAGCTGATCGACGACATGGCCGGTGAGGTCAAGCGGCTGATGGACGAGTCGGGGAAAGCGGACGCTGTGCGCTCGGGCGACGCGACCGCCGCGGTATCCCCCCCATCGATCTCCGCGGGGCGGGAGGACACCGAGGAGGCTGCTCTCGACGATGACCTCGATCTGGCCGAGGCCCCCTACCTCAAGCAGGGGACCACGCTGGGCAAGCGCTACGAGATCGAGCAGCTGCTGGGCGAGGGGGGGATGGGTCGGGTCTACCTGGCGACCCACATCGACATCGGCAAGAAGGTGGCGGTGAAGGTGCTCCACCCCAGCTACAGCCGCATGCCGGACCTCGTGTCGCGGTTCCGTCGAGAGGCCCGCGCGGCCAGCAAGATCGGAAACCCTCACATCGTGGAGGTCTACGACTCGGGCAAGACCCCGGACGGGTCGATCTACTTCGTGATGGAGCATCTGACCGGCATCGACCTGGCCGATGTTCTCTCCAGCGAGGGGCGGCTCGGTGTCGAGCGGACGATCCGTATCGGCATCCAGATCTGCGAGGCGGTGGCCGCTGCTCACGAGGCGGGGATCATCCACCGCGACCTGAAGCCGGAGAACATCTTCCTCTGCACCCGGGAGGGGACGCCCGATTTCGTCAAGGTGCTGGACTTCGGCCTGGCCCAGAGCATGGGGATGGAGGAGTCGCGCAAGGAGCGGCTGACCAACCCGGGGATGGCGATGGGGACCCCGGAGTACATGGCGCCGGAGCAGGCCGCGGGCAAGAAGACCGACAGCCGGGCCGACGTCTACGCCGTCGGGACGCTGCTCTACGAGATGCTGGTGGGGACGCCGCCGCACATGGGCGACAACATCATGGAGGTGTTCAACCGCAAGGCCGTGGAGCCGGTCGTTCCCCCGACCGAGCACCGCAAGGATGTCCCGCCAGAGCTGGAGCGGGTCGTGATGTGGACGCTGGAGTACAAGGCCGAGGACCGGCCGCAGACCATGGCCCAGCTGGCCTACGAGCTGACCAAGCTGGCCCGGGGGCGGGCCAGCGCCGTCGCCTCGCTGCTGGGGATCCCGGACTCGGTCTCCGATAACTCAAAGGACGCGCGCACGCTCCAGAGCGTGGACACCGGCGAGGAGGAGTTCTCGGCCGGGGGCTACACGGCGCACCTGCCGCCGTCGGAGCGGAGCCGGAGACGCTGGCTGGTGCCGGCGATGCTGGTGTTGACGCTGGGGCTGGGCGTGGCGGCCGCCCTGTTTCGATATCTGCCCCGGGAGAGCCCGCCCCCGGTGGTCGCTCGTTCCCAGCCCGATCTGCAGATCAGCCCCGCCCCCGACCTGGCCCTGGCCCGGCCCACGACCGGGCCCGATGCCGTGGTGGTTGCCGCCCTACCGCCCGACGTCGGTCCGCCGCCGGTGGACAGCACGAAGGTCGCGAAGCCGCACGCGCCACCATCCTACCTGGCCGCCGGGCGGCGGCACCTGCTCGCTGGACGGTTCGACGATGCGCGCGCGGCGTTCAAGCGGGCATCGCGCAGGCGGCGGGATCGCGGGCGGGCCAAGCTGGGCCTGGCCGAGGTCGAGTTCCAGCTGGGGCAGTTCAGCGCGGCAGAGCAGTACGCCAAGGAGGCGGTGACCCAGGGTGGAGGCTGGCGGGCGCAGCTGGTCCTGGCGAACATCTACTACCGGTTGAAGGACTACAGGAGAGCCGTGGGCCTGTATGAGACGGTTCTCAAGCGGAGGCCCGATCACACCGAGGCGAGGAGGAATCTGGTGGCCGCGCGCCGGCGGTTGGGCCAGTAGCTCCGTCTTGTTCGTTGTATCCCATGGTATGCTTGCGCCAGCGATGAACCCTTCGTTCCCCAGCGTTTTCGGCAAGTACATCTTGCTCAAGCCTCTCGCTCACGGCGGGATGGGGCGGCTGTTCCTGGCCTTCGCCGGCGAGATGGGGGGGTTCGAGAAGCTGTGCGTCATCAAGCGGGTCCGCGCCACTGGACAGAACCAGAGCCTCGTCCGCCGGTTCCAGGACGAGAGCAAGGTGGTGGTGAAGCTGAGCCACGGCAACCTGGTGCAGGTGTTCGACGTCGGGGCGGTGGGGGACGAGGTCTACCTGGCGATGGAGCACGTGGAGGGGCGGGATCTCCGGGATGTGATGGTGCGGTGCGACGAGACCCGCACGCCGGTGCCGGTCGAGGTGGCGCTGTACATCACGATGCAGGTGCTGCGCGGGCTGCACTATACTCACAACTACGGCAACCTGAAGCTGGTGCACCGTGACATCTGCCCCTCCAACGTCCTGGTCTCCTTCTTCGGGGAGGTGAAGATCACCGATTTCGGCCTGGCGCAGTCAGTGCTGAAGCAGGAGATGACCGCCCCGGGCAAGGTCTACGGTCGTTTCTCCTACCTCGCCCCGGAACAGGCGCGTCGCGAGGAGGCGGACCTGCGCACCGACCTGTACGCCACCGGGATCATCCTGTGGGAGCTCCTGGTGGGGCAGCCGATGCGGCCCGGGGCCCAGGATGATCCATCCACCACGCTCAGCGTCATCCGGTCCGGCAAGGTTGTGCCCCCCTCCTCGCGCTCCAGCCGTGTCCCGTCCGAGCTTGACGCAGTCGTCGCCCGGGCGCTGCAGGCGCGCAGGGAGGACCGCTACAGCACCAGCGACCAGATGCGCGGCGAGTTGGCACGGGTGCTTGCACGCCGTAATCCGGCTTTCGATGCCGGCGGCGTGGCCAGCTTCATGCGCCGCCTGTACGGCGACCAGATCGATGCCGCGCGCCGGGAGAGGGAGGCTCTGCTGGCGCAGGACTTCAGCCGCCTGCGGCGGCCCTCGGCGCCGATGCCGCTGTCCGGCTCGCCTCCCGGCGAGCCCGAGGATCTGTCGGGCCAGGTGGTGGACGGACGCTACAAGGTGATGAGGCTGCTGGGAGAGGGCGGCATGGGCGCGGTCTACGAGGCCGAGCACATGGAGATCGGCCGGCACATGGCGATCAAGATCATGCACGCGGCCTACAGCAGCCACCCCGAGACGATGGCACGTTTCCGCCAGGAGGCCCGATCGGCGACGCAGATCGGCCACCCGAACATCGTCGAGGTCACCGACTCGGGGACGACCGCTGACGGGCGGCTGTTCTTCGTGATGGAGCTGCTGTCGGGGGAGGATCTGGCGCAGGTCATGACCGAGACGCGGATCGTGCCGGCGCGGCGGGCGCTGCGGATCACCCTGCAGATCTGCAAGGCGCTGCATGCCGCCCACGAGGCCGGGATCGTGCACCGAGACCTCAAGCCGGAGAACGTGTTCCTCATCGAACGGGAGGGCAAGGGCGACTTCGTCAAGATCCTCGACTTCGGTATCGCCAAGAACGTGGAGCTGGCCAAGCGCGGCGACTCGCGCCTGACACACCCCGGAATGGCGATGGGCACGCCGGAGTACATGGCACCGGAACAGGCCGCTGGCGCCGATATCGACCGCCGCATCGACATCTACGCCACCGGGGCGATGCTGTACGAGATGCTGACCGGCCATCTGCCCCACGAGGGGGAGAACCTGATGCAGGTGCTGAGCCGCAAGGCCTCCCAGCCGGTGACGCCTCCCCGACGCTATCGCCGCGAGATGCCCGAGGGGCTGGAGCAGGTCATTCTCGGGGCGATCGCCGCCGAGCGCGACCAGCGCTACTCCACGATGGAGGAGTTCGCGAGCGCCCTGTTGCCCTTCACTGCGCCCGGGACGACCAGCTGGGCGGAGCTGACGCCGCCCGCAGCAGCCGCGGCCGACAGCGCGCGTGCCTCGCAGCAGATCAGGGTGGACGCCAGCGAGAAGAAGCCGGCGGACCCCTCGATGATGACCGACCCCACCATGCCCCTGACCGGTCCACTGCTCGCCGCTGCAGCAGACAGCAGCACGCCGGCCCGGGTCGTTTCTCCCGGCGAGGTCAAGCTCTCGAACGAGGTGGTGCCGATCTCCCGCTCCAAGGTGCCAATGTCCGAGCACGGCGTGCCGAACCTGGCGCTGATGGAGACATCGCTGGTGCCAGCCGTCAGGGCCCCGCGCTCGCGCTGGCCCATCGTGCTCGTGGTGCTGATCGGCCTGGGGCTGGCGGGAGCAGCCGGTGCGATCTGGTGGCCCCGGCCGCCCCCGCCGGTCGCTGCGCCGGACGCGGCGGTGCCGGACGCGGCGGCGCCGGATGTCGCGCCCATGCCCGACTCCGGTCGCCGCAAGGCAACGCCGGAGGAGGTGGAGCGGCTGGTCGAATGGGCTCGTCTCGCCGCCCAGGGCCGGCGCTACACCAGGCCCCCCAAGGACAACGTCAAGTACCTGCTGGACCGGGTGGAGGACGACTACCCCGACCACCCATCGGCGGTCAAGCTGCGCAAGCGGGTGGTCAAGCAGCTAGGGCGGGACATCCGGGCGGCGCGCCGTCACAGGCAGTACGAGCGCGCCGAGCGCTGGCTGCAGGTCTGGCAGCTGCTCGAGCCGACCTCCAAGGTGCCCACCGCGCAGATCGCCCGGCTGCACCTGATCCAGGGGCGGGCCGCCCTCGCTCGTCGCAAGTACAAGGCAGCGGGCCGGCACGCGCACAGCGCGCGCAAGGCGGCGCCGGAGAGCGTGGCCGCGCTCGAGTTCTCGGGCGACGTGGAGATGCGCCGTGGTCGCCATGCCCGCGCCGTGAAGCACTACGAGGAGGCGCTCAAGCTCAAGATGCGCCGCGGCGTCAAGCGCCGGCTGCGCAAGAAGCTCCACCGGGCCAAGCGTCTGGCCAAGTAGAGCCTCGGGGTGGGAGGAAAGCGGTTCAGCCGCGCCTGCCGCCAGGGACAGAGGACAAGGAGCAGGGCAGGGCCAGCGAGGCAATCATCGCGACAGGCGCGGTGAACCGGCAGCGCAGTTGATCAGCTGGGCAGCAGTGGGCAGCCCGGGATGATGGCAGCAGCCATCACGGGGGTTCCGACGATCAGCCAGAACGTGAACCTCTTCGCGATCCTCTTCAACATCGGTCGACTCCTTTCAGCTTCGGTCGAGTCCGGGCCATCACCCGGTTGTTTTCGTCTGCTGTTGGGGGAGAATGCACGAAGCAAGCCAGGGGGCCGCGGACAGTGATCACGACAGTTTCTCACCGTCGGCGGGGAGTCTGCTGGGAGTCTGATCCCGGCGCGCGCCCAGCTCCTTCGGCGCCGAGGTCGGGAACGTCCAATGCTCCCGAGCCCTTTGCCAGGTGGGGGGTGGCATGGGGCCTCGTCCCCCGTTCGTCGAAGGAGTCCTGGTCGATTGGTTGGGCAAGGGCGACGCCCGAAGTACGAACAGATGATCGATCGAGACATTCCCTTGATGACTTTAGCCCCGGTTCGGGGGGGGGCCTCCCAGAGGCTGCTGTCATCAGCGCGAGCAACAGCGGGCAACCTCAGCACGGAGCACCCGCTGCAGTTGGTGGCACATTGGATGCATCCCACCCGGCCATCCAGGGAAACCAAACGAGGTGCTGGCGATGATGCGCTCGACGGTAGTGGCGACGGCTGCGATGCTGATGACGGCGATGATCGGATGTGAGGGCGGCCAGACCGGCCCGGCCCACCCACGGGTCGACGGCGGGCTGCCCGTCTCCAGCGATGGCTGGCGGACCAGTGGCGACCAGTACGTCCCTGCGCCGATGCAGGACACCGGCGTGCTGCCGCCCGCCGACGCCGGCCCGGTCTCTGGCTGTCCGGAGGTGGACGGGGACTGGGTCGGCACGATCAGCGGCAATACCACCGGCTTCTTCAACTTCGCTGTCGCGGGGACCATGACCATGTCGCTGTCCTCCAAGGGACAGTCGGGAGACTACGTCATCACCGCTGGCGAGATGGTGAGCGCGGCCAAGGGGCTGGAGCTGTTCCCCTTCAAGTACAAGGTGACCGGGGAGGTGAAGTGCGGTGTGCTGTTCGCCTCCAACACCGTCGACATCTTCGGCGTGCAGTCGACCGGCAAGGTCACCTGTACCTTCGACGCCAACGGTTGCCAGGGCAGCTGGGACGGCCAGACCACGGACGGCCAGACCAAGGGCGCCGGCACCTTCGAGGTCCACCGCAAGTAGCTCCCTTCCGTCGGAGGACCGGCAGTGTGGTAGAATGCCGATCAGGCGCCCCGGAGAGTCGCGGTGCAGCTGATCGGACAGGTTCTGCAGGAGACATATCGCATCGAGCGCCTGCTGGGCAGGGGTGGAAAGGGCGAGGTTTACCTCGCGTCACACCTTCGTTTGCCGCGCCGCTTCGCAGTCAAGGTCCTCTTTCCCCACAATGCCTACAAGAAGGAGGAGGTCCTCCGCTTCCGGCGGGAGGCAGAGGTGGTGTCGGCGCTCGGGCACCCCCACATCATCGAGGTGATTGACTTCAATCATACGCCGTGGGGCGCTCCGTACATCGTGATGGAGTATCTCGAGGGCGAGGATCTGTCGGCCCGGCTGCAGCGAGTGACAACGCTGCCGCTGGCGGAGATGGGCGTCATGCTCAAGCAGGTGTGCTCGGCGCTGCAGGCCGCCCACGCCAAGGGGATCATCCACCGGGATTTGAAGCCGAGTAACATCTTCCTCTGCCGCAAGGCGGACCAGGAGGACTACATCAAGGTGGTGGACTTCGGCCTCTCAAAGGTGTGGGGGGCCTCGGTGGCGGTGACCGATGGCCGGCTGGCCATCGGCACTCCGCGCTACATGGCGCCGGAGCAGGCGATCGGTCGCTCGTCCGAGGCGGACGCCCGGACCGATGTCTTCTCGCTGGGCGCCATCATGTTCCGCATGCTGACGGGCGAGCTGCCCTTCATCGGCGAGTCGATCCAGGCGCTGCTCAACGCCATCGTCTTCCTCGACCCGCCGCTGGTGACGGAGGTCGTGGCGAACGTCCCGGAGAGCGTGGCCCGGGTGGTGGACCAGGCGCTGCGCAAGCGCCCCGAGGACCGCTTCCAGTCGATGGAGGAGCTGTGGAGCGCCTTCGAGGAGGCATCGGGGCTCGGCTTCTCCTCGATCGCATCCCAGTCGGTGACCGCGCTGGCCCTGTCCGGACCCGGGGCGCAGTGGGCCCCGGAGGCGGAGACGTGCGAGACGATCGATCCTCACCCCGAGCACTCCGCCACCTTCACCCACGCGCTGGGTGAGGTGATCGAGCCTGCTCCGATCGCCACGACCGAGGCGACGGCGCCCCACGCCGTGCGCCGCCGGCAGGCCCGAAAGGCCACCGGTCTGTTCGTGGTGGCCACGGCGTTCGCAGTGGCCGGTGTCGGGATCTGGCTCGGTCTGCGCCTGATCCGCACCGACCCGGTGATAGGAGGCAGGGGCGGGCAGGACGGCAGCGTCCTCCTCGTCGAGGGGGGACCGGCCACGACTCCGCTGGACGCGGAGCGGGGCCCGGTGGACGCCGCCGTCGTGGTTTGGCGGCGCCGGCCCGATGCGGGCAAGCCCGCAAAGCCGTCGCCTCTGCCGCGTCGGCGCCAGCGGGGCGTGCTCCAGATCCTGACCCGTAGCGGGGGTCAGATGGCCTGGGCGCACGTCTACGTCGACGGACGCAAGGTCGGCCAGTCCCACGCCGTCCAGCTGCGCCTCGTGGTCGGCACGCACGTGGTCGTGGTTCACCGTCCAGGCTTTCCTTCGCGTACGCTCCGGGTTAGGGTGAAGGCGAACAAGACGGTGAAGGTCACCGTGGACCTGGAGCGTTGACGTGCGATTGCCGGCGGCATCGTCGCTGATCGGATTGCTCACTCTGATGGCCGTCCCACAGCTGGCGCTGGCGCAGGTGCCGGCGCTCGAGCAGGGGGTCGAGGCCTTCAACACCGGGGAGTTTCGACGCTCGCTCCGCCTGCTGCGGCAGGCGGTTCCCTCGCTGCAGGACGCCGAGGCGCTGGGGCGGGCGCAGCTCTACATCGGGTTGAACCAGGCCTACCTCGGTCAGAAAGCCCAGGCGCGCCAGGCCTTCGAAAGCGCTTTGGCTCAGGACCCGACGCTCGTGGTCGATCCGGTGCAGATCAAGCCCGATGTGGTGCAGCTGTTTCGAACCACCCGCGCCTCGGTGCGGGGCCAGCTCTCCGTTGAGGGAGGCGCTCCCGGGTCCGTCGTGCTGGTCGACGGGGCCAGGCGCGGCGCGGCTCCGTTGACGCTGACGCTGCCGGTCGGGCGGCATCATGTCCAGCTCGCCGACAGCGCGGGCTCGGTCCAGCACCGGCAATGGGTGGTTGTCTATCATGGTCGGCTGTCGCAGGTGCGGGTCAAGGCGCGGGCGCCTCGCGCAGACGTGCCGGTCTTCAAGCCGGGGCCGACCAGGCGCCCCCGCGTGGTGAGCCCGCCGCCGCTGCCGCCGGTCGAGACGCCTCCATCCCGCCGCCGCCTCTGGACCTGGGTCGCCGCGGGCGGGGCAGTGGTCGTCTCGGCTGTGGGCCTGGGCCTGGTGCTCTCCGGCTCCTCGGACCACGAGGAGTACCTGACGACCTACGACTGCGAGCGGTTCAAAGAGCTGGAGGGGTCGATACCACGCAAGTACACCGCCTCCCATGTGATGTTCGGCCTGGGGGGGGCCCTCGCGGCCACCGCCGTCGTGCTCTACGTCCTCGAGGGGAGGCGGGGGCAGCGGATAGACGACCGGGTCGGGCTGGTGATCGGCTCGGCCGGCGGCCTGCGGCTGTCGTTCTGAGCCGCCGTCGTGCGCTCCGTTGCCACCCAGCTGCTGCCCGCCGCGCTGGCCGGCCTGGTGGTGCTCGCGAGCTTGCGCTGCATGCCGGCGCTTGACCGGACCTCGCCCTGCGGAGACACGGGGCCCCGGCCCGACCGCACCCGGCTCGATGCCCCCGCCGATGCTCCCGGCGGCGACCTGCCGCCTGACCGGGGCTCCGACCAGAAGCTGTGCAGCTCGGCGACCGAGTGCGACGACGGCGTCGACTGCACCGACGACACCTGCTCCGCCGGCGCCTGCTCCAACAAGATCAAGGCAGGCTACTGTCTGATCGGTGGTGTCTGTTTCGCAGCCAGCACGGCCAACAGCGACAATACCTGTCAGAGCTGCGACCCGACCCAGAGCGCCTCCGACTGGACATCGACGCCACAGTGTGTGGCCACGCTTGCGGGCACCGGCAACGCGGGGTTCAAGGACGGCCCCGCGAGCGCGGCGCAGTTCAACGACCCCACCGACGTGGCGGTGGACAGCGTGGGGCAGGTCCACATCGCGGACTACGACAACCACCGGATCCGCGTGCTCGCCTCCGGCCAGGTCACCACCTTCGCCGGCAGCGCCCAGGGGTGGGCCGACGGGCCGGCGCTGCAGGCGAAGTTCTACAAGCCGATGGGGGTCTGGCTGGGGCCGTCGGGAGTCTATGTGGCCGACCAGTACAACGACGCGGTCCGGCTGGTCAGCGGGGGCATGGTCACGACCTTCAACACCGGCTTCGAGCTCTACGGCCCGGCCGGGGGGGACACTGGCGCGTCGGGGGAGATCTACGTCTCCGACACGATCCAGCACCGCATCGCGATGATCCCGTTTGGGGGGGGCGCGTTGACCAACGTCGCCGGGGTCAAGGGCCAGTTCGGCCACGTCGACGGCGCGGCGGCGGCCGCACGGTTCGAGTTCCCCCTCGGCCTGGCCCTGGACGCCCAGGGGACGGTCTTCGTCGCCGACACGAACAACCACTGCATCCGCGCGATCAAGAGCGGCCAGGTCAGCACCTTCGCCGGCGTGCCGAAGAAGGACGGCCACGCCGACGGCGCGGCGGCCACGGCGACCTTCCGCTATCCCCGCGGCGTCGCCGTTGACGCCCAGGGCACGGTCTACGTCGGTGACACCGAGAACAACCTCGTGCGCATGATCAAGGGCGGCCAGGTCTCGACCCTGGCGGGGACCGGGCAGGAGGGGCTGAAGGACGGGGCGGCCGCCAGCGCCGAGTTCGACTGGCCCTGTGGGGTGGACGTGGATGCCAAGGGCAACGTGTACGTCGCCGACACCGAGAACCACGCCATCCGGCTCATCACAAAATAGGGGGACAGGTTACCATCACGTATGACTCTGATATCATTGTGGATCCACGGACAAACGTGCATTCTCTTGTGGCTGGACTATTGCCGCGACACAAGAATGCACGTTTGTGGCCAGACGCCCAGTGATCTCATGGAGTTGAAAGACGGAGCCTGTCCCTAGTTGCAGGCGCCGCCCGAGCAGCTGGAGAAGCCGAGGGTGGTACAGTCGACATCCTGCTGCTTGCCGCCGCTGCAGACCACCAGCTTGTTGCCGTTGCACGTCGGGGCGCTGCTGGCGCTGCACGCCGTCCCCTGCTCGCATCGGGCCGTTCCGCCGCCGCCGCTGCAGGAGAAGCCCGGGGCGATATCGGAGCACTTCATACGCAGCACGCGGTTCTCGACGCAGAAGGCGATCGTCCCCCCCTCGCAAGCCACAGTGCTGCACAACTCTCCCGGCCCTGCGCACTCGTGCGAAACGCAGGGCAGCTCCTTGCGCGCACAGTCCTCGAGCAGCACCTCGTAGCCGTAGACGCACTTGTAGACCCTGGTCCCCCCCTTGCACTTGGCCATCAGGCTGCTGCCGGAGCAGGTGGTGCCGTCGCTGCAGCCCCCGCCTCCCGTGCCCGTCACGCAGCCGACGCCGAAGACCATCTGGCAGTCGATGTTCTCGGTGAAGGTGTCCAGGCACTTGACCATGTTCTGTCCATCGCAGCTGCCTCCCATTGTCGGGCTGCAGGACTCCTGTTTGATCCAGGAGCCAAGGCAGGTCTTCATCGCCCCGCAGCCGGTCGTGGCATTGGCCATGCAGGAGAGCACAGAGGGGCCGGGCGTCTCGCCGCCGGCGAGGAACTGCTCGATGCAGGCGTTGGCGGTGAAGCCCGGGATCACGCCGGCAGGCACGCAGGAGGCCATGATGGCGCAGGTGGCGAGGACCTGGTCCTCCTTGAAGGGCGTCTTGATGTAGCTCGCCTGCTTGATGTCCTGGTCCGGCTGGACTGTGGTGTCGACCACCGGTCCGTCGCCAGCGTCGATCCAGGCGATATCGGGCGTGGGCCCGGTGTCGGGGTTCGGCCCAACGTCGGTTGTCGTGTTGTCGTCGCTGCAGCCCGCTGTCAGCAGGGCCAGCAGCAGAGCTCCAAGCCGGTTCATCGGTTCCTCCATGCACTGGTTGACGGCATTCTACCTCGCACAGGGACAACGCGCATAGTCACTGCTGCCGTCGTGTCAACCCGTTGACCTGACGCAACTCCGACTCAACTTGTACGGCGTGACACAGACGAAAGAGGCGCGACAGCGACGCGCATCAAGGAGGTGTGAGATGTTTCTGACGAAATGGAGACCGATGAGGCTCGACCCGTTCTGGCGCGAGGGGCTGTTCCACAGCGACAACGGCGAATCGACGCTCGGTTTCACCCCGGCCGTGGACATCAGCGAGGAGGAGGATCACTTCCTGATCAAGGCCGATCTGCCCGGGATGAGCGAGAAGGAGATCGAGGTCAAGGTGCAGGACGGGGTGCTGCTGCTCAGCGGCAAGCGCGAGGAGGTGCGGGAGGAGAAGAAGGAAGGCGGCTACCACCGCGAGCGCCGCTACGGCAGCTTCTGCCGCCAGTTCCGGCTGGGCTCGAACGTCGACCCGGACGCCATCGCGGCGACCTATGACAGCGGCGTGCTGTCGGTCAAGCTGCCCAAGAAGGAGGAGACCAAGCCGCGGCAGATCCCGATCAACTGACCGACAGATCTCCCCGGCTCTGCCGGGGAGCTGTCAGTCAAGGTAGCCCCAGCGCCGCTCCTCCAGCACGTAGTACGGGCGGCCGAAGGGGGGGATCGCCACCCACATCAGCGAGTGGCGGCCGTCGAGGGAGTCGTAGCGGAAGCGGCCGAAGGCGAGGGCGTACTTGGCCAGCGGGATCGAGCGTAGATACCGCGGGACCAGCTCCTCGAGACTTTCGGGGAACGTTCCTCTGTCGCGCGCGAATGCCTCGCACGCGGCGATGATCCGTTCGGCCTGGTGACGGGCGTGGAGGTTGTTGAGGGCGATCGCCCCGAGGGCGGCCGGCGCCAGAGAGAGCGCGATCGCCACCCGCAACGCCAACAGCGCGGGACGGTTGTGCCGCCTGATCCCCCGCACGATCGCCACCGCTAGCAGCACCAGCGTGGCCAGGACCGCCAGCACCCCCTGACCCATCACGGTCACGTCGAACAGACAGATCGCGACCCAGGCCACCAGCATGCCCCGCAGCTCACGTAGCATGCCCGGCTGGAGCGCGGGCACCTCGGGCTCCGGAGCGGCGGGCTCGGAGGTCACAGGGGGTCGGTAGGGATCGGCCATCGGCCAACAGTCTCGCATGGGGCGTGCCAGCGAGGAAGGGCGGCGCGTACTGGCCGGGCCCGGCACTCGCCCCCCGACCCCGGATGTGGTAAGCGAGGCCAGGGCCCGGGTGGCCCGGTCTGGATCGATGGGAGGGGTGTCTCGTCTGATATTGGCGGTGCTGTGGCTGCTGCCGGTACCTGTCCTGGCCAGCCGGATCCCCGCGGCCTACGTCGGCCTGCAGGTGCTGGGCCTGGAGCCGGAGCAGGCCGGCGCCATGTCGCGCGCCATCGCCGAGCGCCTGGGCCGCGACGAACGGTTCGATGTGCGGGCGCGGCCGAGCCCGGAGCTGCTCGAGCGCTGCCAGGCCAGGACCGGCTGCTACTGCCAGGCCGCCCGCAAGCTCGGCGTCTCGCACCTGATCTACGCCAACGCCGGCCGCATCCCGCCGCTGTACACCTTCGAGCTGGTGCTGATCGAGGCCCAGCGCTGCACCGTCGAGACATCCCTCTTCGTCTCGGAGAAGCACGACAGCCGCAGCGCGCTCCAGCGTGCCGCCGACCTCGCCGGCCGGCTGCTGCGGCCCAGGGAGCAGGTGAGCGAGACGGCGGCCAAGGCCGAGCGCGATGTCGACCAGGTGCCGGCGGTGGTCACGGTGCTGACCGACACGCAGATGCACCAGCTGGGTCTGACCCGGCTGCCGGAGCTGTTTCGCATGGTGCCCGGGTTCGAGACGATCGAGACCAACTGGGGCGACCGGCTGCTGCACCACGGCCTGTCCTCGACCCTGCTCTTCATGGTGGACGGCGTGCCGCTGTCCAACCCCAGGCTGAGCCTCGGCACGTTCGGCCAGGACTTCCAGCTCAAGCTGAACCACGTCGAGCGGGTGGAGTTCGTGCGCGGCCCCGGATCGGTGCTCTGGGGGCAGAACGCCTTCCTCGGCATCGTCAACTTGATCACCCGCACGCCGCAGGCCAAGGGCGAGCGCGTGCGGGCCCACGTGCGCCTGGGGACGCTCGACTCCCAGGAGCTGTTCGCCGGGCTGGAGGGCAACCGGCGCTGGATCAGCTACTGGCTCTCGACGACGTGGGCCCGCAGCCGCTCGCCGGTCACCCGGGTCGCCGACTCGCTGTGGGCCGAGAACGGGGTGCCCGCTCCGGTCTGGGGCAACGCCGGCCCGACCTCGCCCGGGACGGACACCTACCTCGACGTGGTGGCCAGGGTGCGGCTGGCCGGCAGGCTCGACCTGTCGGTGCAGTACTTCTCGAGCAAGGTGATGTACGAGGTCTCGCCCTTCGGCTCGTTGTTGCTGCCGGACGAGCCCGGCTTCTGGGACACCTCGAATCTGCTCTACGCCGCGAGCTGGGAGGACTCGCTGCCGCTGGGCCTGCGCTATCGCATCTCAGCCTCGCGCTACGAGCACAAGAGCTGGGAGTACTTCATCGTCCACCCCGCGAACCCGGACGTGCTGCCCTTCGGCTTCTCGTCGCTGCAGGGCAACGAGCAGCAGCCGGAGGTCAACCACCTGGTGGAGGCCCGGCTGTACCACACCTGGCAGCGCGGTCGCCTGGCCAACCGCGGGCTGCTGGGCGCCTCGTATTTGCACCAGCAGATGCCCGAGCAGTTCGCCACCCTGACCACCGGGCAGCAGGAGGGCTTCGAGGCGCTCGACATGGCCAGCCACATGTTCAACACGATCAGCGCCTACCTGCAGGACGACTTCAGCCTGCTCGACGGGCACCTGCTCTTTTCGGGCGGGCTGCGCTACGACTGGCACGACCCGTTCAAGTCGGCCATCAGCGCCCAGGGAGGGATCCTCGGCGGAGTGGCGCGGCTGCACGGCAAGCTGCTGTACAACGAGGGCTTTCGCCCGCCGGTGATGAACGACCTGTACAGCACCACCGGCGTGATGGGCAACCCGGGCCTCCGGCCGGAGCGCAGCCGGGCCCTGTCCGCCGAGCTGGCCGGCCAGCCCTGGCGGCCGCTGACGCTGACGGCGGGTGGGACCGTGGCCTGGCTCGAGGATCTGATCAAGCACGAGGACCTCACCCCGGCGGAGCAGGTTCAGTTCCCTGGCTTCACCACGCGGCCGGTCAACCGCCGCTCGCTGCGGATCTACTCGACCTACGGCACCGTGCGGCTGAGCTGGCCCCGGCTCGATGCCTTCGTCAGCTACGCCTTCAAGCAGCTCCACGCCTCCGATCCCGTCGACTCCAGGATCCCACTCGCCGCCCACACGGCGAGCGGGGGGGTCAGCCTGCGGGTGCTGAGCAACCTGCACGCTTTCGGTACGCTGTCGCTGGTGGGGCCGCGCACGGTGCCGCTGCAGACACCGACGTTGCCCGTGGGAGTGGACTCGGTGCCATACAAGGTCCGGGGCTACGCGCTCGTCGACCTGGGGTTCACCCTGCGCGACCTGCTGGGCATGTTCGACCTGACGGTCAAGGCCCGCAACCCGTCGCGCTACGCCTTCTCCAGCCCCTACACCGTGAGCGGCAACCCGGTGCCGCTGCTCGAGCGCCGGGTGGTGAGCGAGATCCTGTTCACGCTGGCCTGGTCCAGGGAGCTGCCCTGGTCGGAGGGGAAGCGATAGGGCCCATATCGTGGCTGCGGGCACAAGGACGCTGTAGGATCGTGTGGTGATGGGCTGCCTGGACGAGAACACCATCGTCGAGTTCATACAGGGCACTCTCTCGGTCAGCGGTGCCCGGGCGGTGGAGGAGCACGTGGACGCTTGCGTCTCCTGCCGGCAGCTCCTGGCCGAGCTGGCCCGCAGCTCGTTCGCTCTGCCATCGGGCGATGTCTCGTCGTCGATGGAGGAGGCCGAGGAGGACCGCCCCACGGACCCTGACGTGTCGCGGCAGGAGGGGTTCAGGGGGGGGCAGGTCGTGGCCGGAAGGTACCGGGTGCTGCGCCTGCTGGGCAGGGGAGCCATGGGCCGGGTCTACGAGGTGGACGATCTGCAGCTGCAGGAGCGGGTGGCGCTCAAGCTGCTCAGGGCCGAGGTCAAGAACGTGCCGCGGCTGCTGCAGCACCTCAAGCACGAGGTGGTGCTGGGACGTCGGATCTCGCACCCCAACGTCTGCCGCCTGCACGACATCGGCACCTTCGCCAGCCACCACTTCATCACCATGTCGCTGGTGCAGGGCGAGAACCTCTCGAGCATCCTGTCGCGGGGGAGCCCGCCGCCGAGCTGGTCGGTGCAGGTCCTGCTACAGATCTGCGCCGCGCTGGAAGCGGCCCACGAGCAGGGGGTGGTCCACAGGGACCTCAAGTCCAGCAACATCATGGTCGACACCAAGGGCAAGGTCACGGTGATGGACTTCGGCCTGGCCCGCGACCTGTGGGGCGAGCCGAGCCAGAGCGGCATGCTGATCGGCTCACCCGCCTACTGGTCTCCGGAGCAGGCCTGCGGCGAGCGCGCCACCGAGCGCTCCGACATCTACTCGTTCGGCGTGGTGGCCTGCGAGCTGTTCGGCGCGCGGCGGCCGCTGATCGGCGGAAAGGTCGACCTGTCCCACATCCCGGCGCCCTACCGCGAGGCGGTCACGAAGTGCGTGCAGGTCAGCCCCGAGGACCGCCACGATTCGGTACAGGCGCTGCGCCGCGCGCTGCTCCAGGGCGAGCGGCCGGCCGACAGATCGCGCCGCCGGGTCGTGGTCGCTCTGCTCCTGCTGCTGTCCGGCGCGGCGGGCGTGGCGGCCCACTCGCTGTGGCCCAGGCGTCCAGCGAGGCCGGCCGAGGATCCGCGAGTGGTCAAGGTGACGCCAGCGCCGTCGGTGGACAGTGGTGCCCCGCCGGACTCGGCGCTGGTGGTGCGGCTCGCGCCGACGATCCGGCTGCGTGAAGCGGACGCGCGCTCCGGTCCGCGACCGCCCCGACCGCGGCGCGAGCCGGCGCATCCGCCTGCAGCCAACGCCCCCTCGGCGAAGGTCACCCCCGACGCGGCGGTCCCCGCGATCTCCGTGGTCGCTCCCTCCTCGCCCGAGACGGATGGCATGCGACGGGCGGTGGAGCAGCAGCTGCAGCGGCTGGAGGCGCGCCGGGAGCAGATGGGCGTGCTGCCCGAGGATCTGCCGGCCTACACCCGATCACTCGCCGGGGCGCGGAAGGCGCTGGCGGCCAGGGACACCGTGGAGTCCAAGCTGGCGGCCGAGCGGATGAGGACCGTGCTGGACCGGACGCGGATCGATCGGGCCTTCATCTCGCGCAAGCTGGCCCGCATCACGCGGCTCAAGGGCTCGCGCAGGCTGCAGGGGGAGGCGGGCAAGAAGGTGCACGAGACCTTTGGCAAGGTGCACTCCAGCTACTTTGCAGGGGACTACAAGACGGCTAACATCCACCTCAACCGGCTGTGGCAGCTGTTGCGCGGTGTCAGATGACTGGATCTCGGCTCAGCGATCTGTTCCTGCCCCACCTCGCCCCGGCGGCGCGGCGGATGGTCGGCTCGAACCAGCGCCTGGAGCATGTTCTGGCGGACGCCCTGGAGCTGGCACACACGAGCTTTCCGGAGCTGTCGCTGCCAGATGGCACCTACCTTGCCTTCCTGGCCCACAGGATTGCGGAGGGGAAGTGCCCCGAGGAGGTGATCCCTTCCTTGAAGGTCGCAGATCTCTACCTGGCCTGCGCCTGTCTCGAACGCGACCAGAAGGCGATCGCGCGGCTCGAGAACGAGTACCTGGGGGCCGAGGTCGATGCCGCCCTGTGCAGGATGGAGACCGCCGCCGTGCAGATCGAGGACATCAAGCAGCTGATCTCGCAGAAGCTGCTGCTGGGAGAGGGGGATCGACCACCGAGGCTCCAGCGCTACGCGGGGACCGGGGACCTGCGCTCCTGGCTCTGCGTCGTCGCAGTGCGGGCGGCCCTGGACCAGCTCAGGCGGGAGAAGGAGACCAACCCGCTGGATGATGGGATGCTGGCCGATGCGGTCTCTCCTGGCGAGGACCAGGAGCTGCTTTACCTCAAGCGGCTGTACAGCAACGAGTTCAAGGCTGCGTTCGCCAAGGCGATGGAGGCCCTGACCACCCGCGAGCGCAACATCCTGCGCCACCAGGTGCTGGATGGGCTGACCCTGGACCAGATCGGTGCGATCTACAATGTGCACCGCGCTACCGTGGCGCGGTGGAACGCCCGACTGCGCGAGCGCCTGCTGAGCGACACCCGCAAGGCCCTGCTTGCCCGGCTCCACACCAGCGGGGGTGAGCTGGAGAGCATCATGCGGCTGATCGGCAGCCAGCTGGACGTCAGCATTCGGCGGCATCTCCGCGGGCGCGACGAATAGCTGCTTTAATTCCAAGTGCTCAGCAATATGACGCGGGGAGCCAAGAACTCCCGCGGAAACAGTGCGACTCCCTCCCACATCGTCTCGTCCTCCTTGTGAGCAAAGGGAGGTGTCACGATGAGAGCGCGATCCTGGTGTCTTGTAGCCCTGTTCCTCGCGGCCTGTGGAGCAGAGCAATCCGATGAGAACAGAGGGCCTCTACAGATCCCGCGGGGCCTGGGCAAGGCTGACAGCGCCTTCTCCTGCAAGGGGCAGTGCGGCGACAAGGCGCCGGGCTGCTACTGCGACGCGAAGTGCGAGCAGTACGGGGACTGCTGCCCGGACAAGGCCAAGGAGTGCGACGGCCAGCAGGGCCAGTGCACCACCGCAGCCGACTGCAACGGCCTGATCCACCCGATGTGCGTCGGGCAGTGGCAGTGCGTGAGCGACCAGTGCTCCTGGAAGTGCGGCACCCTTCCGGTCGGTTGCAGCAGCCTCGATCAGCAGACCTGCAACACGCGGACTGACTGCGAGTGGAAGACCACGCCCGGCTTCCCTGGCCCGATCTCGATGTGCGTGGAGAAGAAGAACAAGGTCTGTGGGCCGATCCTGAACGGCCAGTGCGACGCGGGCGACCTCTGCGACATCAAGTCCTGTGGCATCGGCGCGACCGGCACCTGCGTGACGCAGCCGACGCCCGACAAGTGCTACGACTACCACTACCTGCCCGTCTCGCCGGTCTGCGGCTGCGACGGCAAGACCTACGGCAACGACTGCCTGCGCCTGGCCGCCGGCACGGCGCTCGAGCACAGCGGCGCCTGCAAGGTCGACCCGGATCCGGGCTGCACCGACAACGCGGACTGCCCCGCCGATCAGTTCTGCGCCTTCAAGCCGGGCGAGTGCCTGTTGCCGACCTTCAACATGCTGCAGGGTCAGTGCGGCCCCAGGCCGCAGGCCTGCATCCAGCTCTACGACCCGGTCTGCGGCTGCAACGGCAAGACCTATGGCAACGCCTGCACCGCGGCCGCGGCGGGTGTCTCGGTCGCCACCAAGGGCGCATGCAACGCGCCGAACCCACCAAACAAGACCTACTGCAACGGCCTGTGCGGCAGCCAGTCGCTCCAGGGCTGCTACTGCGACAGCCAGTGCAGCAAGTTCGGCGACTGCTGCCCTGACGTGAACCTGTTCTGCCCCACGAAGTGACGGGCAGGCGCGAGGCAGGAGCGGGACGATGAGCTGCGTTGCCGTCGACTGGTCGACCCCGAGAGGCGCCACCGAGCTGGAGGCCGTGCTGCAGGGAGACAGGCAGGCCTGGCTCCGATTCTACCGGCGCTACCACCCTCTGATCACGGCCTGTGTGTTCCACGTGCTCCGCAGCCGCAACATCCGCTTCAGCCGCGACGATGTGCAGGACCACGTCTCCGAGGTCTGGCTCTCCCTGCTGCGGCACGACGCGGTCGGGCTGCGACGGTTCGACCCGTCACGCGGGCGGTCGCTGCCCAGCTGGCTGCGCCTGCTGGCCGTCCGCAACACCATCGACCAGCTGCGCGGCAGGGCGTTGCAGCAGAAGCTGCGCGAGAGCGAGGTAGAGGTCGAGCGTGGCGACGAGACCGAGCGCCCTGACGTGGTGGCGCAGGTGCGCCAGCAGGTGGAGGTCGCCCGCCAGGCTCTGGCGCGGCTCAAGCCGAGGGACCGTCATTTCATGGAGCTCTGCCTGCGCGACACCGACGCGGTCGAGGTCGCGAAGGAGCTCAACATCGCCGTCGCCACGGTGCACAGCAGGCGGTTCAAGATCGGACAGAAGCTACACCGCATGGTTCGCCAGCGGGACAGGTCGATCAGGGTTTGAGGGGAATCGTAGTCCGGAGGCGGGACAGATCGCGCCGGTCGGCGCTAGGCTAGGCCGCTACTTGCCGCAGGAGCCCTTCTTCCACCCGTTCTTCTTCCCCTTGAACCACCCCTTGGGCCACGAGGGCCAGGTCGGGCAGTGGTGGATCTGGCTCCACCAGCCGCACCCGGAGCCCTCGGGCCAGATCACGTCGGTGGGGAACCAGTCGGGGCCGCACCAGTGGTACTTGCAGATGTTCTTCTTGATGAACTTGCAGACCGTCTTCTTGAACCACTTGCAGACCTTCTTGCCCTTCTTGCCCTTCTTCCAGCACGTCTTCTTCCACTGCTTCTTGCACACCTTCTTGAACATCTTCTTGCAGAGCTTGGGCTGGGTCCCCGTCATGCTGACGTCCTCGACGGTGATGTGCGACCCATCGGCGTTGACGATGCTCAGCCGGCAGTTGGCCACGTCCCCGTCCTTGCAGCAGCACACGCGCTTGTTGTCAACCCCGAGGTCGGCGCAGCAGCAGTCCGAGTAGTAGTCCGGCACGGGTGGGGGTTCGGGGTCGGGGTCAGGCGGGCAGTCACCGTTGGTGCAGCCGGGGTCGGGATCAGGCGGGCAGTCGCCGTTGGTGCAGCCGGGGTCGGGATCAGGCGGGCAGTCGCCGTTGGTGCAGCCGGGGTCGGGATCGGGTGGGCAGTCGCCGTTGGTGCAGCCGGGGTCGGGATCAGGCGGGCAGTCGCCGTTGGTGCACCCTGGATCCGATGTCACCGCCTGGGTGGTGCTGTTGATCTCGTCATCCTCAGCCATCCCACAGGCTGTGAGGACAAAGACAGACAGCATTGTCAGCGCAAGCACCGTTTTCATGGAAGTTCTCCCGCCAGCTTTGTTGTAATTCCTGGTGGTATCCCTTACAACACAGGTGCGGCGTACTAGTTCCTTCGTTAACTGCGTTACTATGGTAGCGGGGACAGTAGCTCCATTCAAGGGTTATTCTCTGCTATTTTTGACGGACTACTCCAGGCATAAACCATAGTATTTTCAAGGGAACCGAACCAACTCGAGCGTCAGAATCTCTGCAGGGGCCAGTACGAGGTGCCCCAGGTCCACGGGGCCGGGCCTGGGCTGGCCGTCCAACCCAAGGCGGCGGCCGCGGTAGGGGCCGACCAGGCGGGCCTCCACCGTCCTCGGCTCCAGGTTGACCAGCCGTGCCTCCAGCGCGTGCTCGGCCCTGGGCGCGAGGGCAACCAGCTGCACGGTGGCAGGCTCGACCTGGAGCAGGGCCATGCTCGGCGGCAGCTGCCCTCCTCGCGCCCCTGTCAGGGGAAGGGCGACGGGTGGGGCTGCGAGCTCGGCATGGTGACGTGCCACGTCGCCGTTGACCCATCCCCCGGCGAAGGGGATCAGACCGAGCTGAAAGGTCAGGCCCTGGTCGAGGTGTAGGGCGCCCGCGACCGGGAAGCAGGGCCCCGCCTCGCCCGTTCGGGTGGCGAGGTCGTCGCGGCTGAGCCAACCCACCGAGCGGAGCAGGGTCACGCCGATCTGCGTCCGGCCGTGCCGTGCGGCGCCCTCGACCTCGCGCAGCCCCGGGGCGAGCAGGGCGATGCCGCCGCCGCCGCTGCGCTCGAGGGCGACGAAGTCCATGAAGGGCTGGAACGGAAGCGGCGGCTGGTGCCAGCGGGGTCGGTCCTCGGCGACCAGCGGCCGGCGGATGACCTGGAACGGCGCCCCGGCCACCAGCTGGTCCGTGGCAAACGGCGCCTGCAGGGTGAAGCGCAGTCGATGGTCCCGGACCGTGTTTGTCAGGGTCAGCCGCAGCTCGAGGCGCGGCGAGCCGGCGCACAGCAGGAGCTCCAGCCGCAATGGCAACCGCCGCACCCGGCCGCTCCGGTTGCGTCGGTCGCGGGTCAGCCCCACGGGCAGCACCAGCGACGCCGCGAGCTCCAGCCGGGCTCTCAGCGGGCCCGCCTCGCGCACCACGACCCGGCGGAAGCGTAGCGGCCCCCGGACGGCGCGCTGGCGCGCCGGCGGCGAATAGTCGTAGGTGTCGCCCGCGTCGCCCTCGTCGAGGAGCTGCGCCACGCGAAAGACCAGGCCCGAGCGCAGGTCCCGCAGCCGCAGCTGGCCGCTCTGCTCGAGCGCCTCCAGCCGGATCAGCCCGTTGTCGATCACCGCCTTGCGGTGCGTGCGGCGCAGGGTGACCGCCTCGACCGGTAGCTCGCTACTCGGCGCTCGCGCTCGCCCGGCGTCGACGCGGGTGAAGCCCAGCGGGGGTAGCTTCAGCCAGGCCAGCCGGCTGCCGCGGCTGCGCTGCGTCGGCACGGCGAGGCCGGGGGTGCGTTGCCCGCCTGGAAGCTCGACCACCCCCTCGACCGGCCAGGGGTTGGGGTTGAACGCCATCCAGGCTAGGGCGCTCGTCCGGGGCACTGCGCTTGCGATGGCCGTCATCGCGCGATCGCGGACCGCCCCGGCCACCTCGAGCACCCGGGACATGCGGTTGAGGTCGTCGTCGTGGACCCGGTCGATGCTGCAGCCGCAGATATCATCGTGCGGCTGACACAGCAGCAGCAGGCGCCAGGCGTGGTCCAGCAGGGCGCGGTCGTCCTGGCCCGGGCCGAGGGAGCTGGCCAGGGCGGACCATGGCTCGGCCCAGCGCAGCAGCAGCCGCTCGCAGCGGTCGTGGGCCAGCTTCAGGTCCATCCGGGCCGACAGCACTCCGGGGAGCAGGTTGTTGAATCGCCCGCCGCGCAGCTCTCCTTGGTGCAGCCGGGGACGGAAGCGACCCTGGCGGATGGCCCGGCGTACGCCCCGCTCGTAGGCCTGCGGTGTGCTGTGGACCAGCCGGATCCCGAGCGCAGGATCCCCGCGGTTGATCGCGCGGATCAGCTCAGGCAGCTCGGGCTGGGCCGGCAGGTGATCGCAGCCGTTGTTCAGCAGCAGGTGTCCGCTCGGGCAGCACGGCGCCATCTGCTCGACCCGCTGCTCGACGGCGCGCAGGGCCCGGGCCAGCTGCTCCTCGAACGGCGGCAGGGGGCTCTCATCCCGTGCGCTGGCCGTCGGCGGATGACCGAAGCGCTCGAGGTTGCCGTAGCCGCCGACCTGGTGCGTGGCGAGGATCCGGCTGCCGTCCGGCGCGTCCCAGTAGAAGTCGGCGTCGAGTTGGTCGGCCTCGTCACCCAGGCCGCGGCTGAACAGCATGTGCCGGATGCCGAACCCGGCGAGGATCTGCGGCAGCTGGGCCGGGTGGCCGAAGGGGTCGGGCAGGTAGCCCAGCTTCATCACCGGTCCGAGCGCGGCCGCGTCGGCGTGTCCGGCCCTCAGGTTGCGCACCAGCGATTCCCCCGAGGGGATGAACAGATCGGGCAGCACGTAGAACGGCCCCAGCAGCAGCCGGCCCTCGCGGGCGAGCCGTCGCACGCTGCTTGCCTGCTGCGGCCGAAGGGCGAGGTAGTCCTGCACCATCGCCATCTGGCCGTCGAGGACGAAGTGACGGTAGCCGGGGTCGCGCTGCATCAGCGCCAGCAGGTCGTCCATCAGGTCGAGCAGCCGCACGCGGGTCTGCTCGAAGGTCCAGTACCAGGCGCGATCCCAGTGCGTGTGGGAGACGATGTGGGCCGTCAGCTTCTTCTTTCGCGGGCTCATCGGCCGACGATACCACCATCGGCTCCGGGGGCGTGGCAACATCCGGGCGGGTTTCACTCGTCCGCTTCAGGCCGGTCCGGGTGGCTGCACCGCGAGACCTGCGGTAGTCTTGCATTGAGGTGGGACGATGGCACGCACGATGTTGGCCGAGCCCGATGGGTTCAACGAGGTCTCGAAGGAGGAGCAGATCCGCTACCTGCAGGGGCTTTGGGACCGCATCGCCGAGCGACCGGGCGAAATCCCGGTCCCCGAAAGCCACATGGAGCTCGCAGAGCAACGGCTTGCCGAGTACCGCCGCGATCCAGGCCAGGCTCGACCGGCCCACGACGTGTTGGATCGCCTGGGGAAGAGGAACAGGTGAGCAGCCACCGGCTGGTTGCCCAGCCGCGGGTCGCTCTCGACGTCACCGCTGCCTTCGAGTGGTACGAGAACGAGGAGAACGAGCACACGCCTTGCTTTTTCGTCGCACTCGAATAATTATTCGAATATGCACGGCGATGCCTTCCGTCTGAGCTACGGTGACTGTCGCGCTCTGCTTGGGGAGCGCCTCAACGAGCCTCCGCCTGCACGTATCCAGCTTCTGTCCGGTCCCCGACAGGTTGGCAAGACCACGCTCCTTCTGGAGCTGGCTGGAGGAATCGGCAAGGCTGCGATCTATGCCGCGGCTGACGCCCCGGAGGCAGCTCTGCCCGGCTTCTGGGAGCGGCTCTGGGACCACGCCGAGGAAACGGCGAACAAGGAAGGTCACGCCGTTGTGCTGCTTGACGAGGCGCACTTGCTGAGCGACTGGGCGGCCCGGCTCAAGAGCATCTGGGACCGCCTGCGTCGCAGGAAGATCCCGATCCACATTGTGGCCACCGGCTCCTCTGCGCTGCGACTCGCCTCGGGTTCCCGAGAGAGCCTCGCGGGCCGTTTCGAGCGGATCACCCTCACCCACTGGTCGGCCTCGTCGCTCTCGCAGGTGTTCAAGCTGACGCCAGAGCAGGCGGTGGCGATGCTTGTGCGCCACGGCTCCTATCCGGGGGCGTTCGAGCTGCGCAAGGACCCGCGACGCTGGTCTGCCTACATCAGGGACGCGATCCTGGAGCCGGCCATCGGGCGGGACATCCTCGCTCTCGCCTCGGTGAGAAAACCCGCCCTGCTGCGGCAGGTCTTTGGCGTGTGTGCTGCCTCACCGGCACAGATCGTCTCGCTGCAGAAGATCCGAGGGCAGCTCCAGGATGCGGGCGCGCTGGAGACCATCGCCCACTACCTGGCGCTTCTCGAAGAGGCCTACCTCGCGGCACCGATCTCAAAGTACTCGACGAGAGCCACACGGCGGCGAAGCGCGCCTCCGAAGCTCGTCACGCTCAACAACGGCCTGTGCGCCGTTGTTGACCCGCGCGGCGCTCCGGAGCCGAAAACCGAGCCGGAGCGGTTCGGCGTCTGGGTCGAGAACGCCTGCCTGGCCCATGCATGGAACGCGGGGCAGCGCGTCTGCTACTGGCGCGAGGAGCCACTCGAGGTGGACGGTATCATCGAGGGGAGCTGGGGCTCGTGGGCCATCGAGGTGAAGACCGGCAGGTTCCGCATGTCGGACCTCAAGGGTCTGCTGGAGTTCACACGGCGGCACCGGGGATTTCGGCCACTGGTGGTCTGTGACGAGGCCGGGGCTTCCACCGCCCGGCGGGCCGAGGTAGAGACGGTCAGCTGGCGCCGCTACCTGCTCGAGGGCCTCCCAACCCGCTGAGAGTGGATTCGATTATTGCCCGGACCGAGGCACGCTGGGTTGCGGTTCTGCCGGTCTTGTGATTTATTCACACTATGAATGAAAATCATTCATGACGTGAATGAATGGCCACAGGCGCCAAAGTGGAGACGTGGCACTACCGCCCGCGCTGGGCCGCCTCGCTGCTGCAGCAGCGGCTCGCGAGCTTCCCTGTGGTGGCGATCACCGGTCCGCGCCAGGTGGGCAAGAGCACGCTGCTGCGGCACGAGCGTCCCACATCTGCCTTCCACTACCTGGATCTGGATGACCTGGAGCTGAGGGCGAGGGTCCAGCGCGACCTCTGGCTTCCATGGGAAGGCCACGATCGGGTCGTCGTCGACGAGGTACACCGTATCCCGCAGCTGCTGACCGCTCTGAAGGCGGAGGTGGATCGCAGGTCGCGCGACCTGCGGGTCGTCATCTCGGGCTCGGCAAACCTGCTCCTGATGCGGCAGATCTCCGAGAGCCTCGCCGGTCGGGCGGCGTACCTGGACCTGCTTCCCGTGGCGGTCGGGGAGTGGGAGGGAGCCCCCCCGCCCGACGTGCTGTCGCGTCTGCTCGACGGCGTCGCCCCCGAGGAGGCCACGGCGCCCTGCCGCGCGCCGGCCCACGAGATCCTCCGTGGCCTGCTTCCGCCAGCGCGCGGCCTGGATCGGCCGGAGGTCTGGTGGGATGCCTACGTCCGGACCTACCTCGAGCGCGATCTTCGGGACCTGACCCAGGTGCAGTCTTTGCCCGACTTCCGCCGCGTCATGCAGCTGCTCGCGCTGCGCAACGCCCAGGTGGTCAACGAGACCGAGGTTGCCAGCGCGGCCAGCGTCAGCCAGCCGACGGTTCACCGCTGGGTCGGCCTCCTGGAGGTCTCGCAGCTGCTGGTGCGACTGCCGGCCTTCGCCGTGAAGCGCGGCAAGCGACTGATGAAGCGCCCCAAGTACCATATGGTTGATCCAGGGCTCGCCGCGTTGCTCTGCGGCCTGTTCTCGGCGAGCGACGTCGAGGCCGCCCCCGAGTACGGGGCGCTGTTCGAGACGCTCGTCCTGTCTCAGGTGCGGGTGCTGGCGTCTTTGCTGAGCCCGCCGGCCGCGCTGTTCCACTGGCGCACCTCGGAGGGCAAGGAGGTCGACCTGGTGGTGACCCGGGGGCGCAGGATGACGGCCATCGAGTGCAAGTGCTCCCGGCGGGCACGGTCGGCGGACGTGAGCCACCTCCGGCTGTTTCGGTCGCTCCACCCGGCGTGCAAGCTGGGCGTGCTGGTCTATGCCGGCAGCCGCATCCAGCACATGGGAGACGGTATCGTCGCCCTGCCCTGGACCGTGCTCGCGGGCCTTTCCTGACGGCCTGGAGATCCGATAGCCTATGGTACCATGAGGCCGATGGCGCGGAACTGGTGGTGGATGGTCGCGGTGGCAGCGCTGCTGGGGCAGGGAGGCTGCAGCAACGTGGAGCCCGGCGGGCCGGCGCCCACCGGGATCCTTCCGTCGAGCGCGCCGAACACGGTCGCGACGGACGTTGTGATCTCTGGCAATCACTTCCACGTTGTGCCCCACGCCAACTACGACGACGAGAGCAAGGCCTTCTCCGACAAGCAGTTCAAGATCCAGCTGGGACCGTTCTCGCTCGAGAACGTCGTGTACCGCAGTCCCCGGGAGCTACGGGCCACGGTGCCCGCCCGGCTCTCGCCGGGGACCTACGACCTGGTAGTGACCGGTCCGGACGGGCGGCAGGGCCGGCTGGCTGGCGCCTTCACCGTGCTCGGCCCGGTCGATGCGGGGGTCGACGCGCTCGACGCGGGTTTCGACCTGGACGGCCCGCCCGACTGGCCAGTGCCCGACGGTCCGCCCGACGGCCCGCCGGTGGACGGTGACGGCCCGCCCGACGGCCCGCCGCCCGACCAGCCGCCCGACGGGCCAGTGCTCGATTGCCCGCCACCCGACCAGCCGCTGGATGGGCCGTTGCCCGACCAGCCTCCGGACGGGCCAGTGCCCGATCAGCCGCCGCCGCTGGACGGCCCCTTGCCTGACCAGCCGCCGCTGGACGGGCCATTGCCCGATCAGCCGCTGCCGCCGGACGGGCCAGTACCCGACCAGCCGCTGCCGCCCGACGGGCCAGTGCCCGACCAGCCGCTGCCGCCGGACGGGCCATTGCCGGACCAGCCGCCGCCGCTGGATGGCCCGCTGTTCGATGGGCCGACCGGGGACGGCCCTCCCTGCCCGATCGAGTGCAGCTCCTGCGCCGGCGGGGTCTGTACGCTCACCTGCACCAACGGCTGCACCTGCCCCGCGGGGTGGAGCTGCGACATCGACTGCACCTCGCCCAGCACCTGTCAGGGAAGCATCGACTGCAGCGCCGCGCTGAGCTGCACCGTGGCCTGCGGCAACCAGAGCTGCACGAACGACATCACCTGCGGCGCCGGCGCCTGCGACATCACCTGCGGTGGGCAGTCCTGCAAGGGGAACATCTCGTGCTCGGGGCCCTGCACCATCGCCTGCGTGGGTGGGAGCTGTCAGGGGAACATCACCTGCAGCGGCGGGCCCTGCGACATCGATTGCGCGGGGGTGTCCTGCACTGCCGGAGTGGACTGCTCCACCGCCTGCTCCTGCGATCTGAGCTGTGGATCTGGCTGTGCTACCATCCTCTGCCCGGCTGGGTGCGCGGCGACGTCGGGCTGCACGACGCTGCCGGCTGCCACGTGTGACACGTGTTGAAGGAACGTCGATTGGGCAGAGAGGAGATCAATCGGGTTTGCCCGGTCTGCAAGGGCTCCTTTCCCAGGCGGGTCGCTGTCTGCCCCGTTGACGGGGCCCGGCTGGCTCTCGAGAGCGGGGCGGAGCTGGCCAGGATCAAGCCATCGCCCAGCGGCGCTCCGCCGGCCAGCACCCAGGACAGCCCGGTCTGCCGCCGCAAGCGGGTGGAGAGCCAGGTCCGGGAGGCCGGCACGGTGATCGGCTCCTACCGGCTGATCGATGTGCTGGGCAAGGGCGGCATGGGCGTCGTCTACCTCGCCGAGCACATGCGGCTCGGGCGCCGGGTCGCCCTGAAGCAGCTGCGGTCGCGCTACACCGGCAACCCCACCGCCGTGCGCCGCTTCTTCGCCGAGGCGCAGGCGGTGAACCGCATCCGCCACCCGAACATCGTCCAGATCACCGATCTGGTGGTGGGCGAGACCGGGCAGGACGAGACCTACTACATCATGGAGCTGCTGACCGGCCGCACGCTGGCCGAGAGACTCAAGCAGGGGCCGCTGCCGCTGGCCGAGCTGCTGCCGCTCGCGACCACGGTCTGCGACGCCCTGGCGGCGATCCATCGCGCCGGCATCATCCACCGCGACCTCAAGCCCGAGAACATCTTCCTGGCACGGCAGCAGGAGGATGGCAAGGAGACGGTCAAGCTGCTCGACTTCGGCCTGGTCAAGCTGGCCGACCCGCCACCGAACGAGCCAGTGCCCGAGACCAACCCCGATACGCTGGTCGGCACTCCCGAGTACATGTCGCCCGAGCAGATCCGGGGCGTCAACCCCGCGGACAACCGCAGCGACCTGTACTCCCTCGGGGTGATCCTCTACGAGCTCCTGACCGGGGTGCGGCCGGTGGTCGCGCCGACCTACGGCGAGTTGCTGGTGCGGGTCGTGTCGGCCAGGCCGACGCCTCCCAGCAAGCTGCTGGACGATCAGAAGAGCATCCCGCCGCGGCTCGAGGCGCTGCTGCTGCGGCTGCTGGAAAAGGAGCCCGACGCGCGGCCCCAGACCACGGACGAGGTGCTGATCGATCTGAGAGCGATCACCGGGGAAGCCACCGGCATGGCGTCGACCGGCAAGATGCGAGCGCTGAGGCCCCCGCGGGTGAGCCGGCGGGTCGCCCTGCTCCTGGGCGGGCTGGCTGTTGTTGGGCTGGCGGTCGTGCTGCTCCTGCCCCGGGGCGACGACGCCACCATCAGGGCGATGAAGGGGACCCGGCGCTCGGGAACGCC
>Ga0180009_10000754_pt1 | contig 42337 bp, 34 predicted proteins | sample OS_PC_MetaG_FD_123537 | JGI IMG/M metagenome (GOLD analysis project Ga0180009, IMG submission 123537) | Groundwater microbial communities from the Aspo Hard Rock Laboratory (HRL) deep subsurface site, Sweden - OS_PC_MetaG | ecosystem: Environmental > Aquatic > Deep subsurface > Groundwater...
GACAAAAGTATAAGTCGCCGTATCCACTCCGGCGCCGCCGTCGGCAAAACTGCCTTGCCCTGTCTGCTTGGCCCAGGTGATCGCGCTGGCCGTGCCGTTGGTGTCCACGGTGATCTGGCCGGTGTAACTTGTAGCGGTTCCTCCGTTTGCGTCCTTAGCTGTGATCGTCACCGTGTCCGGCACGCCCGCTGCGGCCGCGCCGTCATGCGCCAGCGTGAAATGATGCAAACCGGCCGGGTTGATTATTAGATTGCCTTCGGTATTGTCGTCGCTCTTACTGCCTGCGGTTACCGATATATTTATCGTTTCTTCTGTGCTATCGGTTATCGTTAGACCGACCACGCCGCTATCCGTCAGGTCAAAAGTATAAGTCGCCGTATCTACCCCGGCGCCGCCGTCGGCAAAACTGCCGTTTCCCGATACATTCGCCCAGGTAATCGTACTAGCTGTTCCGTTAGTATCGATATTAATCGTACCCTGATATGTGTCAATTGTATCGCCATTGGCGTTTTTAGCCGCTATCGTAACGCTCTCGGCTGTTCCGGCAATAGCATTGCCGTCATGCGTAATAACAAAATGGTCCAGCCCGGAAGAGGCGATGCTTAAGGCCCCTTCGGTATCATCATCGCTTTTACCGTCGCCGCTCACCGCGATATTAAGGTCTTCGGCTGAATCATCAGTTATCGTCAAGACAACGACCCCGCTATCTGAGGCGTCATAGGCGTAGGTCGCGGTGTCGTTGGCGGCGCCGCCGTCGTTAAATACGCCGTTGCCCGTGACCTTGGCCCAGACTATATCGCCGCTTCCGTCGGTATCCACGGTGATCGTGCCGTTATAATCGGTCTTGGTATTGCCGCTTGCATCTTTGGCCGTCACGGTCACTGCTTCGGCGAGATCGGTTACTCCCTGGCCGTCATGACTGATAACAAAATTCTCTATAGCCCCAGGCGCAACCGTTAAATCGCCTTCGGTATTATCATCCGTTTTCGTATCGCCGCTGACGGAAATATTTATGGTTTCGGTTTTTGTGTCGGTTACGGTCAAAGTTACTCCTCCGTCGTCGGCTGCGTTAAACGCATAGGTTGCCGTGTCTACGCTTGCCCCTCCGTCATTAAACACCCCGGCGCCTGCGGATAAAGCCCAGGTAATAGTACTCGGCGTACCCGTAGTATCCAAGGTTATGGTCCCGGTATAATTTGTCTTGATGTTGCCATACTGGTCTTTGGCGGTTATGGTTACTGTTTCGGCGATTGCCGCTATCGCGTTATTATCATGGCTGATGACAAAATAATTTATCGCGCCGGGCAGCACCACCAGCGTCCCTTCTGTATCATCGTCGTTTTTTCCGTCTCCCGCCGCTGAGATATTCAGATCATCCGTTGTTGTGTCACTAACGGCAAATGTAGCCGTTCCGTTATCCGAAGCGTCAAACGCGTAAGTTGCCGTGTCTACGCTTGCCCCTCCGTCGTTAAATACCCCCCCGCCTGACACATGGGACCAGGTAATGGTATCTGCCGTGCCGTCTGTATCCAGGGTGATCGTGCCGGTATAATCGGTTATCGTATTTTCTTCCGCGTCTTTTGCCGTTACTTCCACGCTTTCGCTCACTCCTGCCACAGCCTCGTTATCATGGCTGATGACAAAATGATCTAAAGCGCCCGGAGACACAACCAGGTCGCCCTCTGTATTATCGTCGGTTTTAGCGTCCCCGCTAACTGAGATATTTATAGTTTCTGCAAGAAGATCGGTAATAGTAAATGTCGCCGTTCCGTTGTCCGAAGCGTCAAACGCGTAAGTTGCCGTGTCATTATCTACACCTCCGTCATTGAACACGCCGCTGCCTGCGGTCTTTGCCCAGGCGATATCTCCCGAACCATTCGTGTCCAGGGTAATTGTCCCGGTATAATCGGATATAATATTGCCTTTATTATCCTTTGCCGTAACCGTAACTGCTTCGGCAATCCCCGCGTTTGCCGCGGCATCATGGCCGATGACAAAATGATCAAGCACAAGATCAATCGTCCGCGTGCCAGAGGAGTTAAGCTCAGCGGCCGGTGAACTGAATCCTGCCATATAGGTAATACCGTTGACCGGAATCCGCACGTCCAGGGTATTGCCGTCAGTCACCGTATCAGCCAGATCCAGTATCACATAGATATCCTCGCTTCCAGAGGCCGGCAAGGTAATATTTAATCCAGAAAAAGTTTTACTGCCGGAGGTAAATGTTCCGCTTCCCACCTGCTGATCGACTCCAGAGGTATAATCATTGGAATTGTTGCTGTCGATATAAAGTTTAACCGCGCTAATTTCACCGTCTGCGGCTGTCCCCACGTTATCCACCGTAATACTGTTTATAGTCAGATCCACTACATTGGCCGTGTTATCCAGATTTAAATCCAGGATTAAGGCGTCGGTTTCCCCCGCTGCCACGCTGGAAGTACTCACCGCATTCGCGGTAGCTACCGGTATATTCAGCCAAGCCTTGGTATTGATAAGCTGTGTGGATAAGTGCGCTTCCTGGCCGCCATAAAAACGGGTATTCGTAACCTGGGTGGTTGAAGTTATCTGACTATACCAGCTCTGACGGGGAAACGCCTGCCCCGTACCGTTAGAGTCAAAATATACGTCTGACCAGGAATAAGCGATATCAACCGCGGTAGGAAAAGTTATCACTTCGGCTAAATCCGCTTTATTCGGCGTATCGTACGAATTATCCCTCTGGACGCTGACCTTATTCGCCGGGAATTGAATTGCCCACCATCGGATGCCCGAGGTAGCTGAACCGGTATACCGTTTAAATCCTACGGTCGTCCCGTTTACAAGATAAGTATCGATCGCCGTCTGGGAAAGGCCGCTGCTCGTATGATAAAAACTCGCGTATAACCAGGTGTGGGACGTATCCACGGCCGTAGTTATAGTGCTGGTTAACTGCGTTGCTTCGATTGTCCCGCTATAGGCTCCGGTTTGCACGCTCACCCCGGAATTCGTGCTCCACTGGATTACTGCGTATTGAACGAGGGTAGTTGCCGTGCCGGATGTGCCGCGCGTGGCGCGGATGGTGTCGTTGTCCACAAAATGCACGGTCGCGTATCCTTTTTCGTTGTTATCGTCATTGGTGATATCCGCGCCGATCCGTGGTGTTGCCAGGATGAACGAGCGGGTCTGGTCAACGGCCTGGGCAATATCCTTATCCTGAGTAAGGTTATTGATGGCGATCGTAATTTCCCCGCGTTCGACTACGGTAAACTCATTATTTTCCGCTTCAATAACATAATATGCTATCTGACAGTCATCTCTTGTCCCGGCCCTTGTGAATTGCAGCTGGCTGGTGGACGTAAATGCGCCGCTGGCCTGAAACGCTGATCCGTAATCCGTTCCGTTATCTCCTGTTGACCACATCAGAAGAAACGCCTTATCCAGGCCGGCTACGGCCGTAATATTTTGGGTCACAGTGGTCTGTCCGTTTGCTATTGTCGCTGTACCTTTTTGCACCTTGAGCCGCGCGTAGGCAACATTAGGAAGTAGCAAAATGCAAAGTATGAATAATAATACGCGGAAAATTAGCGGGAATTTTTTCATATCTACCTCTCTTTTTATATCCGGTTAATCGTTCTTTCCTTATATATAGCAATAATCATGCCACAACCAGATGTAAATGACCTATTTTATGTATTTATAACATATTATAATTAAATATGTTACAATACCTAACTATTTTTTCACTTTACTAATTGCTTCCTACTCTTAAAATGTGTGTCTTTTTCGCCCCACTGTGTAACAAACTACACATATTAAAATTAACAAATGAGCATTGCTCATTTGTCAATTTTCCGGCTTTTGTTTAGAAAATAGAATAGGTTAGGATTGAAAATCGCGCGGGTTTAATTTTAAAACGCGCAGCTTGCGGTGCAGGTTTCTGCGGTCAAGACCAATCTCTTTTGCCACTCGGCTCATATTGCCTTGATTGCGCAGGAGCGCTTCGGTAAAAAACCTTTTTTCAAACGCGGCAACCGCGTTCTGCTTGGCCTTGCGGAAGTCCGCACTGCGGCCGTAAAGAGTACGCATTTCCGCGGTGTCCGGCCGGCGCAGCGCCGCGGGCAAATCGCTTAACTTGATATCTTCCCCTTCTTCCATCACGACCGCCCGGTGGATCAGGTTTTCCAGCTCGCGGATATTCCCCGGCCAGGCATAATTCATCAGCACTTTTAAGGCATCCGCAGAAACAGATTTCAGGTTCTTCTTTTCTAAAAGATTATACTTTTTAATAAAGTGTTCAATTAATAACGGGATATCCTCGTTACGTTCCCGCAGCGGCGGGATAAATATTGGCACCACGTTCAAGCGGTAATACAGATCTTCCCGGAACCTGTGCTCTTTGACCGCCTTTTCCAAATCTTCGTTAGAAGCGGCAATCAGCCGGATATCGACTTTCCGGGAGCTGGTTTCGCCCACGCGTTTTATCTCGCCGTCCTGTAGAACTCGCAAGAGTTTGGCCTGGATCTCGGATGAGATATGGCCGATCTCATCTAAAAATACCGTACCCCCATGCGCTAACTCAAATAATCCCTCCTTATCCTGCACTGCTCCAGTAAACGCGCCCTTAATATGGCCAAATAGTTCGCTTTCAAGCAGGCTCTCTGATAACGCTGCACAATCAACTGGCACAAACGCTTTTTCCCGCCGCGGGCTCAAATCGTGAATCGCGCGCGCCACCAGCTCTTTGCCCGTGCCGGTTTCCCCTTGAACCAATACTGTGCTTTTCGTCTGGGCAACTTTGCGTGCGATATCAAAAACTTTCTGCATCTTGTCATTAGCGGAAACAATATCGGATAAGGTATAGCTTTTCTCAAGCTGGCGGCGCAAAATGATATTTTCCTCTTCCAGCCTCTTTTTTTCAAGCGCCTTGTTCATTACCAGCAGAATTTCTTCGTTCTCAAACGGTTTATTGATGTAATCAAACGCGCCCAGCTTCATCGCGCTCACCGCGTTCTCCACCGTACCATACGCGGTCATCATCACAACCACAACCTCGGGATAACTCTTTTTGATTTTCTCAAGCAACCGGAGGCCGTTCATCCGCGGCATCTTAAAATCAACTAAAGCAAGCGCCGGCCGGTTTTCTTTTATTTTATCCAGCGCGTCCACTCCGTCAACAGCGCTCGCCACCCCGTATCCGTTATCCTCCAGCAGCTTTTCCAAAAGCTGCCGCATGCCCACTTCATCATCAACAACCAATACTTTTTCCTTAGTCATTTCTAACTCCTTAAATATAAACTTTACAAATGAGCAATGCTCATTTGTAAAGTTATTTGATGTTATTTTCCCTTACCCTGCTGCAAAATTCTATAAACTCCCTGTCTGGTCAATCCGATCATATCACCTATTTCGGATATTTTATAGCCGTCAGCAAGTAACTGTTCTATAAGATACTTTTTAGCTTTAATATTAGTTTCGTCTTTGAGCCATTTTTTGGTTTTAAATTTTTCTATTTCATCCCATAAATTTGATGTTTCATTACCATTAAACGAACTAATGCCTGATATATTTTTTAAAGCGATAAGGTTAAACCTGAATTTATTCACGGCATTTTCATCTTGAGCTATGAATTTATGTTCAACTTCGTTCGATTTTTTTAATAATTCCGCGTATGTTTCTTTTGCTTTATTTAAATCCTTATCGATTAAATTAAGAATAAATTTATAATCGATAAACGTAGAAGGACTGATTTTCTGGGTATATAAATTTGACGTGGTCCACCTATATTCTTTAAACGAGTTTACTATTTTTGCCTTTAGAGGATTTAGGTGGATATAAAGAGATGCCGTCAATAAATAACTATCTTCTTCGCACAAACTTGCTCTAAACGGCTTGCAAAATACAGGCCCTTTTCTTTTGTATTTCGCATTAAAATACTTAGCATATTTCTCAAAAAGACTTTTTGCTCCCTGGGATAAATTATCATTTCTTATCCTAAAAAGAAGATGGATGTGATTAGGCATTAAACAAAAACAAAAAACTTTCCAATCAAATTCGCTAGCCGTCTTCTTTATCAAAGATAGTTTATATAAGTAATCTTCATCTTCCAAAAACAGTTTTTCTCTCCCCGGCGCGCGATTCGTAACATGATATACCGCGTTTGGATAGATTATTCTGTTCCGCGCTATGAATAATTTTTCTTTATTCCTAAGCATTTTTCCCACTATTAATAATTATATAATTAAATTGACAAATGAGCAATGCTCATTTGTCAATTTTTACGGGGAGGTGGATAGCAAAAGTTGTCCCTTGGCCGAAAACACTTTCCACTTTAATATCGCCGCCGTGATTTTTAATAATGCCGTAACTTATGGACAAGCCCAACCCCACGCCTTCGCCCGGCGAACGGGTCGTAAAGAACGGATCAAAGATGCGCTTTAAATCTTCCTCATCAATCCCGGAGCCGGTATCCGTAAAAACAATCTCGATGTTTTCACACCGGCTGTCTAATCCCGCGCGGACACTTATCGTGCCGTCATCGGGCGTGCTTTGCTCGGCGTTAAGGATAATATTTATAAACACCTGTTCCAGCTGCACCCCGTCCGCCTGGATCTGCGGAAGGTTTCCGGCGATTTCCTTCCTCATTTCGACATTCTTTTTCGCCAGTCGGCTGCTGGTAAACATGATCGCGTTTTCCAGCGCGGCCCGCAAATCTGTCTCCCGGAAATAAACTTCTTTTTTCTGCGCGAACTGCAACAGGCTCTGCACGATATGCGCGCAGCGCTTGGTATATTCTTCGATTATCCCGAGCAGCCGCTTTGTTTCTTCCGCATCGCGCAATCCGTTGTTGCCCCTCACTTCCTTCAGCAGCATCTGCGTATGCCCCAGGATGATGTTTAAGGGATTATTGATTTCGTGCGCGATGCCGCTGGATAAAATGCCCAGAGACGCCATACGCTGCGTCTCCGTAAGTTTTGCCTGTTTTTCCTCAAGCTCCCGGGAAATTTTTTGGACCTTATCCTGCAGGTGCAGGTTCCAGTCTTCGATTTCTTTTTTTGACCTTTCAAGCTCTGTACTCATCCGGTTAAAAGATTCGGCCAATTCGCCGATCTCGTCTTTCGCGTTAAGCCGCACCCGCTGCGAAAAATCGCCCTGGCCAACTTTGGCGGCCATGTCCCCAAGCTGTTTTACCGGCGCGAGCACCGCGACCCGAAAAAACATCCCGATAAGCACGAAAAACATGACGATGATCACCAGGCTCATAAAGAGGATGTTATTTCTTCTTTCCCTAACCAAGGCAGCGACCCGGTCAAGCGAAATAGTTACCCCCACCACTCCATCGACATGCTTTTTCCCCGAATTCAACGCGTAGAGCGGGCTTACGACTTCCATAATATTTTTCCCGCCGGGAGAACTCCTCGCGCTTATTGCTGTTTCTTTCCGCATCACTTCCCGGTACAAGCTGTTTTCTTTAACGTCGATAAAGCTTAAGGCCTTGGCAACATCCGCCGTTTCCAGCAGGATTAAATCCCGAGACAAAACTTTAATATCCTGGATGTCCGTGTCTTCGCGGATATTTTCGGTAAGCACGTTCAGATATTGCGAATTCCGGCGGACTTGATTTAAAACATCCCGCAAACTATCGGACAACGCATGCGCCATTGCCGTGGCTTCCTGCTTAAAATAGACGGACATGTTCGTCCTCAAATACGCCATTACCTGGGCCTGTTGAGAAGGAAACCGCACCCCCAACTCCAGCACGCCGATTAACGAACCTTTCGCCACGCCTTTATCCCCGCTAAAAAGCGGCAGGTAATGGATAATCCTGTCTTTGCCCAACAGCTTCTCGGTTTTTGACTGCTCCGTTTTTTTATCCAGCACTTCCTTTAGGATTTTTATTTCAGCCGCGTCCGCCTTTTGCCAGATCTCGTCCTTTAGATTAGACACCAGGATGGTGAATTCCGGGCTTATAATCCGGATATTTTCAATTTGGTCCTGTCCCCGGGTTAAATTCACTACTGCCTGCTGCAAGCGGCTATAGGCGTCCAGGTTATCACTAATAATTCGGTCTAAATGCAGGCCGAGTATACTCGAAAACAGTTTTGCTTTGTCCAGGACACCTTGTTCGAGCTGCCGCGCCTGCATGCTGATAATAAAATAAAATACCGCGGCAATAATCAGCACAACCAGCAGCATTTGAATTCCCAGCTTAAATACAAGCTTGTTTTTCATCGGACCATCTCAACTCTCTTATTGCAATGCAGTTTTTCGTAAATCAGCGCGTTAAGGCAAGCAGTCCGCGAAGGGCCAAAAGCGTCCTGGTCTTCAAGATACGCCAGACCCGGGCAGCGCGTGCAATACGCCCGCAGCCGGCAATCCAAACACCCCTTTGCATCGTGAAACGCCGCTGTCCGCATTTTTTGCAGGAATTCGCTGTTCGCCCAAATATCCTTCAGCTCCTGCTTGAAAATATTTCCCACCGCGTACGGCAGCTGCACGCAAGGAAACACATCTCCCCGGGCCGAGATGCAGCCTAAGCTTATGCCGGCGCTGCAGTAAAAGTCATCCTCCGCGGTTAGAGATTCCGGAAATTGCTCAACCTGCTGGCCGTAGAAATCCGCGAGTTCCTTCTCCTGCAAGCGGTGCGCTAAAACATCGTCCCGGCCGTCGTCCCGCGGCGAGATCACCGGGTCAAGAACATATGTTACCCCGAGCGCTTTTGCCATCTCAATTATCTTTTGATATTCGCTATAATTCTGGCGCATTAACGCGCACTTGATATTTACGCTCAACCCGGCGGCTTTAAGCAGCTCAACCGCAGCCATGGCTTTCCGGAACGAACCTGGAATTCCGGTGATGCCGTCATGGGTCCGTTCCTTCGCTCCCAAAATACTGATTCCGATTAAGCTAGGCGATACTTCCTTTAACTTCTCTATCCATGTTTTGTCGATCAACGTGCCGTTTGTAAAAATTTTAATGTCCAGCCCCGCCCGGCGCATAAACATCAGGATTTCATATAAATCCGGCCGCGTAAAAATTTCGCCTCCGGTCAGAATCGCGAATAAACACCCGGCTTGGCGCAGCTGCCGGACCATGTCTTTGACTTGCTTCAGGCTTAATTCGCCGCGGTTTTTAACATTATAGCAATGACAGCAGTTAAGGTTGCATCGCCGCGTTAGCTCAATAACCATCTCTATTGGTATATTATTTTCACGAATTGTGTTTTTGACTTTAGTCCAGATATTACTCATCTTTTAATTCTACCGCGTCTTTAGACACCATCTCTTCTATAAAATCTTCCAGATCCTTCTCAAGCCGCTTTCGTTCCGCACTGAATTCATCCGCCAGCATATCCATAACGCTCGCGCCCAAGCGCGGCTTTTCGATAAGCTGCCAGATCCGGCTGCCGCAACCGCTGACAATATGTATCTTTTTTGTCCGCGGGGTTACAATAACTATTTTATCTTCAATCTCTTGCCAGGCAGCCTGCGGGTTGCGGCCAATCTTTTTTTTCAAATATTTCATCTACAAACCTCCGGTGAGTTTCGTTTTCGATATTTAGGGAATATCCGGGCACAGCATAACAAAATTCCCGGACGAGCTTAAGGATTTTCCTGTTTGATTCAAAATCGCTACAGAAGAAAAATACGCATTCAAGCAGCCGCAGAAGCGAATCGAGCTTGTTAAACGCTTGCATACGCGTTGTTTTGTTTTTGGTCAGGAAAAACACGGCTTTCGCGGGGAAATTCACGTTTTCGATACGGCCGGTAAATTCTCCCCGGAACGGGGTGGAAAACAAACGGAATTCCTCATCTACTTTTCTCACCGCGACCAGCTCATCGCTGAGGATCTCAAAATCCCGCATGCGACGCGCGGCCGTGGTCTTGCCGCTTTCCGAACGTCCGGCAAAAATAAACCCTCGCGCCCTTTTCGCTAAGCCGGCGGCGTGCGCCAAAAATCCGCCGTGTCTTAACAAAAACAAAGTATAAATCACCCGGAGAAAGCTGTTAAATGTTGTCTCATCCGCCGCCATACGAGCCAATACGTGTCTTACATCCTTGCTGATATCCGCGCTGAACTCTTCGCTCGTGAGCGCCCATCCTTTATTGCCTTTTTCAAGCTTAATAAATTCTTCCAAAGAGAGACGCTTTTCGTGAACTATTCTTATATCTACCTGGGGAGGGTTTTTAGACAAAAACGCGCTGTATTTTTTTTTAAGCTCTGCCATAAAAACGTTGTTTTCACTGGCCACCCTCACTTTTATGCCGGCAATATTCAGACATATTTTGTCCATTTTTTTTCTTCCTTAGGCGCTAATGACTTCCACTATCTTTTTTAGAGCATCCGTGCCCAGCCGCAAAAATCTTATCGACCGGTCAAAAAAAAGGGTGCTAGAAACAACGTCCGAGCTATAATTTTTTTTTGCGGATAAAACTCCGCGCAAAAAACCGATTTTCGCGCTAATGCCCGGTAGCGAGAAAAACCGCATCATCCCGCCGCACAGCGCGTTTCTTTTTCCCCGGACAAGAAGACGCAGCGACTTTTGTTCAAACCAAGAAAGTTTCAGCTCGCTGAACACACTGATAATTTCATCCGGCACACAAACTAAGCCATTGCTTTTTAAATAAGCGAGCGTATAAAAGAGCTGCCTTTCCACTCCCCATTCACCCGCCCGCCGGATTAGCCCCGGCCAGCTCCATTTCTCTTTTTCATTGCGGATGAGGAATACGATATCCATAAACCAGCCCAATTTTTCAAAAGAATGTTCCTGCAGATGCGTACAGCAGCAAAGTATCGTGTCATAAACCGCAGGCACCCGCACAAATTCCATCCGGCAATAAGGACGGCTCCCCGGCCAAAATGATTTGTTTCCGGCACCGGAATTCGCCGGCCAGACACCAAAACATCGGTTGCCGGGAATATCCGCGTGCAAATCGATATGCACATTGTCTTTTATAAACAGGTCCGGGTATCCGGGATAGGCGGTATATCCGGTTTCTTTTAAAATTTCTTTGGCCCGGGCCTTATCTTTTGCCAACACCATCAAATCCAGATCGCTCATTGTCCGCATCCCCAAAGCCGGGTATACTGTTTCTAAAAACCCCGCGCCCCGGAGCAAAAGTAACGGGATTTTTTCTTTTTCAAACATTTCGCAAACCTGTTTCAACCGGCCTATTAAAAACATGTTCCGGCCGGCATTATTAAGATATCCCGTCTCAAGCCTCTGGAGAATGCGGGGCGGAAATCTGTCTTTTAAGCCGTATGTTAAAGCGTGATAAAAAATTATCCCCTCCACAGCTTCGCCTGAGACTTGTTTTAGAAATTCTTCTTCGGATATATCACAATTTTCAAATTGCCCGATTTTATCCCTGCCCGGAGCGGCAAGCAGGCCAAAGAGCAATTTTTTAGCAGCCGCTTCGTTTACGAGCTCCTGCCTTTTTCCGGTATTCTCAAGAGCCGCCCGGATGATTTTTCGCAGCCGCCGCAAAGTTGGATAAAACAACGCACTGAACAGCGTAACATAGGAAATAAAAATCCCTCCAACCCTGGCGGATAAACCGTCCATCCCCAACCGACGGCCTTTTTTTTCTTTGGCGATTACTTTTCCCAAGAAGTCTTCTTTTTTTACGCGAGGATCAAAGCCGATAAAAGCATCGGCTTTTGTAAGTAGGTATCCGGAGGTTTTATGAAAAACCCGGTGGCAAAACGGCCGGCCATTAACACAGCTAAGCACGACCTCTCCGACTCGAACCTTAGCAAAATCCGCGGGAGCGATAACCAGCGTCTCTCCGCTCTTTATAAACGGCAGCATAGAATTGCCGGTGACTTTTAAACACACGTTTTTACCTTGTTTTAAATCTTCTCTAAAAAAATTGATTTTTATATCTAAAATGTCTGCTTCCATTTAAATCAATACAAACGGTTCTAACATCATTTTATGAATACTGTTATGTTTGCCTGTTCTTTAAAATCCTCTACCCACTTTTTATAATCCTCATATTGCTTGATCATCTTTACCCGGTTGAAATAGTAATCCTTACGCTCTTCATATTTAGAAAGATCGGCCTTGCGTATTTCACGGATTTTAAATACCCCGTAACCTTTATATATCGGTGAGGGCGGGTAAAAGGCGTCAGGCTCCTCATCCATCATCTTATAGGCATCTTCTTTTTTAAAACCCCACATATTTATAAGAAAATCAAGCGCAACAAAACCCGGCCTTTTAAATTCCTGGGGCTGCTGTCTTTTACTTTCTTCCCAGAAGCCGGCGTTCCTATCTATCTTTTTATAATATTCTTTCGCTGCGTCCAAAGCCTCAAACCAAAGTACGCTATCTTTTTGGACGCCGTAGTTTTCGATAAACTTCTGATAGGCCGCATCAATCGTGCCGGCGGCAGTAAGAAATTCTTGATAGGCTTTATCTTGATCGGCCGGCTGCTGTTCGCCAGAAAATATTTTTTCCCTAAGCTTATCAATTTTTACAAGCTGCGTAATTTGCTGTCTAAATATATCTTTAGTTACCCCGATGCGCTCCTGTATCCACTTCGCAAACTCTTCCTCATTTTCCTTCCAGCGAAAGTTAACTTTATTCTCCCGCAACATCAGTTCGATTGCCCGGTCAGTGTCTTTATCTTCTATCTCCATATTTCTTTTAAACGCCTCATGCGATAAAAGCAAATCCTGCCAGACTAATTCATCCAACTCTTGTTTTAAAACAGGCTTGATTGCTTTTTGATAAAAATCCTTTGCCTGGTCTAAGTCATCAATCCGTATCAACTCGACAGAAAGCGAATTATATTCATCGAGAAACTTCTGATAGGCTTCTTCATCGGTTACTTCCGGCTCAAAACTCTCCAATGTTTCCTTGCGCAACTTCTCCAATTTAACCAAGTGCTCCATCTGATTCCTGAAATATTCTATGGGCACCCCGATATTTTCTTTTGTCCATTTCTGGAATTCTTCTTTATCGGTCCTGAAGCTGAATTCCACTTTATTAGCTTTTAATATCTTTTCTATCTCGTTATCGATTTCATCGGGTGCGGCTTCAATCCCGCGCCTAAAGGCCTCGAAGGAAAAAACCAATTCCTGCCAGGTCAGGTCCTCCAGCTCCTCCATGGTCTTGGGCGTACCTCTCCATTTAGCGCTGAATGTCTGCACGACTCGCTTGGCAAAATAATAATTGCCCATGGGAACCGGCTGGCCAAATAACTCCCCGGCAAACTCAGGCGTTTCCTCTTGTAAGACCTGGGCCTGTTCGTTGCCTTGACCAGATTCTGTCTGACCATAAGCTAAAGGGCTAATCAATATAGCAATAAAAAGAAAACTCATTATCATAAATACGATAATTTTTTGGTTCCCAAACATAATCCTCCCTCCTTATTATTAAATTGATTTACTGGTTTAATTTTAACATATTTATATTATTTATTAAAGAGTAAAAATCGCACCGGTTAAGGATACGGTAACCTTTGAATAGACTTAAACTTGACTCGGTACTATTTATCTGATAATCTTAACTTAAATGAAAGATCATATACTAGAAGTAGAAAAACTGACTAAACTGTTCTATCCAGCTATTTCCTTTGGTGATTTAGCGAGATTAAACTTCCAAAAAAGTCCACCCACCAAAGCACTCGATAGCGTATCTTTTTCTGTTAGCCGCGGTAAGATCCTAGGCGTTTTAGGCCCGAACGGCGCCGGTAAAACAACGCTGCTTAAGATAATTTCTACGCTGATTCTGCCGGATAAGGGTAAAGTCAGCGTAAATAATTATAGGGTGGGTAATGATGATGAAAAAATAAAATCTCTTATTGGCCTGGTAAGCACTGAGGCACGCAGTTTCTATTGGAGGCTTAGCGGCTGGCAAAATCTGCAATTCTACGGAAGTCTCTATGGCCTGAATAAAGATTTAATTCAATCAAAAATCAAACAATTTGCCTCCATATTTGACCTAACGTACCAGCATAAACGCCTTGATAGCTATTCGACGGGGATGAAAAGGGTTTTTTCTTTAATCCGAGCCCTGCTGCACGATCCTGAACTTATCTTATTTGATGAGCCCACCAAAAGCCTTGACTATAACTCGGTTTCGCAATTGAGAAAATTCATAAAGGATTTAACTAGTCGCGCCAAAACCGTAATTTTAGCCACGCATAATATGCAAGAGGCCGAAGAGCTTTGTGACTTATTCCTGATTCTCCATAAAGGCAAATGCTTCGGCCTGGGTACACTTGATGAGCTTAGAAAGAAAATAAACTCTACCTCTGCAAATATCGCTGAAATTTATTTAAAGGTCACCCAAGATGCTTAGAAAAATTATTGCTTTATTAAAAAAAGATTTCCTAGTTGAGTCAAGTTACAAAGTAGCGTTTTTGTTTAATATCTTCAGCGTGGTAGCGACTATTTTAACCTACTTCTTTATTGATAAACTGTTCGGCCACAAAATATCACCTTATTTGCAGGAATTCGGCGTAAATTATTTTGCCTATGTACTGTTGAGCCTGGCCTTTTTTAGCTATATTGGAGTAGGCATTGGCTCATTTGCCGCACGTATTCGCAGCGAACAACTGCAGGGCACGCTTGAACCGTTACTGCTTAGCCCGACTAAGATCTCGGTTATCCTAATCGCGATGTGGCTTTGGAACCTTATCTTCGCTTCTTTTGATGTTTTGATATATGTGGCCAGCGGATATTTATTATTTGGGATAAACTTCGCTTCTTGTAATATTCCTTCAACCTCTATCACCCTAATCTTAACCATCATTACTTTTAGCAGTTTAGGCATAATATCAGCCAGCTTCATTATTGTGTTTAAAAAAGGAAATCCCATAGCCTGGGTGCTTAATACTTTAGAAGGGCTCCTAGGCGGGGTCTATTTTCCGGTAAGTGTACTGCCTGGTTTTCTTAAAGTAGCGGCAAGATTCCTGCCGATTACCTATGCCATCCGGGCGATGCAACTAGCTGTATATAAAGGGTATGCTCTCTTGCAGCTAAAAAAAGAGCTGGGTATCCTTTTTCTGTTTGCCTGCTTCCTTTTACCTTTAAGTTTCAGCTGTTTTAAACATGCCTTAAAAAGAGCCCGTAAGCAAGGCAGTCTTATCCAATATTAAAACCAAAAGCTTTAAGTTGCCGACCCTTTTTTTAAATAACTATTCTCTGATATTCGCTATTATATTTTCTAAATCTCTATCCGTTAAAAGGGGGTGTACGGGCAGGGTTAAAAGGTGCTCGGCAAGATAAACAGCCTGGGGAAAAGATTCTTTCTTATATCCCAAATCAAACATATGATGCAGCGGCTTAAAATACAGGCCTGATGTCTCGATGCCGGCCTGTCTAAGAGCCAATTCCACCCTCTTTTTCTTTCCTAAATCTTTAAACACAATCGGCAGCCGGTTAAATGCAGGCTGGGTATCCTGTGCTATTTTGGGGACAATAACACCATCTATATCCTTTAACCCGGATATTAATTTCATTCCGTTTTCATATCTTGTATTACTTAACTTATCTATATTTTTTAACAATGCCAGGGCAATCTTAACCTGAAAATCCGTATATTTTTTAACCTCGATATCTTCTGCCGGAGCCACCTCCCTAAACCGGGAAAGCAAGGGACACACAAGACCATATATCCAGGGCCTTACAACTAAACTAAGCGCCAATATTTTAAATAAAATCGAAAACTTCTCCGTAAAACTTTGCCCCTTCATTGCTTCTATTTCTGCGGTAAGCTTTCCTGCCAATTGTTCGTCATTTGTGGCAATCGCGCCTCCGGCGTAAGTGGGCAGATTCTTACCGCGGTTAAAACTAAAAAAACTTACATCACCTACATTACCCACAACCTGACCATTTATCTTACTACCCAGGCTTTGCGCACAATCCTCAATAAGATAAACATCCGACCCTTTGTCTTTTATGCCGGTTAAGCCTTTACTTACAATGCCAAACATATGCACACCCAAGATACATAGGGTATCCTGAGATATTACATCCGGCAACAAATTAACATCCATATTAAAATCATCCATGGAAATATCGCAAAGCACAGGCTTTAACCCGGCTTTTTTGATAGCCACAATCAAAGAGCCGGCTGTATAAGCAGGCAATATCACTTCTTTTTTCCCAAAAATCTCTTTTAATGATTTTATGATAACAAAAAAACTGGCAAGCCCTGAATTAACAAAAAATACATGCTTTTTATTTAAAGCTGCTGCAACATACTGCTTTAACTCAGTTTCGGCTCTAGCATTGCCAAATAAACTTCCTAAGCTAAGAAAAATATCCTTAACCGGTATTTTAAAAGCAGCAATGGGTATTCTTCTTTTCATAACTATAACTTTTGCGCCTCAATAATGAAAATCGGGCTTAAAATATTATGGGGAAATCCAATATTAATTCTTCTTGTAACTTTAAAGTTATTTTTCTCTAAATATTTAAAAATTGTATTTAAATCATATGTTCGCAGGGGCAGATCCTTAACCGTTTCATCATAAAACCTGGCAAACTTGTATTTAAAATAAAGCAATGGATTACGGCTATTGCGGATATCAAAGGCTATCCGGCTGCCTTTTTTCATTACCCTCTTAACTTCTCCTAAAGCTGCCTTGACCATATCTTCTGAGGGCAGATTAAAGAAAACATTTATGCACACCACCCGGTCAAAAACTCCATCTTTAAACGGAATGCCAACTGCATCGGCCTGGATTAGATTTACTGCGTCTTGTTTTATCCTGGTTTTGGCCTTAAAAAGAATATCCAGCCAGATATCCAATCCGACTATCTCTAGATCCTCTTTTGCCTTAGCTATTTTATTTAAAAAAAGGCCTTCGCCGCAGCCGACCTCCAAGATCCTGCCTTTATCCTGAGCACATATCTCTAAGACATGTTCTCTTACCGCATCCTGCCAAAATCCGGCAGAATACTCGCCGCGTTCTTCTTTTTTTGAAAATTGCTTATGTAACCAGTAATAAATTTTGCTCAACATAATCTTAACTATTTCTATTTAACATGCTCAGCATTGCCTCTTCTACCTCTTCTGGTAAAATCGCCTTCATGCATTTTAAATCATCACAACTAACCTTTTCACAAGGGGCGCAATCCACTTTCTTATACAAAACTACAGCGTTATTGGAAATATTGCGCGGGTCAAAACGCATAAAATCGCTTGAGCCGCGGATAGCGACAAGCGGTATGTTCAATATTGCGGCAATATGCATAGGCCCTGTATCATTAGTGATAAAAAGCTTACACCTTTTTATTAACGCCCCTAATTCTTTAACATTCAACATGCCGGTAAAATTAATCATCTTTACATTCGTTCGTTCTATCAGCTTATCGGCAAGATCAACTTCACTTTTTCCTAAGGCAATCACGAATTTAGATGGAATTATCTTGTTTATCCTGTCAATAACATGAGCAAAGTTTTCTATCGGCCACTGGCGCGAAGGCATGCCGCCAGGATAGACTCCGATAAGACAATCACGAGGCCCGAAACCTGCCTTTTCCAAAAGCCCGTCAACTTTTTTCGTCACCTTTTCTTCAATCTTAAAATCTATCGTCCGATCAAGGACCTCTGCGCCCAGGGCCCTTACTGTATCAATATCATATTCCATCTCAAACTTAGCGCCTAGATCTTTCTCCGGGATTCTTATATCAAAAAAGTACCCGCGGCCGGCTGTATCGCGGCCTGCGGTTTTCTCAGGGCTGATAAAATCAAGAAGAAACTTGATTTTTCTCGCCCCCTTTACTGAAACCAAGGTACGCATGTTAACCGCCAGATCAAAATGCATGCTTCTTAAAACAAGTAGGGTTTTTAAATTGCCAAAAATCCTAGCCAACGGCATAATCCCGCCGTAGCCGAGCTTAAACAGAAATATCTTATCTATATAAGCGAGGTCTTTTACAATGCCGTAGACTTTATTGGTAACAAGCATAGAGATCTCGGCCTCAGGATATGATTTTCTCAACGCCCGCAACGCCGGGGTCGATAAAAGCATGTCACCGATACCGGCTAAATTAATAATCAATATTTTCTGCATATTCTTACATTACTTTCTGGCCAGCAGCACAAAATTCCCCTTAAGGTGCCGGGCCCCGGGAATAACATTCAAAAACTCATCCAGCATCTTCCAAATAAAAGTCAATAACGGAATCTTTTCAAATAACGGCCAGCACGGCACCCGTAATACCCCGGGACGAATCTGTTCAACAATAAATCTATTACGCTCAAAAATCTTTTTTAACTCCTTGTGCGTATATTCTTTAAAATGCGGATTAACATCCTCGCCCGGCCTAAGATAGTATACCATTTTTCGTATAGGTCTTTTTAAAAAACGCGGTATTAATTTCCCGATCAACGAAACATAATTATATTTTGACGGCGTAGTTACGATAAACGCCCCGTTTTTCTCTAAAATCCTATAGACATCCTGTATAAACACATCCACCTCATCGATATGCTCGATGACCTCAGAAGAATATACCAAAGAAAAAACATCGCTTTGAAAAGGAAGATATCTGGCATCGGCCTGCAATAAACAAATATTTCCGGCACTGGTAAATTTTTTCTTAGCCAGCCCTAAGGCCCCGCTATCGATATCCACCCCGAATAATCTGCCCTTAAAACCCGCTGCATAAATTTCATCAAGGTCAACACCGGCCCGGCATCCTACATCTAAAATAACAGCGGCTGGCTTATCTTTTATATCCGCCTGGATAAAATTATGCAGAATCCTTTTATATTTTGCATTATATCTTTTAAGATAAGATATTTTCTCTGGCCCCATAATAATCCTGCTTCTGTGTATTAAAAAGCGATATCCGCTCTTTTTTCAAGATGATTCAATATCACCTTGGCAAAATTCTCTGCAGTTTTACGTGCCCCAAACGCGGTAAAATGACAATAATCGTACTGGTATTCAAATGTCTCTGGCATTAACTTACCATTATCAATAAATATAACATCTTCAGTTTTAGCAATTTCGCGAATTGCCTGATTATACCTTTTTTTTGCATCCAATACACCTTTATCGGTCAAACTCGGACAGTGTGTTTTTAAATTTTTAAATCGTTCGGGATGATTTTTCAAGTTTTCCTCGTTTATCGCCATCGCATACGTAGATATAATCGGCACAATATCATGCGCTCTGGCAAGATAAACCATGGATTTCAGATTTCTTTTAAAAACATCAATTCCCTCTTGCACACAGCTGTTGTGAGTTCTTGTACCTCTAACTTTAATATCAAACGCTTTGTGTTTATTCAAGAATCTGGCTATTTTATAATATAAGTTTATCATGTTTCTAATAAAACTACTTTTTGAAGATAAAATATCTAATATCTCTAGGGACTTGGCTTTTTTCCGTATGCGAAAATGTGTATAATCCGATTTAAAATCAGGATACCGGTTTGGGGCAAAGTCATTATAGCCATGATAAATAATAATCATATCCGGCTCTAAAGGCAAGATCCTGGTCGCAAGATTTATAAGGCTATCCATAGTCGTATAACTGGGCACCCCGGCATTTATAACCTCAAATTTTAAATCACGATAGGCGTCATTTAATACAACCTCTAATTGAGCAGGTAAAGTCTCTTGTTCAGATAAACATGTGCCATATACAGCAGAGCCGCCCAAACATACTATTCTATAGACATCTTCATTCTTCCTAGTTAAAAACTCTTTACCTCTGAATCCCAAAGAGTTATGGCTATATGTCGGACTTCTGAGATTAGGGATAAGAGTTATCGGTAAATAAGTTGATTCTTTAACTATAATTAAGGGTTTTTTATTAAAAAAAGGCAACCCATCAAATAAAACATCCTGAAGCCTAGCTGTAACTTCAAGTACCATTAGAAATAAACTACATATTATAATGCTATAGAAGATCTTTTTTGATATCATTTTATCAAGTTATTTTTTGGCCTGTTCAGTTTTAAAATTCTATATTCAATAATCCCGCGAAAATAGCCGATCAGATAAAAAACTTTGGCCAGTAAAAGCACTACTTTTCCTTTTATAACTGCCTCTAGGAAGCTCGTCAAAAATCTGAGAATCCTGCCCAAAATACTTATTTTAGAAGGCGTATAAAGAATACCCTTAGGATCTACATCTACATTCAAGCCTGGATAAAAGATATCGACAAAGCTCGCGCCCAGACCATTACGAATATTTATATTTATCAACTCTTTTAAATTATCAGGCTGCGGATGATAGGCCCATGTCTTAGGAACTAAAATAACCCGGTATCCTGCCTTAATAAGCCGAAGCGATAATTCAGGATCTTCGCCACGGCCGATATAATAATTAAACCTGCCAATTTTATCAAAGACATCCTTTTTTATGGCGCAACAGGCAGAGGTTGCTACCGCCACATCCTGTGCCTGTTCAACTACAGGCGACTCAGCATGAGGAACTTCCTGGGCATAGCGCTTCTGAAATTTAGAACCTGTATCTGGCGTACGAATAGAAGCACATACGGCTCCTATCTTGTCATTTTGCTGCAAAGCATCTATTAAATTCGCCAGGACAAATTCATTGCCCAAGCGGATATCACAATCAAAAAATACCAATATTTCTCCCTTAGCCTGACTAGCGCCATTATTGCGGGCACGGCCTGAGGGACTAATACCTGTAATCACAACTGTCTCCGTACTAAACAATATTTTTTGGCTTGAAATATCTTTTAATAAACCATCTACACTAACTTTATCACTGCGTCTTGGTATAATAATCGAAACTAACATTACCTTTTCCTATGTTAAGAAAAACATACCTTTGCCAGTTTATAAATCAAACGTCTTAATACCTTATCCCGCAACACAATATCCTGCATAAAGGCCGTTGTATAAATAAATGCTGCAAATCTACCGAACACGCCTAATCTTGATAATCTTTTGCTCCAGCTGCGGCGCATGGTTTTACGCATTAAACAGAAGGCATCACCTAAAGCCTTTTTTCTTAGATTAAACGGCATATCCTTGGTTTCAAAGACAGGGATATTATCCAAAATCGGATAATCATTGAGATAATCAGCCGGGTCTTTTAAAAATCTGCCGTTTTTCTTGATCCAGCTAAATAATTCTGTATGGGGAAAGGGGATAATATTGTAAAAGTAAGCAATGCCAATCGGATACTGCAAGGCAATGTTAAAGGAATCATTTAAATCCTGCGGTGTCTCACCGGGTGAGCCGACAAGAAAAAATAAATCCACCTCATAGCCTAAGCTACAGGCCTCAGTTATCCTTTGTTTTAAAGTATCGATGTTTTCACTCTTTTTTAAATTCTTCAACACCTTATCATTGCCGGCCTCGACGCCAAAGGCAATGCGGTAAAACCCTACTTGCTTCATAAGCAAAAGCAAATCCTTATCTACCCTATCAGCCCGGATGCCATTATCACAGCTTAGCTTTAAATCCGGCATATTGCTTTTTTTTATCAATTCGCAAAGATTAAATACCCGCTCTTTAACCAGGGTAAAATTATCATCGGCAAAGCTGAACCGTTTATATCCTTTATAGTACCAATACCTAAGCTCAGCTAAGATATTTTCCGGGCTTCTCATCCTGAATTTTGCGCCGATCGAACATTTTACCGGGCAATATACGCAATCAAACGGGCACCCGCGCGATGATACAATCGGTAATGCATTGACATTCTTATCAAAAGTTTTCTCAAGCTCAAAACCTTCATAGCGGGGATAAGGAATGCTATCTAAATCCTCGATAAAATCTCTATCGCCGTTATAAACCACGCTATTGCTGCTTCTATAAATCAAGCCCTTTATCGACTCTAAGCTATTACCCTGGCATAACTCAACTATGGTGCGCTCTCCCTCTAATACTACGCCATAATCTAAATGCGGACATTTATCCAGCACCTTTTCTCGCAACAAAGAAATATGGGGTCCGCCGGCGACAATACTGATATTGGGATTGCTTGTCTTTATCTTTTCAATCAGGGCATAAGTTTCTTTGTAGTTATAGGTCATCATGGATATGGCGATTAAATCCGGAGCCAGTTCATCTATTTTTTTCTGCAATATGTTATAGCCATAGCCTAAGCTCATATCCAGGACGCGGTATTTAAGCCCAGAACCTTTAAGAATCTCGGCGATGTAACCTAAGCCCGCACAAAAAACGGCATTTACACGGGCTCCGCTATAAGGTGGAGTCACCAATAATATCTTGTTATAAGCCATATTTTTATTTTTTTACCAATTCTTCCAATAGCTTAGCTTCTTTTTCAATGCGCTGCGGCCAGGTCTCCAGGACCTGCCCGGCCTTCTTACGTGCGTTTTCACCTAGCTTTTTTACCAGATCATCATCATCTAAAAGCTTATTCAAGGCATCGGAAACCGCATTAATATCGCCTTTAGGCACTAAGACTGCATCTTCCTGTTGCGTTAATACTTCTTTTATCGCGTCTGTTTCGGTTGTAACAATACATTTACCAGAACTCATTGCCTCCCACATGGTATTAGTACAATTATGAAGTTTAGAAAGAAAAATAAAAATATCTGCGGCATTCAACATCTTCTTAATCATGGCATGATCGACAATCCCCAAAAAGATTACTTTCGAAGTAATATTATTATCCCGGGCAAAGTCTTCCAATTTCTTCTTTTCTGTACCCCCGCCGGCTACCAAATACACACATTTCGGATGCTTTTTAAATACATCCACAAGCGCTGCTAATACACTATCTACGGCATAATCAGGCCGCAATCGGCAGGTTGAGACAATGATTTTAAGCCCGGGATCAATATTTAACTGCTTACAGATATCTTCTTTTGCCAGGGAATCTAAATCAAACATGTTCTTATCTATACCGTTCCTCCAAAGTTTTATGTTTTCATCTTTTACCCCTAATTTTCTGGCCAGCTGATCACCATGCGTACCATCGTTAGTAATGACAAAATAATCCGCCGGTATTTTAAACGCCAGATAATCCCGGAATTCCTTAATCCGATAAGCCCAATTCTGCCACCACCAATATAATTGCCTTGTGCCGTAGACCCGGATTACCAGTTTTGTCCTGAAAAATATACTTACCAAAAAAGCGGGAAAGGCGGATGTAAAACTATGGGCATAGATAAGATCCGGCTTTAATTTATAGGCAACCTGCAGGCCCCGATAAAAGGCAAAAACTTGAAAGAACAGCCAGTGAAAATTACTTATCAGCGATGCCTTTAACCTGTTTGCCCTGATGCCGGATTGAATGTATGCAACTTTTTCCCGGTTAAAAGGAAAATTAAATCGCCGGATATTTATACCGCAATAGACCTCGTTTTTTGCCTTACCTTCTAAATAAGGACATAAAAAATATACGGTATAGCCTCTTGCGGCAAACCCTTTTTGCGAGGCAAATATGGACGGAATGCCTTTATTCTCTCCCCAAGGCCATATCTCCATATTGGCAATACTTAAAATTTTCATATCAACCCTGTCTTACCTATAAACTGTTTATATATCTATTTTTTTCTTCGCTACTGATTTTAAAAACCGCACCAAAGGCCGAATTAAGGCAATGACCAAATTATCCAGGCGTAAAAATATAAGTAACCACACAGAAAAAACAAGCACATAAGATACGGGCCCGCAAACTATGGCCGGCAATTTAAACAGAAGCTGATAGACTTTTTTAAGGCTCTCAAAATTATCAAGCATAAATTTAATCTGCCTTTTTTTTAAAGGACTAAATTTTAAAATAGTCCCTTCAAAATAACTATCTAAACTATCCCCGCCGATAAGGCCTTCCTGTTTTGCGATGCTATATAATTTAGTTCCGGGATAGGGATAAAAAATCGAGATCTGAACAGATCCTGTCTTAATCTGCGCATTTAATCTTACTGTCTCCAGCATATCGCCGAATTTTTCATGCGGGAATCCCACGATGTTATAGGATATAGTTTTAATCCCCAGGCTATGCGCGGCGGCAAAGGCATTGATTATCTGTTTATTGCTCATATTCCGATTCAGTAATTTTTTTCTTATATTTTCGTTGCCATGTTCAACCCCGATAGAAAGCATCCGCAGCCCGGCCTGTTTAGCTAATCCCAGGCCCTCTTTATCGATAAGTTCGACCCGCGCATTCATATCAAAAGGCAAGGCAATATTCTTTTTATAGGCTTCTAAAAGCTGTTTAAACCATGTCCTGTTCAGCAACAAACAATCGTCATGAAAGATAATCATTTCAATACCCGGGTATGCCTTTAAAACCTGCTTTATCTCGGCGATTACGTTATCGACGCCTCTAAATCTTACATAAGCAACTTGACAATCCTTGTATAATTCTTTTAAGGCGTGATTAGAGCAAAAAGAACAATCAAAAGAACATCCGCGCGAAGCCATAAATACTCCCCGGCGCATACGCAATAAGTCATAGGAATTTGCGTAATCCATAAATTCCCGATCCGGAAAGGGGATCGTATCTAAATCTTCCGTTAAAGGCCGCATGCTATTTTTAGTATAACCTGCCGGTGTTTTAACCCAGATATTCCGGATTGAAGATACGTCCTGATTCTTATCTAAAGCGTTACATAAATCCGCTAATGGCCCTTCTCCTTCACCCACGCATATAAAATCAAATATCATATCCGCGCACACAGCCTCGGGAACAAGCGTGGCGTGGATCCCCCCGATTATCAGCGGGGTATCCATATTTTTTTTTATTGATTGCGCAAGTTTTTTTATATAGGGATACATATTGGTAGTCGCTGTAAAGGCAATAAGTTTGGGGCCGTATCCCTGTATCCAGGCAGAAAGATTTACATCGTCTTTATTATCTTTTATATGGAATAATTCCGTTTGATGGCCGGACTGTTTCAAGACACTGGAAAGATACGCTATCCCATGATAAAACTTTCCCCTGCCGCCTTTTAAGAAATCAGCGTAGATAAACCCGACCTTCATATAATAGCCTGTCCTTCCAAAAACATATATATTATTTTCGCTTAATGAGCATTGCTAATTTTTCTTCTATCTGCGGCACTAACTTATCCCAGGTAAAATTATCCTCTACCCACTGTCTTCCGGCTTGCCCTAACTGGCTGGCAATATTCGGATTTTTAAGTAAATATACTATTTTATCGCTAACTTCATCTATATTCAAAGGATCAACCAGGAATCCTGTTTTATCATGCATAATCGCCTCCGGCACGCCGCCGGATCTGCCGCCAATGACCGGTTTATAACAGACATTGGCTTCTAAGAACACCATGCCGAATGCCTCGGCATCGCCGTTGTTAAGTTCCCGATTTACCATGGCAAACACACTACACGCCTCATAATAAGACTGCCGCTGTTGTTCATAAACCTGTCCTACAAACATAACCTCTTTTTCAACCCGGCATTCAATTGCCAACTGCTTCAACTTGTCTTTATAAGGCCCTTCTCCGCCGATAATACATATGGCTTCGGGTATTTCCTTTAATACCTTGGGCATGGCCCGGATTAACGTATCCTGACCTTTTCTTTCCAGCAGCCGGCCGAGGGCAAAAATTATTTTTTTGTTTTCTCGTAATAATTTCCGGCAAAGTAAAGAAGCCTTTTGTTTATCCCCAGCTTCAAATTCAGCCGGGGATATTCCCGGATAGGCAACAAATGTCTTGGCCTCACATACACCAAGGCCAATAGCTTTCTTTTGCGTAAATTTAGTATTACAAAAAACCGTATCAACATTTCTTAATATTAAACTCTTTTTAAACTTATCTATCTGCTTAGGATGCAACAAGATATCTGCGCCATGGATAAATACGCAACTAACCTTGCCTAAGATCTTCGCCACCAGCCAGTAGATATAGGGGTCGGTACAAAGAAAATTACCGATAACAACATCAATCTTATCCTCTCTGATAATGGAACTAAGCAATCTAAATTCTTTTATATATTTTCTCCATTTATTGAGAGAATATAAATAATCTGCATCATAACGTATAACCTTAAATGAACATGTTTTGTCAAATTCTTGGCATCCGTCCATAAACGGAGATAATATTGTAATATTATTACCACGCACAGATAACGCCTTTACCATGTGGTATGTATACTCAGAGATGCCTCCGGATAAAGGCTTAAAATCAGTTGCCACTATCAATATATTCATATTCAGGCCAACTTTCTTTGTATATTCTGGTAATCCCGTTTTTCAGCTTGCATAATATAATCAACCTTTACGATTATCGGTAATCAGTTCTTTTAACAAATCATCAAATTTTTGTCCAAGCCTATCGGCGGTAAAACACTCCTTGACCCGCTTGCGGGCGGCATTTGCCAATTTATCTCTTAATGCCTTATCCAATAACAGCCGTTCCATGGCGCCGGCCAGTTTTTCTACATCCATCGCATCTACCTTGTGCCCGCTTTGTCCTAAAACTTCGGTAAGCGGCTCAATATCATTTATTAAGCAGGCACAGCCGCAAGACATGGCCTCAAGCAGAACCAGCCCAAACCCTTCTTCCTTAGACGGGATAACAAACAATGCCGCATTGCGGTAGAACTCAATTAACTCGCCGGATTCAAGACCGGCATCGATTTTCACCTTAGCTTCCAATCCCATTTTATTAATATACTGTTTACATTGCTGATAATAGGGGTTGCCCTGGTCTTTTAACGCAGCATAAGCCCCGCCAAAAGGACCGGCCAGATGCAAATTAATATCGCCTAATCCCGGTTTATGGCTGATTTCATAAAATGCCTTCAATAGAATCAACTGATTCTTCCGGCCGGAGAATTTACCGGCGTAGCATATATAATTATCCTGTTTTTTACGACCCGCGGCTTGTGGCGCGTATTTATCGATATCCACCGCGTAATAAATCAAGACAATCCTATCTTTATCCACGCCATAGCTTATCATGCGTTCTTTTTGCACAGAACTTGTGGCCACTACTTTCGCGGCCCGGCCAACAATACGATGGTAAAGTTTTTTGACATCGGTAATCGGCAATGTCCAGAAGGTATGATCATGCTCCCAGCAGATTAATGGCTTATTTCTAAATCTTGACCATAAAAAAGAAGACAGGACATTGCGTTGATGTGTAGAGATAACGATATCGGCATTTACAAACATTATCTTAAAAAAATCCATTACCCCGTAAAAAATAAGCCTAAACGGGCTATACACAAGCGGGATATTGGTGCATTTGATATGCTTGATGCGGTATTCATTATGCGCCATGCGCCCGGCCACGATGATTTGGTTATCTTTATTTTTAAGTAAATTACTTACCAATAGACTTGTGACCTTCTGTATCGCCCCGCCGCCTTTATTGAATAACGGCATCGTGCCTATACAATTTATAAATACTCGCATCGTTTAATCCTTGATGACCTCCAACTCAAAATGAACGCCTTCGGATGTAAAAATAAAGGCAAAAAACCTTTCATATATATCTTGCGTAAAAGCATTTAAATTAATAATGCACCGCAAGGGCACATTAGGTATTTTTTTTATCTTATCCCCAAATGTAAAAACAAACGGATTGGGTTCAATTAATTTCTTTATGATCTTAAAACGCGCTTTTGTCGGCATATATTTAACCAGAGTGCTCGGCTGGCTAGAGAAGAAATCAAAAGACCTGACCCCAAACGCCCGTTTGTGCGTGAAATCAGTATAAAAATTATGGCTTGTAAAATGGGGGCTGGCAATATTGATTTTAGCCCCGGGTTTACTTATGCGGTAGAGTTCTTCCATGACCTTTAACACATCATCTAAATGCTCTAATACATCCGCGGCGCGTATTTTATCAAAGCTGTTGTCTTTAAACGGATACGGGGTTTTATTAAGATCGCAGATACTATCGGCATCAGAATCAACGGCGATATCAACGCCTACAGCATGCGGGGATTTTCTCCGGCCGCATCCTAAATCCAGTTCCTTCAAAATATTGCCTCCTTATTTTTTATCCAAGGCATTAGCCTTCATTTCATTAAAAATAGCCTTAAGTTTCTTTATAAACCTTACCTCCAGTAAAAAGATAAGCGGGACATAAATCAAAACGCCTAATAAAAGCAATAGTATTAGATTGGTTAACGCAATCCTGTTTAAAAATATATGTGTTTTGGCAAGATACACACAAACTGTCATTACTAAGGCTGCTAAAAAAGAGGCGACCAACGATTTAAGCCAGGTCAAAAATTTCAAGTTTATCAACCGGCAAATAACAAAGATGCCCGGGATAAAAATGGCAATAAAAGCCACGGCGACAGCAACGGATGTTCCCTCTATATTATATCTTACCGTAAGCGGGTATATTATCGCAGCCAATATAACTAATTGAATAAATGCGAATATAGTTATAAGCTTTGGCTTTCCCAGCGACAATACAACCGGCCCGCCGGTTGAGGCATTAGCCCGCAACAATCCAAAAACACATAATATCCTTATCGCACTGACAATAGACATCCACTTCTGGCCTAAGAAGATATATATGATATCCGGCGCTAAAATAAAAATTATCCCGGATAAAGGCAGGCTAAACATTGCCGTCACCTTCACAATAACGAGAAAGAACTTTTGCAGCCTTTCCAAATCCTGCTGCAGTTTTGCATATAAGGGAAAGGATACCTGGGAAATGATATGGCCGATTTCTGTGGCCGGGGTATTGGATACAAGATATGCCATTTGATAAAATCCAAGCATCGTAACCCCTAACACCTTGCCGACTAAGGCATCATCGCCCTGGGTTATAAGAAATATCAATATACCTGAGCTGAGCATCCATTTTCCATAGGAAAATAATTCTTTCAGCTTATCCAGGTTAAAACAAAACCGCGGCCTATAGGGATGGGCCCAATAACTTAATGCGCATTTGGCGAAGCTTCCGGCTAAAAATCCAAAAACAAGCGCCCACACACTGCCTAAGGTAAAAGCCAATACTATGGTTACAAAGAACTCCGATAATTTACAGCCCAACTGGTATAAAAATTCTTTATTAAATTCAAGCTCCTTCTTAAAATAAATAATGCCGATATTGGTAAACGCCTGCAATAAAACGGAAATACCGACAATGCGGACAATGCCCTCGGCTTGGGGCGCTTTAAAAAAATCGGCAACTAAAGGTGCCGACATATAAAGAACACTAAATATAATCCCGCCGCGCAAGACCAGCGCTGTCCAGGTAACATCTAAATATTTCTCAATGTTTTTTTCTTTTTGTATCAGGGCGGCCTGAAAACCAGAATTGAAAAATGTTTCTAAAACACCTATGGTTATAAGGGCAATGCCCATCAGCCCAAAATCACGAGGATTGAGTACCCGCGCCAGGATAAGCAAACGAATAAAACCAAGAAAACGGACGCTAATATTTAAAACAAACACCCAGAATCCGCCTTTGGCTACTTTTTCCGATAAAGTTTTTTCCTGATATAAAAATCCCATATTTTTTAAATCTATTTTTTGGGTTCAGTTCGTTTAATCATCTTTCTGTATATACTGCGGACTAAGTTATACAGCCCGGTTTTATGGAGCAGCCAGCAGCCGGCATTTTCCAAGGTATACCTGATTTTAAACGGTGTAATCGGTAAATATTTTCTTAACCACTCCGTACGCCTTAAACACGCCAATGCCTGTTTATAATCATTTTGATAAGATAATCTATCTTGCGTTATTCTAAAAATACTGCGTACGATTTCATTGCCCTTTATAAATTTAAATCCGGTCTTGCCCAGAAGATTTTTTAAACTGTTTAAAGAAAAATGATAGGTATGTACAATCTGCAAAAGATGCAGAAAGTTTAGATCATACTGCACAAAACCTAAGTTGCGTATGCCCGGCACTTCTATATAAATAAATCCTTTTTCATCTAAAATAGACCTTGCCTGTTCTAATTCCTGTCGTGGATTTAATAAGTGTTCTAAGATATGAGACATTATTATTACATCCGGATTTCTGTCCAGCTTGCAGTCAGCTAAGGTGCCTACCTGAAGGTTGAGATTATATTTTTTGCGGCCAAAATCTATCGCCTCCCTTCCTAAATCCATGCCGAATACAGAACATCCTAAATCGCGAAAACAAGCTAATATCCCTCCGGCGCCGCAGCCGATTTCCAAAATAAATAAGTCTTTAAGTTCTTTGGGTAACGACGTTCTTAGCTCCTTATAAATCTTCTGCCCGTGAAAATATTGGTCCAGAAATAAATCCCGGGTGGTTCTGTCTTCGCCAAAAATAAGCTCTCTAAATTCCTCGTTGTACAATTCATTATAAGATTCCTGACTAAGCCGGGGATTAGTCTGAATCAACCCGCATTCACGGCAGATGACTACAGATACCGCCAGGCCATAGCGGTCTTTTTCCGAAAGCTGCTCAAAATCATCTTTGCCGCAGACGATACAATCCACTTTTTCTAATTTGTAGCGGCCTTGCCGGATCTTTGATTCGATCTGCTTTTTCATGCTTATCTGTAAAGCGTTCAATTTTATAATCGGCTTGGCATCATATTTGTATCGCGGACCTAACATAGTTAACTCCTTAATTATAACTATTATAATAATGCAATATCTTTTCTTTTATCGCAGCGATATCCCGTATCGGGATAATATAACCATTTTCCCCTTCTTTTATCAGTTCTTTGGCGCCTGTATTTTCAGTCACAATCACCGGGATCCCGTAACCTAAGGCCTCTAATATCGTGGAGCCTGTATTGTCGTTTAAAGAAGGATGCACCAAAACAGATGCCTGCTCATAGGCCAGGCGGACATCACCATGATTCAGCTTTATCCCCGGACATTCCTTTATTTGCCTATGCAGCCATTTTTTCAATTCATTTGTCGGCGTTTGCCCGAACAATAACAGTTCCGTATTAGCCAGCCTTAATTCCTTAAAGGCACTGATTAAATAATGTACACCTTTTTGCGGGGTTAGCCTGCCCGCATATATTATCCTGAAGATATCATCTTGTTTGGCTGCTTTTCTTCTAAAATAATCCCTGTCTACGCTTTGATTCAAACGCCTTAATTTAGAGGCCGGGATGCCTCTGTCTATAAACGTGTTATACGTTAGGCCTGAATATACGATTATTTCATCAGCCAGCTCATATTCCTTAAGAATCTTATCCCTTAAACTTAAATTAAGCCATTCATAATCACACCCCAGCTTTTCTTCCTCTTCCTTATGCAGCTGCCAGACATAATCTATGTGTAAGGATGTAGCAATAAGTATCTTTTTTAATCCCATCTTCTGCGCCTTTTTGAAAATATGCAAGGCCATGCCGGCTAAGGCATAAACCGGCGAGGCATTTTTCAAGTAAAAAGAGGCAAGCCAATCAAAGACGCTGTACTCTAAAAAAGTCATCATTTTCAAATCCCAGCGCAGGGAGGTCAGACTAAGCAATCTTTTTAAAGGAAAAATATTAACCCTTTGTATAATATCATCTAAATGTGAAAAATCAGCGGGGTCGGCATCGCAGCACACAAGATACATATCCCCGGCCTTGTCTAAATCACGCGCCAGGCCATAAATCAAATTAGCAACACCCTTACGGCTTGAGATATTGCTAAAAAAGAATACTTGCGGTTTATTTTCCGGCATTCTGCAACTTCTCCCAGATAGTTTGGGCAATCAGCCGGGATACATTTTTATCCCGGTTTAAAAAAGTCTCGTTAAATAACTCCCTCCTTTTTTCTTGGAATTCCAAAGGATTATTAAGCTGTCCTTCTACAGCATCCAGCATATTCTGTATATCTTCGGCAACTACCCCGCATTCCCAGGCTGGATATATACCTTTTACCTTCCAGTCTATCTTTTTGCTATTAAAAAATATGACCGGCTTATCAAATACAAGCCATTCAAATACCGCGCTGCTTACATCGGTGATATAGATACTAGAGACGGCCATAAAATCAAGATTGATCTTCTGGTGCCTTAGGACTACTACATCCGCAATAGTCTCAGTTTTGTTTATCAATTCAGGATATCTGCGTACAAGGTCAGGATGCGGCATAAAAATTATGTTATATTTGCCTGTCTTTGATAACCGATCAAGCAATTCTATCCCCTTATCAAAAAAAGAACTCTGCATGATATCAAAATGCGGGTTGTACAAAATTACGGGTTTTTCCTGTTTAAACAAATCCAGATTGCCTATTTTATGATACTGGAGGTAATCAAATTTTGAGTAGCCGGTAATTGCGTAATTATTAATCTTACCGATTCTATTTTCAATACGTTTTAATTCCCCGGCACCGGGTAAAATAACAAGATCATAATCTTTTATATGCGCATGGGTATAGCCCCTATTTTCCGGGCCGTGACAAGAGTAAACCCAGAATGTCTTAAGCAAAAGCTGCCGGAATACATTATCAAAATAATCTGTAACCACAACTGCCGCAGGTTTGTGCATGCGCAAGCGGCATAAAAACACAAACCAGTTCACGCTAAAGTTAGCCTTGTTATATCCGGGATGATGAATTTTGATAAATTTGACATTATTGGAAACTGTTGCCAATTCTTCTTCTATAATACAAGAGGCCCGGGAACTTGTGCTTAATACCTGCACTTCGAAATCGTTCTGGATATTAGAAAGCTCAATAGCAATAAACAGCGAATGATAAATGTGGTGGATGGACTGATTGTAGCAAAAATATATACGCCTTGGTATGGGCTTTATCCTACGATAAATCTCAATAAGACATACTAAAACCAAAGCTAATACTTTTATCACAATTCTTTTACATACTTTAAGCATAGCATCTAAACTTTTTATTGGCCTATTAACCAGAAGACGTTTCCGGCAATTGTTGGGTGCTGATTTCAGGAAGTGTTGTTACGATCGCAGCCAAAAACCAAAACGGCTCCATAATCCGAAGGATTATAAAAACTTCTGCCGATAATCCCATAACCATAAGCCCGATAAAAGCGCACAGAAATCCCAAGCTTAAACTTTTACCAAAGTCATCCAGCCGGGGATTAGAAAAGACACGCCAGACAAGCTGCATAAGCGTAATCATAATCAGCGCAAACGCCAAAAACCCCAGTATCCCCACTTCCCTTAAGATGCGCGTATATTGAACATCGGAAACAGAGCCTCCGCCGGGGACACCACGTCCTAAGATAGGATATTCGGACCACGCCTTCATCGATCCTTCCCAGGACCTGATGCGGGCCTGGGTAGACTCATCAAGTGTTATTGTTCTGCCTAAGACAACATATGTCTTACCGACAGCAAAGGTACCCGCAAAACGCTGATGTACAGCCTTAGGGAAAATCACAGATGAAAATATTAAGATAAGTATCAAAAATAATAATAGAAAGACCTTATGGCGTTTAGAAAGAAGGATAAACATTAAGTACATAGTAAAAAATCCAATCCAGCCACCGCGGGAAAGCGTGAATAAAAAAGGCAGGGTCAAAAACATAAAAAACCCTCCTAATAAAATACGTAATTTCACAGAACGGCTATACAGAAGGAATCCCATAACTATTCCCATCATCAATATTAGATATCCGGCCAGGGTATTGGCCTCTCCGACCTTGCCTTCAAAAGGGGCAGTGGCCCTTATTCCTTCGGCGAATGAAACTCTCAACGCAAATACACTTACAACAAGGCAGGTCAACAACATAAATGATATAAAGATGCTTGCCTGTTTTTTATCCTTGATATTATTACTGACCATAAAGAAAAGAAGAAAATATTCGGTATATTTTAAGATATAAAAAAAGCTATGGGTGGGATTAGTCGTGCCCCGCAGGATGCCGATAGTTGATGAGATAACACAAAGCGCAATATAAATGAGTATGAATTTATTGATGGGATTTTTCCTTAATAAACCCAGCTCCTTGTGTATAGCCATCTTGGCAAACCAGCCAAAAAAAACCATGAGCAAAAAGATATCATCCAGACGCAGAACAATGGCCCTTCCATAAATACCGCCCAGATGCAGTTCCGGCGACAGGAGCATGGAAAAAATCAGGATGATCAATGCATTGTCCGTATCAACAAAGGCGAGGATAAAAACTATGGGGATAAGCGGGATAAGTAAAGGTATCAATGAAAACTCGGTTTTTATAAAGAGCGAAAAAACAAGCAGGGTTATAAATATTAAAAAGATCAGAATTCCAAAAATTACATTTCCATTTTTATTGGGCATTTTAAAAATAGGCTTGGTTTTGAAAATTATTACGCGGGTGTAATCTTGTGCTGACAATCCCTGTCCTAAATCAATGAAAAGCCTAAAAAAATTAAATTATGTTTTGACCAAGCTTTCCTTTTCTTCCGAGGTCTCTGTTTCTGTCCCGTAATACCTGTATTTATAATGGTATGGATAAATTATGGCCGCATCTGTCTCGCTGCGGGTTTGATTTAGGATAATACCGCTGGTCTTAGCACCTACTGAGTCCAGCTGGTTTTTGGCCCGCAACAGTGCCTCCCGGCTTGTCCGGCCAATTTCATAGATCATAATTACACAGTCTAATTTCGCGGCCAAAATACTGGCATCGGTTACCGGCAAGATAGGGGGTGAATCAAAAAATATTACATCAAACTTTCCCTTTAATTCCCGGATGAGATCAACCAGTTCTTTGGACTCCAGGACCTTGGCTGGATTAAACGACAGCTGCCCGCTGGTTAGAATCCACAGGTTGTCCAAACCCGGCGTGCGCTGTACTTCTTCAAGATTCATATCGCCGAGCATAAAATCAGTGATATTCTTTACGACCTCATCTAACTTGGCAACCCCTAACAAGACCTCGGTTAACCCGGGTTCTCTTTTTACGCCTAAAGTTTTGGCGATTACCGGCCTTCGGATGTCCGAAGATACAACCAGGGTCTTAGCCCCGGCCTGTGCGGTTACAAGTCCTAAGTTCATCAACACCGAACTTTTTCCTTCGCGGGGACCGGCACTGGTGATAAGAATCGCTTTTTTAGAATCACCGAGCTTAAGATTGGTGTGGATATTGCGATAAGACTCGGCAATGGGAGAGGCCGGGTCATAATGCGAAATCAAACGCACATACCTTTCATCCGCTTCGGTTTGACTAGAACGACGCAATAACCTTCTTCTAAAACCGACAAATATTTTCCTTCTTATTTTTGATTCCCCTTTTAAGGAAACTGACGGAATCACTCCTAATACCGGAACCTTGATCAAGTTTTCAACATCTTCAATCGTGCCGATAGATGTGTCCAGGCTCTCCACAATAAGGGCAACGGCAAAACCTAACACTAGACCCAAAATCCCCCCGACCAGAAAACCCATGGCCCGGTTAGGACCAATGCTTTTGGATGCAGCAACCGCGGGGTTAACAATAGATATATCACCGACCTTTTGCGCTTCGGTTATGCGGGCTTCTTCCAGCCTTTCGGTGAGTAAAGAATAAAGGTCTTTATCCGCTTCTATCTCCCGTGCTAACTGGGCATATTCCAACTCCTGGCCGGACAAGCTGCTATTTTGTTTTTCTATCTCAGTGATTTGTTCTTTGATCTGTACTACATTGGGATGCTTGGCTGTATATTTCTGCAAAAGCTCGGTTAATTTAAATTGCAATTCGGCCAACTTATCCTGATACGATTGCGCTAAACTTATGTTCTTAAATTTTTCCCGCTGATCCCGCAAGGTTTGTTCTTTTGATTTCAATCTTGTTTCTAAGGCCGCTAGCTGTTCTTTAATGAATTGACGGGCATTGCGTGCCTGGCGGGTCTTATCCAACAGGTTCTCTTCTATAAAAACCTCGGCAACAGTATTGGCTAGTTCTATGGCCTGGTCCGGGTCTTCTGAGGCAGCAATAATACGAATTATATTAGTACGTCCCAACAATTCCGTTTTCAATTTACTTTCTATATTAGATATGGCTTCATTAACCTCCATCACCGAGGCGTTGACGTCAATAATGCCCATCAGGGAGGCTACTTTTTTCATTACGCTGTGGCTGCGGATAAGCTTGGCCTGGGATTCCATGGCATCCCCCGGATTATAAACAATCCACTCGGTAAGTAAGCCGGCAATTGTCTTGCGTTCCTCTATCTTAACCGTTGTAACTGCCTCGTAACTAGGAACGTAGCTAACCGAAAGAAAAGAGCTGCTGATTGTAACCAGGATAAAGATAACAATGATGATTATCCTGCGTTTGCGGAATATGCGGATATAATCTCTTAGGTTTAATTCGTATTGGGCCATACCATAACACCCCTTTTAAGAAAAATCCCCCTTATAAAGAATTTTAACAGATTTAAACGCCTGAATCAAGCATTTAAACCTTTTATAATCTTTATCTTGAAGCCATCCTCCCTGCTTAAATAAGATAATATTATATTATTTAACTAATTTTTAATACTGGGCTTAAATCTTTTTATTATTTTTAATACTTCTTCCGGCGTATCGACGACTTCAAATACCTTCAGATCCCGGGGCTTGATATTGCCTTCTCTGGCTACAGTGACATTAAGCCATTTCACCAATCCCTGCCAGTATTTCCTGCCGACCAAAATTACAGGAAACGGCTCGCTGCGCTTGGTTTGAATCAAGGTAACCGCTTCGAAAAACTCATCGAGCGTGCCAAACCCGCCGGGCATGATTATAAACGCCGATGCATATTTTACAAACATCACCTTGCGACAGAAAAAATAACGAAATTCCAATAATGTCCGGATATATTTGTTCGGTTTCTGCTCGGTGGGGATATGGATATTCAAACCTATAGATTCACCGCCAGCTGTCTTGGCACCCCGATTAGCTGCCTCCATAATGCCGGAACCGCCGCCGGTGATAATAGCAAATCCTTCCTGGGAAAGAAGATAAGCAATGCGTTGAGCAAGTTTATAGAATTTATCCTGCGAAGACATGATGCGCGATGAACCAAAGATAGATACTGCCGGCCCGATTTTGGCTAAGGACTGAAACCCATCGACAAACTCGGCCATGATTCTAAAAATCCGCCAGGGTTCTTCCTGCACTGAATTCCTTCTGATAATCTCATCCATTATTAACCCCTCCCTTTAATGAGCAGATAATTTACATTACATGTAAATTATAGGCCTTTAGGCCGTCTGCGAATTAACCCCGCTCTCTAAGCCGTTTCATTTCATAGTGTACATCCTCAAAAATTATATCTTTCCCGACCTTTTTGTTTAAGACCAATAGATGCAATATAGAAGGCGGGGTTAAATTCGGCTAAAGACTTACGTTCATTACATCCTGTAAGCCTAAGCCTCATTTAATTTGTGTTTCCTAATGTATTGATATAATCATCAAACCCGATATTACCCTTATCTATCCTTTCCCTTACGGTGCGCATGCGTTCTGTAATATAAGGATGGGTAGCTACATATAAGGGCCTTATCGGACGCTCCCTTTCTGATTGCTGTAATATTTCCAAGACCTCGATTATGGCCCCAGGGTCATATCCGGCATTAACCAAATATTTCACGGCCAGGGCATCGGCCTCTAATTCATCTTCGCGGGAATAGCTAAGCAGCAGTTCGTTTATGCCGATTATGGCATTTGTCCGCGAACGCGCATCAATGCCGCGGGCGGCAACAACCAATACGCTTAATGCCCCATAGCCCATGGAACTTTGCAGCCTTTTAATGCTATGACGGGCACTGACATGCGCGATCTCGTGCGCCAAGACTGCGGCGATCGCATCATCACTCTCCTTTACCTTGTCCCAGAGTTCTTTAAATATATATATAAACCCACCGGGCAAGGCCACGGCATTTACTTTATCTTCCTGCAGCAGCTTAAAGCTATAACGGAGGTCTTTACGTTCATTCACCAAGGCCAGTTTTTGTCCAATTGCATCTATATGCTGCTGTGAAAGAGGATCATCATCGAGCTTGAATTTCTCTTCCACGGCCTGGGATAAAGATTGGCCGATTCTGACTTCTTTTTCCGTTGAATAAAAATATATTTCTTGTTTCTCGGTGGCTACATTATAATAACGCTGTGCGCAACCAGAACAAGCTAAATATAAGACACTGATACATAATAAAAAAACAGACCTCATATACACTATTATATACCGGAAGTTTCTACGTTTCAACGCGTTATATATTTCTGTCTGTTTTTCGGAACATACCATTTGATAAAATTATAGCTTATGCCGGCCGGGGCCACCTCTATGCCTTTAAAGCGGCTGCTTAGAATGGGCAGGCTATCCGCTGTATAGAGAAAAAGATACGGCTGTTCATCATAGATGATCTTGTGAATCTTGTTGTATATCTTTTTGCGCTTAGCCTGATTAAATTCTCTGCGACCTGCAGCCAGCAGCTCATCTACATCTTTATTTTTAAAACTAACAAAATTAAACTCCCCTTCTTTGGTCTTACTGGAATGCCAGATATCATAAATATCAGGGTCCAATGATAAAGACCAGCCTAAAAGAACCGTCTCAAATTTTTTCTTGTTTATAAACTCGTTTAAAAAAGCGCTCCATTCCACAATCTTTATTTTTACTTTCATGCCTATAGACCGGAGACGTTTTTGTATAATAACCGCTGCGCGTTTTCTTTCTTCGTTACCCTGGTTGGTCATAATCGAAAACTCAAAAATATCATTGCCCTTCTGCAGGTACCCGTTTTTATTCATCGTCCAGCCAGCGGCATTTAAAAGTTTAAGTGCTTTTTCCGGATTATATTCAACCGGGCGCACATCCTGATTATAGGCCCAGGAACGCGGGGCAAAGGGACCGGTACATTCTGTGCCCACGCCTAACAAAACCCCCTGGATTATCTCGCGCTTATCCACGGCATAGTTTATGGCCTGACGAATGCGTTTGTCTTGGAATTTCGGATCATTCAGGTTAAAACCAAGATAGGCAAAGTTGAATCCCTGGTAACGGAATTTCTGATAGAATTTACGGAAAAAATCGGTGTTTGTCTGACGCACATACTGTAAACTGCTAAGACCCATATAATCAATACCGCGGCTTTGCAGCTCAAGAAACATGGTTGCCGCATCCGGTATAATCCGAAAAATATAGCGGTCGATATAGGGCCTGCCTTCAAAATAATCGGCATTTGAATCAAGCACGATCACTTCCTGCGTCTTCCACTGCGCAAATTTATAGGGGCCGGTGCCGATAGGATTACGCGAAAAAGAAGTGGTATTTAAATCTTGACCTTCCAGGATATGCCGGGGCATGATGTTCATTGTCCAGCTGGATAAGGCCGGGGAAAAAAGTTCTTTATACGTAACCCTTATTGTATAATCATCTATCAACTGGAACAACTTTACCTTTTCAAAATCACCGCTATAGGGGGTACGCACTTTGGGGTCAATCAACCTTTGATATGTAAACTCAACATCCTTGGCTGTAAACGCAACCCCGTCATGCCACCGGATGTCTTTTCTTAACTTAAATACAATGACAAGGCCTTCGTCCTGTATCTGCCAGCTTTGGGCTAGATCGCCGACAACATTTAAATCCTTATCATATTTTATAAGACCGTTAAAGATTAGACCGCAGATTTGGCCCGAGGCACTATCTGAGGCCAAAATCGGCACAAGCGTACGCGCATCGGCAATAGAGGCGGTAACAATCGTATCCCCGTAGGCAGGGGCATCATCTTTTGCCGCATTTAAAAATTCATCCTGCTGATAACTGCCCGAACACCCACATAAGCCAAGACAACATAAAAAAAATACCGCCCCAAGCGGTATCTTTTTTTTCATATCCATCCCCCGGTTAAAATCATCTATCCAAAATCAAAATTATAAGTGATTAATTATTTACCCTGTTAGAGATTTATCCCGTAGGCTTGCTCCGTTTAGAAGGATTTTTCTAACGGGGCTTGTCGCATGGGATAGGTTGCCTTTTGGCAACCGCGTACTACCTCTAATCCAGGAACAAAAGTTTTTTCTATTTTTTAAAATCTTGCGATTGAACATATACTTTTATTTGATCATCTCTAACGGGGTTTGCGGCCACCAGGCTGCTTTTTATTTTACAGCCGCTTCTTTTTCGTCGACACCTTCTTTGACTGCCTGCTCCGCGCTAAGTTTAGATTCTGCCGCGGCCTTATCTTTATCCCCTAATGCCTCTTGCATGGTCTTGGTCACTTCCTGCTTGAACAGCTCATTTTGCACCACCGAACCTCCCCTTTGGCGGGAGATAAGGGCAAGGCTAAGACAGGTAACCATAAAAATAATCGCCGAGGCAGTAGTAGCCTTAGACAAAAAGGTTGCGGTGCGTGTACCAAAAATAGTGCTTTGGCTTGAACCCCCGCCAAAAACATCCGCAAGGCCTTCTCCTTTTCCGCTTTGGAGTAAAATGATAAAAATCAGAAATAAAGATACAATCACATGGATAACCAGTAAAAACGTATACATCTATTAATCCTCCTTTTAATAATGATTGGTGCAAGAACTTCTTTTTATTAATTTAGCAGCAAGTTTCTTTTTTGCCGGTAAATTTTCCTTGCCTTCGGCAATGCGGTGCAAGGTCTCAAGGCCAATCCTGGCCATCTCTGAAATCGGCTGGCTGACAGTGGTCAGGGCCACTAAGCTATACACATTCAACGGATTATCATCAAATCCCACCACAGACAAATCCTGCGGGATTCTGATATTCTTGGTCTTGGCCACATCCATTACCTCCAGGGCCATGACATCACTGGCCGCAAATATAGCGGTCGGTAATTCCGGCTGAGACAGGATCTCGCCGGCGGCGTTATGCGCCGGGGTCCGCAGGAATTCTCCGTTTTTGATGTATTGTTCGTTAATCGGAAGATTGTGGTTACGCAGACCATCCTTATATCCCCTTAACCGTTCCAGGCCGGCCTCGGTATGCAAATCGCCGCAGATCGTCGCGATACGTTTATGTCCTAACTCCACAAGATAATCTATAATCTGTAGCGTGGCCTTGTAATTATCGATGGCGATACAATTTATCGGCTCCTGGAAATAGTTGTTCAGGACAAGATAGGGGATGTTTTTACTGATGATCTTGTCTAACCCGACACGGTCTTTATCAATATCGGCAAACAATATCCCGTCGCAAAATTTGGACTTAAGCGCGCGGGATGTAAACCAATCATCGTGCTGGCCGCGCTCTGTAATATGGATAAGCAAATCTACTTTTAAACGGCTGGCCGCAGAACTTGTGCCTTTTATTATCTCCTGGGCAAAATAAGAATGAAATATGTCTTCAAATCTCGGTACGACTAAGGTATATATTTTCTGGTTTGCCATATTAAATAAATCTCCTATAGGCCTGGGCCTTTATCTGTTCGTACACCAGTTTAAACGGTAACTTCTGTTTCTGGGAAATTTTCTTGCAATCCTCATATTCGGGAGCAACATTGACAACCTTGCCGGCAACGGTTGCGATTTTCACTCTCACAATTATGCCATAATCGGTTTCCAGATTCAAGATTTTTCTCTTTGCCTTGCGACGGAATATCTTGTTTATCCGCACGCCTAAGGTTGTTGTCTCGGCAAAAATAATCGATAAAATCCGGTCTAAAACATCGTCCGGGGCCTGGACGCTTAATAAAATTCCGGGTCTTGATTTTTTCATCATAATCGGTACGGTATAAACATCTAAGGCCCCGGCCGCAAATAATCGTTCAAACAACAGTTCAAAATTAAGGGCTAACATATCATCAAGATTAGTCTCTATAACATTAATCGTATCCGTAGTATAGTCATGTATCGGCTCGGCAATGACAAGACGCAGCAGATTAACCCCGCTATCCTCATTATTATAGGTACCGGCTCCATAACCCACATTTAAAACCCGCATGGATAACGGCCCCGGTTTTTCCTCGCTAAGGCTTGTGATTATGGCCGCACCGGTCGGGGTAACAATCTCATGTGTGATCAGGGGGTTTATAGTTACCTTGCGTCCTTTAAGCAGCTCCAATGTGGCGGGGGCAGGCAGCGGCAACTCCGTGCCTTCAAACTTAACCTTACCTTCTCCTAACATAACCGCAGAGCTATACATCTTTTCAATGCCCAGTAATTTTAAGGCCAAGGCGCAGCCGACAATATCAACCATGGTATCTAACTGGCCTAATTGATGAAAATGAACGTCATTAATATCCTGTTTATGAACCTTGGCTTCGGCCTGCGCTAAATTCGTAAATACCGTACGGGCAATCTGCTTAGACTGACTATCGATACCGCTTGTATCAATCACTTTCAAAATACTTTTCAGGTCAGAAAAATGGATCTTGCTTTTAGCGGAAATGTCAATTTTTGTCCCGGAAATATGCCCTCTTTTTACAGTTTGGGCCTTTAAATCAAACCGGCCGATTTCCAAGCAAGACAGTTCTTTTTTTAGATCGCGGACGGATAACCCGCTATCCACAAACGCGCCTAAGATCATATCACCGCTTATACCTTGAGAACAATCTAAATATGCAATCTTATTCATGGTAGTACCCTTCTTCAGTATAGGAAGCGGGAAGTAGGGGGTAGAAAAAAAATA
>Ga0180009_10000755_pt1 | contig 42317 bp, 33 predicted proteins | sample OS_PC_MetaG_FD_123537 | JGI IMG/M metagenome (GOLD analysis project Ga0180009, IMG submission 123537) | Groundwater microbial communities from the Aspo Hard Rock Laboratory (HRL) deep subsurface site, Sweden - OS_PC_MetaG | ecosystem: Environmental > Aquatic > Deep subsurface > Groundwater...
ATGACATGCTCCCCCCGGAGATAAATTTACATCGGCACAAAATAAAAGCAGGCAAAGCCATCAGTCATGACATAACAGACGGTAAGAGATGTCAAGAACCAGCGGAACGGCTGGAGGCATAGAGTTCGGCTAACCAGGCTCCCCGCCGCCCAGCCCGGATTTTCTGAGCTTGCTGGTGTAGACGCTGATGATGTCCCGGTGGCTGATGACCCCCACCAGGCGGCGGCTGCCCTGGGCGGCCACCACCGGCAAGGTGGCGTAATCCCGCGAGGATATCTTGCGCAGGGCTATGTCCAGGGTGTCGCCGGGGGTGACCGATTGCACCTCGGTGGTGGCCAACTCGGCCACCACCACCAGGTCCCACAGCTCCTTTTCAAAGGTGTGGCCCGCGTAGTCGGCGTGGGAGAGGATGCCCACCAACTCGCCCGCCTGGTTCACCACCGGAAAACTGGCGTACTTGGAGTGGATCACCTTTTGGTGAAAGCGGCCCAGAGTCATGTCCGGGGGCACGCTGTCCACCTCGGTGCGCATGGCCTGGGCCACGGTGAGTGAGCGCAGCAGGTTCATGTCCTTGCCCGCGTGGATGTCCACCCCCCGGCGGATTAGCTTGCGGGTGTAGATGGACTCGCGATTGATCTGCTGGGCCACCAAAGTGGCCAGGGTGCAGCCGATCATCAGGGGCAGGATGATCTGGTAGCCGCCGGTCATTTCGAACAAGATCAAAAATGCGGTGATGGGCCCGTGGGTGGCCCCGGCCACCACCGCGGCCATGCCCACGATGGCGTAGGCCCCCGGCCCGGCGGTGAGTCCGGGCCACAGTTCGTGGGCCAGGCCGCCCATGGCCCCGCCCAGCATGGCCCCGATGACCAGCGAGGGCGCGAAGATGCCGCCGGACATGCCCCCGGCGATGGTCAGGCTGGTGGCCAGGATCTTGGCGGCCACTATGATCAGCATCAGCCACCAGGCCAACTGGTGGTGCAGGGCCAACTCGATGCCCTCGTAGCCCACCCCCAACACCCAGGGGAACCCCAGCCCCATGGCCCCCAGGGCCAGCCCGGCCAGGGGAGTTTTGAGGTACTCGGGAATGCGAATGGCGTCCACCAGGTCTTCGGTCTTGTAGAGCACCGCGCTGAAAGCCGCGCCCACCGCCCCGGCGGCCAGGCCCAGCCCGGCATAGAGCAAAAGCTCCCAGGCCGAAACCAGCTGGTAGGCCGGCACCACGAAGGCGGGAAAGTCGCCAAGATAAAAACGGCTTATGGCCGTGGCCATCACCGCCGAAATCACGATGGGGCTGAAGGTGGCCACCGCGAAGTCGCCCAGGATGATCTCCATGGCGAACATCATGCCCGCCACCGGGGCGTTGAAGGTGGCCGCGATGCCCGCCGCCGCCCCGCAGCCCACCAGGATGCGCATACGCCCGGCGCTGACCCGGAGCACCTGGCCCACCGCGCTGCCGATGGCCGAGCCGATCTGCACGATGGGCCCCTCCCGGCCCACCGAGCCGCCCACCGCGATGGAGATGGCCGAGGCCAGGGATTTGACGATCACCACCCGCTTGCGGATGAGGCCGCCGTGCAGGGTCACCGCCTCCATCACCTCGGGCACCCCGTGGCCCTTGGCCTCCCGGGCCAGGAAGTAGATCATGGGGCCCACCACCAGGCCGCCTGCGGCCGGGATCAACAGCAGCCACCACCAGGGCAGGCCGGCCAACACCGCCAGAAAGTCGCCGTCGCCGCCATAGGCCAGGGTGCGCAAAAAGTTTATGAGCAGGCGGAAACCCACGGCGCCGTAGCCGCCCAAGACTCCCACCACCACCCCCAGGATGATTAAAACACCCTGCTCGGTGGTCCACAGGTTTTGCTTGAACTTGCGCAAAAGGGTCATTGGGCGGCCCTTGGGGTGGTTGGTTTAAAATGGCCTATTAGGTTAGCATATTTAAAGGGCGGGGCGGGAGGTCAAGCGGGGCCGTGGCCCGGCGGTCCGGCTTCGCCAAAAAAAATCAAGCGGCGAAAAATAGCTTGGCATTAGGCTAAGTTATTACATAGTATACATTTGTTACATAAAGTTAAGGAAGATTAAGTCCAACCAGGGGGTATGTCCGGTGTAGTTGGACCAAGGCAGCGCGGCTGGCAATTTAATGGCTGGTCCCCTGCCTTTTTTTAACACCGGGTCTGTCCGCTGCTCCCTAACTCACAACAAGGGCGATGCGTGGGGCCGAGGGCGCCGTGCGCATTGCCGCCGGGGAGAACCAGCATGAGCGTTATGGTAACGGGAGAAACTGAAAGGATGGCTTTGGGGGGGGAACCTCATGGCCCGTTCGCAAGGTGGAGCCCTTGGGGGAGTAGCGGCGCTGCCCTGAGAAACCGGATGAAGCGCCGCCTGGGGGAGGTGATAAAAAACCGGCTGAAGCTGACGGACATCAGCTCCTTTTTGCAACTGCCATGGAACACCTGGCTCTTTGGCAGCCTGCCTCCGTTGTTAAGCAAATTTTATCTCAGAACCCTGGCCGCGCTGTACTTCCAGTTGGCCTCCAAGGAGCGCTCGGCCATCAAAAGATCCCTGGAAGCCACTTTGGGCGCGTCCCCCACCCCCCGCCAGGACCGGCGGCGCTGGGCCCGCGCCCGGGCCGGGATCATCGACCACTACCACGAGAAGCTCTACCTGGCCTTCAAGAGCTACTCCACCATCCGCCAAAACTGCCTGGATCGGGTCAAGATCCGCAACCAGGAACTCTTGGACCAGGCCCTGGCCCAGGGCAGGGGTGTAATATTGATAACCGGCCATTACGGGGCCCTGGAGTTCATGCCCGGCGCCCTGGCCTTCAGGGAATATCCCCTGTCGGTGATGGTCCACTGCAAGACCCCGCGCCTCAAGGTCATCTTGGAGGAGCGCGCCGCCGGGGCGGGAACCGAGTTGATGGATCCCAAGTCCGGCGAGGTGCTGTTCACCGCCTTGGAGCACCTAAAGCGGGGCCGCATACTCATAACCCAGTGCGACGAGATAAGCATGTGGCGGCCCTACAAGGACAAGACCGTACGCTTTTTAGGACTGGAGGTGCCTCTGGACCGCTCCATGGACCTGTTGGCGCGCAAATCCAAGGCCGTGGTATTGATGGGCCTGGTGCATCGCCTCGGGGGGCGGCGCTACGAACTGGAACTCCTGGACCCGGCCAAGCATCCCGCTGCCCAGGGGCAGCAAAACGTCTCGGTTCGCTGCTTATCGGTGCTCACCGAATACATCTTCCAGCGGCCTGACCATTGGTACGAATGGAAAAAGCTCAATCAGTTCCTCCCGGCACCCCAGGAAATGGCCCATGCAGATAAAACAATTAAACACGTACTTGATCCACTGGCCTTTCAACCTGGCGGTGTCCCACAGCCTGGCTAATAACACAGCCACGGTCAACATAGTCGTGGCCCTGGTGGACAACCAAGGCCGCGTGGGTTACGGCGAGGGGGTGCCCCGCAGCTACGTGACCGGCGAAACGGCGCGGGGCTCCCTTGAGGCGCTCAAACGCGAGCTGGCCCCCCTGGTTCTGGGGGCCAGCCTGGAGCCCCGGGAGGCCCTGGGCTGGCTGGAGAGGCGGGGCGGACCCGAGCTTTTGGACCGCTGCCCCGCCGCGGCCTGCGCCCTGGAAACCGCCCTGTTGGACCTGGCTGGCCAGGCCCTGGGCCAGCCGGTGAGCGCCCTGCTCTCCCCCACCCCCCCGGCCATGGTCACCTACAGCGCGGTGATTCCCCTGCTGCCCAGTAAGATGTTGCCGGTTATCCTGGAGCAGACCAAAGCCCTGGGCATGTCCCAAGTCAAGATCAAGGTTCAGCGCCAAGGGGCTCCGGAGTTGGTGGCCCGGGTGCGCCAGGCCCTGGGACCCGAAGTCCGCCTGCGGGTGGACGCCAATGGGGCCTGGAGCGCCGGCGAGGCGGTGGAAAACATCACGGCCATGGCCCCCAGCCGGGTGGAGGCGGTGGAGCAGCCGGTGGCCAAGGACGACCTGGAGGGCCTGACCCAGGTCACAGCCTCGGTGGAGCCCCTGGTGCTGGCCGACGAATCCCTGTGCAACATGGGGGACGCCCGCGGGCTCTTGGAGCGCCGGGCGGCGGGGGGCTTCAACCTGCGCCTGAGCAAATGCGGCGGCCCGGCCCGCACCCTGGCCCTGTTGGACCTGGCCGGCCGAGAGGGCTTGGCCTGCATGCTGGGCTGCCAAGTGGGCGAATTGAGCCTTCTATCGGCTATGGGACGGCATTTCGCGGCGGTGCATCCCCAGTTGATCTACCTGGAGGGCAGCCTGACCCGCTTCTTCATGGAAAAAGACCTCACCAGCCAGAATCTGACCTTTGGCCCCGGCGGCCAAGCGCCTCCTTTGCGCGGACCAGGCCTGGGCATAAAGGTGGACCCGGCCGCCCTGAAGGGCAGCCTGGCCTTCACCTTGTCCCGAGGATTATCTGGGGTGTAAACGTGTAAGCAGATACCACATCTAGTATCCTACCAATTTCACTAGGCAATACGCTCGGTGTTTTTGCAAATGTCTATTGACAACCCCAGGAGCGCCATGGAATATAATCTTACAAGCTACCGTAAAATAAGCTGATTCTCCTTTGGTCCGATGAAGGGTTGCGCCAGGGCGTGGAGCGACACAACAGCTGCCTCAATTCGCGAGCCATTATCGACTATGTCGAGCGGCACTTTGGCTCGCCCCACCTGCTCCTGCGGGGATTGGAAAAGGAGCTGGGCGAGGTCGATGACCCGCTGGCCTTCTTGCGCGATTCGCACAACTGGGTTTCCGCCGGGGTCATCGCCCGCATGTACGCCAACGCCCGCGAACTCACCGGCGATTCCCGGGTGGCCTTCCGGATAGGCTTTGAGTCGGTAACCCACCAAAGACTAGGCTATATCCAGCAAATTTTACTCAGGGCCTGGGGTTCTCCCCGGGTGGCGGTGCGGCGTCTTGAGACTATCAACCGCAAGTTTAACCGCACCAAGGAAGTGGAACTGGTCACCGCAGCCTCCGACCACGCCCTGGTGCGGCTGCACTGGCTTAAAGACCTCAATCTGAATGAAGATTTTTGCCTGGTGAACCAGGGCATCTACTCGGCCATCCCCACTATCTGGGGCCTGCCCCCGGCCCGGGTGGAGGAGAACGCCTGCCAGTTCGAAGGCGACGAATACTGCGAATACCAGGTGCGCTGGCGCAACCCCACCTTTGTGCAACGCACCCGCCTGCTGATCCAAAACCAGCGCAGCCTGTTGAGCGAGAGCCTGGCGGAAATAGAACACGACAAGCAGCTGCTGGAGCACAAATACTCGGAGGTGCAGACCCTCAACCAGCAACTGCTGCGCAAGATCGAGCAAATCCTGGCCATCCAGCAGGCCAGCGGGGCCATCCTCTCCGAGTTGGACTACGGCAAGCTGATCCCCAACGTCCTGAGCCTGTTCCTCAAGACCATCGGCTACAAACGGGCCATGATCATGCTGGTGGATCAGGTCAACCAGACCCTGCGCTATGAGGCCGGGGTGGGCATGGACCCCAGCGATTTGGCGCCTATGGACGGCTACTCGGTTTCCCTGGACCGTCCCTCCAACCTGCTGGCCAGGGTGGCCCAAAGCGGGCAGCCCCTGATAAGCCAGGACGCGGCCCGCCTGAACCTGAACCCCAAAAACCTCATCATCCGCAAGTATCAGCCCCAAGCCATCGTCATTCTGCCGCTCACCGCCCAGGGCAAGGTGATCGGCATCCTGGCCGCCGACCGGCCCCAGGGCGAGGCCGTGGTAACCAGCATGGACCGCGACTACCTGGAGGTGTTCGCCAATCAGGTGGCCCTGGCCATTGAAAACGCCCGCATGTACCGCGATCTCAAGGAATCCTTCCTGAGCACGGTGAAGTCCCTGGCCCAGGCCTTGGAAGCCAAGGACTCCTACACCCGGGGCCACTCCGAAAGGGTTACCACCTATGCGGTGCGTCTGGCCACCCGGCTCAAGATGCCCAGCGACGAAGTGGACATGCTCAGGCGCCTGGGCATGCTGCACGACGTGGGCAAGATCGCCATCGACCGCCAGATACTAAACAAGCCCGGCCAGTTGAGCCCCGAGGACCAGGAATTGGTGCGCCAGCATCCCAGCTGGGGCCAATCCATCATCCAGCCCCTGAAGCTCAACCAAGGCGAGATCGCCATCGTACGCCACCACCACGAGCGCTGGGACGGCCTGGGCTATCCCGACGGCCTGGCCGGCGAGGCCATCCCCCTGCCGGCCCGGGTGATAAGCGTGGCCGACGCCTTTGACGCCATGACCAGCGACCGCCCCTATCGCAACGCCATGGGCCTGCGCGACGCCCTCAAGGAGTTGGAACGCGGATCGAGCACCCAGTTCGACCCTGATGTGGTGGAGGCCTTCACCACCATGGTGCGCGAGGGGCGCCTGGACGACGTGCTGCCCCGCAGCCGCCCGGTTTCGCGTCTGCGTCACCTGAACCTGGCCAAACCCTAAAAAAGTTTGGCCCCCGCCTGAAAAGGGGGGGCCGTGGAATGCTGCCGGAGGGCGTGGCTCAGTGCAGCCGCAACCCGCTGGTCAGCATCTGGGTTATCTGGTCCGGGGGCAGGGGCCGGCTGAACAAAAAGCCCTGCATCTGGTCGCAACTGCGCTCCCTGAGGAAACGCAGCTGATCGGTGTCTTCCACCCCCTCGGCGATCACATTCAGCTTCAGGCTCCTGCTCATGTTGATGATGGTGTCCACTATGGAGGCGTCGTCCGGCTCCACGGCCACGTCGCGCACGAATGAGCGGTCGATCTTCAGGGTGTCCATGGGGAGGTGCTTCAGGTAGTAGAGGTTGGAATAGCCCTTGCCGAAGTCGTCCATGGAAAGGCGAACCCCCAGGGCGCTTAGTTCGTTCAGGGTCACGATGGCGTCGTCCACCGAGGACATGAGCATGCTCTCGGTCACCTCCAGCTCCAGGCTGCGCGGGTCCAGCCCGCTGGCGCCCAGGGTGTCGGTAACCAAAGGCACCAGGTCTTTTTGCTGAAACTGGCGCGGCGACAGGTTCACCGACACCGCCAGGTCCCGGTGGCCCTTGTCGTGCCAGGCCTTGGCCTGGCGGCAGGCCTGTTCCAGCACCCAACGCCCGATGGCCACGATTTGCCCGGTGTCCTCGGCCAGGGGGATGAACTCGCCCGGGCTCACCAGGCCGTGGCCGGGCCGCTCCCAGCGCACCAGGGCCTCCATGCCCACCACCCGGCCCTGGGCCAACTCCACCTTGGGCTGGTAGTGCACCAAAAATTCCTGGTTGCCGATGGCCTGGCGCAGGGCGCCTTCCAAGGCCATGCGCCGCTGAACCTTCTCGTTGAGGGCCGGAGTGAACAGCTTGTAATTGTTGCGGCCCGCCGCCTTGGCCCGGTACATGGCCATGTCCGCGTTGGCCATCAGGCCTTCGGCCTCGCTGCCGTCATCGGGGAACAGGGTTATTCCCACGCTGGCCGACAGGTAAAACTCCTTCCCCCGCAGGCGGAAGGGCCGGGCCAGATCGTCCAGTACGCGCTGGGCCACCACCGCGGCGTATTCGGCTTCTTGCACCCCCACCAAAAGCAGGATGAACTCGTCGCCCCCCAGGCGGGCCACGGTGTCCTCGTCTCGCACCTTGCCGCGCAGGCGGCGGGAGGTTTCCTGTAACAACTCATCCCCGGCGGCGTGTCCCAGGCCGTCGTTAACATGCTTGAAGTTGTCCAGATCCAAAAACAAAAGAGCCAGTCGCTGCTTTTTGCGGGTCGCGGTGGCTATGGCCACTTCCAAGCGGTCGCTGAACAGCCGGCGGTTGGGCAATCCGGTGAGGGCGTCGTGATAGGCCAGATAGGTGATTCTTTCCTCGGAGGTTTTGATCTCGCTTATGTCGCGCAGGGCCCAAACCAGGCGTTCATCTTGGCCACCTCCCATGCGGGCCACACTGAGCCACTGGTGGAACTGGTGGCCGTCGGAGCGCCGATGCACCATTTCGCCCCCCCAGGCGCTCTGGTCCTCCAGGGCCGCGAAAACAAGGGCGAACTTATCCCCGGCCTCCTCGTGGCAATTGATCCGGTGGATATGCTTGCCCCGGGCCTGGTCGCCGCTGAGGCCGGTGAGGCCGCAAAAGGAGGCATTGACCATCTGGATGCACCCTTGGGAGTCGGTGACCGCGATGCCCTCGCTGGTGCCCTCCAGGACCTGTTCCAGCAGGCGGGTGTGCTGGCGGCAGAGGGTCAGTTCCCCGTGAAGCTGCTCCAAAACCGTCAGTTCTTGTTCAACGATCTCCTCCAACCGCGCCTGTTGGGCCGGGTTAAGATTCATCTCCCGCAAGGCGGCACTCAAACGCCGCCGCCATTCAACCGTGGGATTGGATTTGTTTGAAACCACGTGTACCTCAACAGGTTTAAGGGCACTATACCCAAGTTGGCCGCTAAATTAGCATTCGTCACCCCTTTATGGCAAGGGCCGGTGCATGGCCCCTGCCGCCAGGGCCACATGAGCCAGGCGGCCGGGGTGGGCCTTGGTTAGTTGGGCGGCAAAGCCCGCACCCCTTCGGGCCACCCGCCGCCCGGCCGCCTCCCGTTACGGCGGAGACATAAACCGCCCTCCCCGCTCAAACGGCTTTAGTTAAGCAGCCCTAATGGGTTACAATGAACGGGTGTTTAAGGCGCACCGCGGGTAAAGACCAAAACCAATGACCTCAAAAGGGGCCGCCGGTGAGCTAACGTCCCTTTACCTATCTGGAGACAAAGTCATGGCCAAAAAAGATTCCGTGAGGAGGCAAGAAAAAAAACTGGAGCGCCTGAGCCCTTTTCAGCTTAAGAACCGCCTCATTGAGCTGGCCAGTTCCTCCCATGACCACATGATGCTCAACGCCGGCCGGGGCAATCCCAACTGGACCGCGGTGGAGCCCCGCAAGGCCTTCTTCTGCCTGGGCCAGTTCGCGGTGGCCGAGTCCCAGCGCACCTTCGCCCTGCCGGGCATGGGTGGACATCCCCAGGACAAGGGAATGCTGAACCGCTTCCGCAAATGGTGCTCCGCCCACAAAGAGGAGCCGGGGGTGGATTTCCTGCGCAAATCCCTCACCTACGTAAAAGCCATGGGGCTTGACCAACAAGATTTCTTGATTGAAATGGTGGGGGGCATCCTGGCCGACACCTATCCCACTCCCGACCGCATGTTGAGCCTGTCGGAGAAGGTGGTGCGCAAGTACCTGGACAAGGAGATGTGCGCTGGCGATCCCCCGGCGGGCGATTTCGACCTCTTCGCCGTGGAGGGCGGCACCGCCGCCATGTGCTACATCTTCAACTCCCTCAGCGAAAACAAGCTGCTGCACAAGGGAGACAAGATCGCCCTGGGCACCCCCATCTTCACGCCCTACCTGGAAATTCCCCACCTCAACGACTACGAGTTGGTGGAGGTGGATATCATGGGCGACGAGCACAATGACTGGCAAGTGCCGCCCGAGGAGCTTAAAAAGCTGGCCGATCCCAAGGTGAAGGCCTTCTTCCTGGTCAACCCCAGCAACCCCCCTTCGGTGAGCATGGCCCCGGCGGACCTGGAATATCTGGGCAAGCTGGTGAAAACCAAGCGCAAGGACCTGATCATCCTCACTGACGACGTTTACGGCACCTTTGTCAACGGCTTCCGCTCCCTCATGGCCACCTGCCCCAAAAACACCATCTGCGTCTACTCCTTCTCCAAATACTTCGGGGCCACCGGCTGGCGCCTGGGCGCCATCGCCATCCACCAGGACAACATCTTCGACAAGGCCATCGCCAAGCTGTCCAAAGCGGACAAGAAGGCCCTGGGCGAGCGCTACGGCAGCGTGATCCTGGACGTGCCCTCCATGAAGTTCATCGACCGCATGGTGGCCGACAGCCGGGCGGTGGCCCTCAACCACACCGCCGGGCTCTCCACCCCCCAGCAGGTGCAGATGGTGATGTTCTCGCTCATGCAGCTCATGGACAAGCGGGACAAGTACAAGGCCCAGGCCCAGAAGGTGGTCAGCAAGCGCTTCGACGACCTGTACAAGGCCCTGGATCTGGCCTACACCTCCACCCCCTACGACGCCCACTATTACACCACCATAGACGTGGCCGAGTTGGCCGAGGCCAAGTTCGGCAAGGACTTCGCCAAGTGGCTGCAAAAGAGCTTCGAGCCGGTGGACGTGGTGCTGCGCCTGGCCCAGGAGCGGGAGGTGGTGCTCTTGCCCGGGGCCGGCTTTGACGCGCCGGACTGGACCATCCGGGTCTCCCTGGCCAACCTGGACGACGAGGCCTACGTGAAGATCGGCAAGCAGATCAAAAGCCTCATCGAGGAGTACTACGGCGAGTACACCAAGGCGAAAAAGTAAATAGCGTCCCAAGTCGAGGTGGAGGCCTTACATGCAGGAAATAATCGAATTCCTACGCCACAACGAGGTGGTGCTAATCTTTTTGGTGATCGCCCTGGGCTATCTGCTGGGGCACATCAAGATCGGCTGGTTCTCCCTGGGCACCATTGCCGGCTCCCTGATCGTGGGGCTGCTCATCGGCATGGCCAAGTTCGAGGTTTCCAGCCTGGTCAAAAGCATCGGCTTCGGGGTGTTCATCTACGCCGTGGGCCTCAGGGTTGGGCCCCAGTTTTTCGCGGGCATGAAAAAAGACGGCCTGAAGCTGGTCACCATGTCCCTGGTGGCCTGCTTCTCCGGCTTTGCCGTGGTGTTGATCCTCTCGGCCTGGCGGGGCTTTGATTTCGGCATCGCCCCGGGCATCCTGTCCGGGGCCATGACCAACACCCCCACCCTGGGCGCGGCCGAGCAGGCCATAACCTCCGGGGCCGCCAAGCCCCCCCCGGGCATCACCGCCGAGATGGCCATGAGCAGCGTGGCCGTGGCCTATGCCATAACCTATCTCTTCGGCACGGTGGGCCGCATCGTGCTGTTCAAGATGCTGCCCCGCTTGTTCGGCTATGACCTGGCCAAGGAGGCCAAGGCCCTGGAACAAACCCTGAACCAGGGAGGGGCGCAGTTCAACCCGGACAGCGACTACTTTTCCGAGTACCACTTCTGGGACCTGCGATCCTTTGAGGTGACCGGCCCGGCGGTGATCGGCAAAAGCCTGGCCGAGTTGGCCAAGGAGTACCCTCAGAACATGGCCATCGAGCGCATCAAGCGCGGCGATAAGCTCATCGAACCCACGCCCGAGGTGGTATTGGCCAAGGGCGACATCATCGCCCTTAGCGGCCACATCAACGACGTGGCCGAGGCTTCCCAGGTCATCGGCCCGGAAAAGCCGGACCAACAGGTGCTGGACCTGGTGGCCGAAGACTTGGAGGTCATGGTCACCAGCAAGGAGGCGGTGGGCAAAAACCTGGTGGAGCTGGGACGCCACGAAAACGTCCGGGGCTGCTACCTCAAGAGCCTGCAACGCTCCGGGGTGGAGCAGCACGTCCACCACGGCATGACCCTGGAAAAGGGCGACCTGCTGGTTATCAGCGGAGTGGCCACCCGGGTGGAGGCCCTGGCCAAGCACGTGGGCTACGCGGTGCACCGCTCGGCGGTCACCGACCTGTTCACCCTTTCGGTGGGCTTGGTGCTGGGCAGCCTGCTGGGCGCGGTCACCGTCAAGTTGTTCGGGATTCCCATCAGCCTGGGCTCGGCCGGCGGCCTGCTCTTGGCCGGCATCATCATCAGCTTTCTGCGCAGCCGCCATCCCACCTTCGGCAACATCCCCGGCGGGGCCCGGCAGATATTGGAAGACATCGGCCTGACCCTGTTCATCGCCCTGGTGGGCCTGGGCGCCGGGGCCAGCGTGGTTGAGGTCATCAGGACCTCGGGCGCGGACGTGCTCCTGGTGGGCGTGGCCGTAACCCTGATCACCGCCATCCTGCCCTGGCTCTGGGGCCTGTACGTGCTCAAGCTCAACCCGGTTATCAACATCGGCGCCTGCACCGGGGCGGGAGTCATCACCGCGGCCCTCAAGGCGGTCAGCGAAGAGGCGGGCTCCTCCCTGCCGGCCCTGGGCTATCCCGTGCCCTATGCGGTGAGCACCATCCTGCTCACGGTCATGGGCTACGTGATCCTGCAAATCTTATAGATCGTCCCCCTGCCGGGCCGGGGCCGCAAGGTTCCCGGCCCGGCTTGTTCAACGGCGGATTGCCTAAACCGTTTTGCGCCCGGGCCGCGTGCCCCGGCGTTAAAAAGGGGGTTGGTCCATGGACCAGGTTGTAGATTTCTTCCGGGCTCATGAAGAAACCCTGCTGTTTCTGGTCATCGCCCTGGGCTACGGCATCGGCCACATAAAGCTGGGCTGGTTCAAGCTGGGCACCACGGCGGGAACGCTTATCGTGGGCCTTATCGTGGGCATGGCCAATTTCGAGGTGTCGCCCCTGATCAAGACCATCGGCTTTTCCATATTCATCTACGCGGTGGGCCTTCGAGTGGGGCCTCAGTTTTTCGACGGCATGAAAAAAGACGGGCTCAAATTCATCACCCAGTCCCTGGCCGCCTGCGTGGCCGGCTTCCTGGTGGTGTATTTTTGCTCCAAGTGGCTCAATTTCGCCCCGGGCATCGCCCCGGGCATCATCGCCGGGGCCATGACCAACACCTCCACCCTGGGAGCGGCCACCCAATCCATAGCCAACGGCATGATCAGCCTGCCCCAGGGGGTCACCAAGGAGGTGGCCAGCAACAACGTGGCGGTCACTTACGCCATCACCTACCTCTTCGGCACGGTGGGGCTCATCGTGTTTTACAAGCTCCTGCCGCGCATCTTCGGCTACAACCTGGCCGCCGAGGCCAAAAAGCTGCAGGCCCAGATGCGCCAGGAAAGCGGCCAGAGCGACCCGGACACCGACTATTTTTCCGAGTACCACTATTGGGACCTGCGCTCGTTCAAGCTGACCAATTCGGAGCTGGCCGGCAAGCCCCTGGCCGATTTGGCCAAGCAGCATCCGGAGGCGGTGGCCATCGAGAAGATCAAACGCGGCGGCAAGTTGCTGGACCCCAGCCATGACCTGAAGCTGCAAATGGGCGACCTGATCGCCCTTAGCGGACGGCTCAAGCTGGTGGCCCAGGCGGCCCAGGTAATCGGCCCGGAGGAGCCGGACCAGGAGATATTGGATTTGTTGGCCGAGGACCTGGAGATCATGGTCACCAGCAGCCAGGCGGCGGGCCAGACCCTGGGCCAGGTCAACGAGGTGGCCGGCCGGGGCTGCTACCTCAAGAAGCTCATCAGGACGGGCGTGGCCCAGGAGGTGGGCCTCGGTTTCGTGCTGAACAAGGGCGACCTGTTGGTGGTGGACGGCGTGGCCACGCGGGTGGACGCCCTGGCCAAGTACCTGGGCTACGCAGTGCGGCGCTCGGCCACCACCGACCTGCTCACCCTGTCGGTGGGGCTGGTGCTGGGCGGCCTGCTGGGCGCCATCACCGTGAAAATATTCGGGGTGCCCATTAGCCTGGGTTCGGCCGGCGGCCTGTTGATCACAGGCATCATCATCAGCTTCCTGCGCAGCCGCCACCCCACCTTCGGCAACATCCCCGGCGCGGCCCGGGGCATCTTGGAGGACATAGGCCTCACCCTGTTCGTGGCGGTGCTGGGCCTGGGGGCGGGCAGCAGCGTGCTGCACGTGCTCAAGACCGCCGGCCTGCCGGTGTTTTTGGTGGGGGTGGCCACCACCCTCACCCCGGCCCTGTGCGCCTGGCTCTGGGGTATTTACGTCATCCGGCTCAACCCGGTCATCTGCATCGGCGCCTGCACCGGGTGCGTCCCCACCACCGCCGCCCTGCAGGCGGTGATGGAGGAAGCCGACTCGGCCCTGCCCGCCATGGGCTATCCCGTGCCCTACGCGGTGAGCACGGTGGTGCTCACGGTGATGGGCTTCTTGATCATGCAGGCGCTGTAGCGGCGCCTAGAAATAAAGGAGGTTCAGCATGGCCCGGACAATACGCAAACCTTTTGCCCTTCTAACGGCCCTGGCCCTGTGCCTGGCCGCCTGGCCCGCCCTGGCCATGGCCCAGCTTCCCCTGGTGGTGGTGGTGGCCACCGGCGGCACCATAGCCGAAAAGACCGGGGCCGGCGGCGGGGCGGTGCCCGCCCTTACCGGCGACAGCCTGGTGGCGGCGGTGCCCGGCCTGGACAAGGTGGCCCGCATCAAGGTTGTCAACCTGTGCAACATCGACTCCTCCCAGATGACCCCGGAGATATGGGCCAAACTCAGCCGGGCGGCGGAGGCCGAGTTGGCCAAGCCCGAGGTGGCCGGAGTGGTGGTGACCCACGGCACCGACACCATGGCCGAGGGAGCCTTTTTCCTGGACCTGACCCTAAAGAGCAACAAGACGGTGGTGTTCACCGGGGCCATGCGCGACGCCTCCGACCCCAGCCCGGACGGGCCCATCAACATCCTCAACGCGGTACGGGTGGTCACTTCGCCCCAGGCCCAGGGCTGGGGAGTGGTGGTGGCCCTCAACGACTACGTAAACGCGGCCCGCTGGGCGGTCAAGACCCAGTCCACCAACCCCCAGACCTTCGACTCGGGCCAAAAGGGCTACCTGGGCTACGTGATGACCGGGTTGGTTGAGCGCTGGCATCCCCGCCCGGCCCGGCTCCATCTGCCCCTGCCGGACAAGCTGCCCAAGGTGACCTACCTCACCACCTTTGCCGGCGACGACGGCGCCCTGGTGCGCCATGCCGTGGACAAAGGCGCCAAGGGCCTGGTGGTGGACGGCGTGGGCGCGGGTAACGTCAACGCCGAGGTCTACAAGGCCATCCAGTACGCCCTGGGCAAAGGCGTGAAGGTGGTCATCACCACCCGGGTGGCCCACGGCGGGGCCTGGCCCATCTACGGCGACCAGGGCGGCGGCCTTACCATGCAAAAAGCCGGTTGCATCCTCAGCCGGGCCTTTGACGGCCCCAAGGCCCGTTTGCTGTTGATGCTGGCCTTGGCCAACAACACCAGCCCGCAGAAGCTGGCCGAGTACTTCAAGTAGGGAGCGTCCTTAATCCATCGCTCGCCAAAGGACCCGGGAAATCCGTCATGCGGACTGCCCTGCCGCCCCTTTGCCTGGCCCTTGTGTTCTTCATCGTTTTCCCGGCCCTGGCCGCCCTCCGGCCAGGGCCAAATTCATTTTAGACGGCCCGGCCACCTCCCCGAAAAATCACGGCACAGAGCCAGACAGGCGGCAAATCCTTGAATCCGGAAAGCTTGACACCGGGCGGATTTTAGCGTAGCGCTGTTATCTCCACCGGCTAATAGATGCCATATAAAAGAGATATAAAATTTATTGATCAGTTATTTTAAGCAATTGCAAGTATATTCTTGACGTAACGATGTTCTAGTAAAACCCGCGCCCCAGGCGGAAGGCTCGCCGCCAACGCCGGGGAGGCAAAGGAGCGAAAATTTATAATGCCCACCCCAGCAGTTGCCAAGGCCAACCACCGCCGGCCCCGGGACCTTTTCGGCCCGGACCTGCACCGGCGCCTGCAAGCCGCGGTGTTGGAAGTCTTTTCCAACGCCGACTTCCACCGAGCCAGCGTACGCACCCTTGCCAAGACCGCCGGGGTGAGCTTCAGCACCATCTACAAAAACTACGGCAGCAAGGAAGAGCTGCTGTTCGCCTTTGTGGATCAATGGATGGAAGGACTCACCGAGCGTATCGTGGACCATCTGCGGGGCATTGAAAATCTCAAGGAAAAACTGCGCAAGGTCTTCTGGCTGCAACTGGATTATTACGAGCGCAACCCCGGCCTGGGGCGCATCATCTTCATGACCGTCCCCCTGATAACCTGGATGAACAACCGCACTTTCGCCCAAAAGAGGATGATCGGCCTGTACCTGGAAACCCTGCGCCAGGGCCAGGAGCACGGGGTGCTCAACTCAGGGGTGCGGCCCCAGGTGCTCCTGGACTTCATGCACGGCCTGGTGCAGCGCAGCTTTTTCATGTGGGTCTACCGGGGCCAGAAAGACAGCCTGTCCGGGCAGTCCAACCAGTTGTTCGATATGGTCTGGCGAGCCATTGGCGAGCCCGCTAAACCGGCCGAGTCCGCCGTCTGCTGAACCCTCCCCGCCGCGCGTTGGCCAAGTACGTGGCATTTGGTATATGCTGAAACATGCTACGCGGATGTTCCGGCCTCCATGCCGGCGTCCAGGCGCTGCTGGCGGCCAAGGGCTGCCCACCGGCCAATCCCGCCGCAGGCGGGCAGCGGCGCGGGCGTGGCCAAGGGACCGCCCGCTATGCAGTGTATCCAAGTCATCAGCCAGGGAGAGTTAACTTGAGCCTGCCCGACTATCACACTCGTTTCCTCTTGGCGGCCTCGGTGGGCCAAGACGCGATAGTGGTGATCACGGAGGGAAAACTGAGCTATGCCAACCCAGCCGGGGAAAGCCTATTGGCCAGGGACCTGGATGAGTTGTGCGAAGCGGAGCCCGATCAATTTTTGGACCCGCCGCCCCCCATGCTGGGCCAGGGCGACGAGGCGGCGTTCTTGAGCCGGGTGGTGACGGCCCAAGGGCCGGGCGCTTTGGTGCGGGGCCTAGCCTTCGGCCTGGAGGACGGCACCCAGATGTGGGTCTTCCGGGAAAACGTCAGCCTCACCGAGTTGGGCTCCATGGCCGCCGGCCTTTTGCACAACTTGGCCGGCCCCCTCAGCGTGATCCGCTCCTCGGCCGAAATGACCAACACCAAGCTCAAAGAACTGCACCGGGAAGACGCCGGCCTGCCTCAGCGCCTGCGCGACTGGCCCGTGGTCCTGCGGCGGAGCAACGAAAAAATAATCAACCAAGTGGACCAGATAACCGCCACCACCCGAGACCTCATGGCCAAGATAAGCGGCGACACCCGCCAACATCAGCTGACGTTGAACCTCAACGAAATACTGCGGGCCGAAATCTCCTTCCTGCTCAATGACCTTGAGATAAAACACGGGGTGGAGATTTCCTGGGATCTGGATTCCAAACTGCCGGTCTTAAAGGGTATCTACTCTGATTTCTCCCAAGCCCTGCGCAACGTCATCCTTAACGCGCTGGAGGCCACCCAAGGCCAAAAGGATCGCCGCCTGGGCCTGGCCACCCGCTCCAGCCAGGGCTGGCTGGAGGTGTCCATCAGCGACAACGGCGGGGGCATAGCCCCGGACATCAGGCCCCACATCTTCGAGCCCTTTTTCAGCCACGGCAAAAAGGCCGGGCAATCGGTGGGATTGGGGTTGCATTCGGTGCGCCAGTTGTTGAGCCCCTATGGAGCCCGCTACCACCTGGAAAGCCGCCCGGGCAAGACGGTTTTCACCCTCAAGCTGCCCCTACAGGCGCAAGGCGGCCATGAGTAGACAAGCCTACAGGAACAGTTGGGCCTTTTTCGCCCTGGTCACCTTGGTGGCCGCCCTGGTCTTGGCCGGCAGTTATTTCTGGTTGCGCGCTGACGTGAAGAGCGAGGCCCTGAGCAAGCATCACCGCCAGGTGAACAACCAGCTCAACCAGTGGCAGGAGCAGCTCTACGACGCGACATGGGACTCCCTGGCCGACACCAGCGACGACGTGCGGCACCTGGGCTCTTACGACGAGGCCCGGCTCATGACCGACACCTTGGCTTGGTACGTATATCCCGACGGCCACAGCTTCATCGAAGGCATGGCGGTCATCGGCTTGGACGGACAGACGCGCCCCAGCAAGCAGGCGGCGGTGATCAACAAAGACGGCGAACCCCTGAGCCCGGGGCGCCTGGCCCGCCTGAAAAAAGAAAAGCCCTGGCTGGGCGACCCCTGGCTGGATAGCTACTCTTTTGTAATCAAGGCCTTCCAGGACGACCCCGGGCGCAGTTTTTACGTGTCGCCCCTGCTGCCAGCGCCTGGCAGGCTGGTGTTTATAACCGCCGCTCCCTGGCGGGATGAGGCGGGCCGCCTCAAGGGCGCGGTAATACAGCAACAGGCATTCGACCAATTGTACCGCGACGTCATCAAGGCCGGGACCAACGGGGTCAGCCTTTGGCTCATGGACTCGCGGGGAACCCTGGGGGTGGCCACCGACGGCCTGGCCAAAACCAGCGCGGCGGCCTTCCTGGCCTCCGGAGCCCTGCCCCAAGCCATGGCCCAGGGCCTCAAAAGCGCCCAGGAGGGGCTCTTCGGGGCCGGGGGCAGTTTGGTCCAAGGGCTCGGGCGAGACCGGGCGCATCTATACTGGCGCACCATGGGCGACCACCTTATCGTGGCCGTGGTGGAGAACGCCGCCGAGTTGGGCGCCGTGGGCCAGCGCACCTTGAACCGCTTCGGGGCCATCGCCCTGATCAGCCTGCTGCTCTTGGCCGCGGCCGGCGGGGCCTACACCCTGGCCTCCCTGCGGCGCGAGAACCGCATGCTGGAAAAGACCGCCTTGCGGCGCTATACCGGCACGGTGAGTCACCGGGTGCGCAACGATCTTTCGGTGATCCGGGGGGTGCATGAGATGCTCCAGCACAAGCTGGCCGGCGACAAGGGAGCTCTGGGGGTGGGCCTGGCCAACGCCGAGGCGGCCACCGAAGATATCGAGGACACGGTAAAGGAGTTGGAGCGCTTGAGCCAAGGCCAAGTGGAACTGGTATATGATGGACAGGTGGGCAAGGCGAGCATGTACCGCCTGCATCCCGATAAATGGCAAGGGGGGCAGGATTGAGCCTTATATTAATAGTTGACGATGAGCCGGGTGTGTTGCAGACCTTTGGCGACTGGCTGGAATCCGATGGCTACGAGGTGGCCACCGCCGGCAGCGCCGAGGAAGCCATGGCCTGGTTCCGCCAGACCGACCGTTTCCCCGACGCGGCGCTGTTGGACATCAAGCTTCCCGGGGCCAACGGCTTCGAATTGGCCGACTGGCTGTCCAAGGACTTCGACTTCAGCGATGTCATATTCCTCACCGCCTTTTTCTGGGAAGAGGAAACCCGCCAGGAACTGGTGGCCCGCCAGCGGCCCTATTTTGAAAAACCTCTCAAGTTCACCCATGAGGTGCTGCCCTTTCTAAGGCGCTACCTGGCCGAACGCCATGGATGAAAGCTTGCGCACCAGGCACCAAATACTGCTGGTGGACGACGACCAGGAGGCCCGGCAGATATTGGCCGAGGCCTTGTCCATGGACAACCATGGGGTGGTGGAAGCCGGCCGTGGCGACGAGGCCATCGCCCTTTTGGAAAAACAGGGCTTCCACCTGATCATCACCGACCTGCGCATGCCCGGGGCCAGCGGCGAGGAGCTTTTGGCCTATGTGGAGGAGCACCTGCCCGGCACCCCGGTGATCATCATCACCGGCTACGGCACGGTGGACGTGGCGGTGGAGGCCATGCGCCGGGGGGCCTTCGACTTCCAGCAAAAGCCCCTGAACCTGGAGCACCTGCGCCTCACCGTGCGCCGCGCCCTGAATAAGGTCCAGCTCAACCACGCTGTGGACTACCTGCGCCACGAGCAACCCTACATCTACCACCTGAAAGCCCTGGTGGCCCAGAGCCCGGCCATGGCCAAGGTGTTGACCAAGGTGGCCCGGGTGGCCGAAGCCGACGTGACCGTGCTTTTGACCGGCGAAACCGGCACCGGCAAGAGCCTGTTGGCCGGGACCATCCACGCCAACAGCCCACGCAAGGATGCCAACCTGGTCACGGTGAACTGCGCGGCCCTCACCGAGACCCTGCTGGAAAGCGAGCTGTTCGGCCATGAAAAGGGCGCCTTCACCGGCGCCCACAAGGCCCGGGTGGGCCGCATCCAGCAGGCCCACGGCGGCACCCTGTTTTTGGACGAGGTGGGCGACATGAGCCCGGCCACCCAGGCCAAGACCCTCCGGGCCATCGAGGACAAGGAGGTGCAGCCCATCGGCGGCTCGCGCTCCATCAAAGTGGACGTGCGCATCATCGCCGCCACCAACCTGGACCTTGACCTGGCCGTGTCCGAGGGCCGCTTCCGGGAGGACCTTTTTTACCGTCTGTCGGTGGCCCCCATCCACATCCCTCCCCTGCGCCGGCGCAAGGAGGACCTCCTGCCCCTGGCCGAAATGTTCAGGGAAAAGTTTTGCCGCGAAACCCGCTGTATGGATCGCCGTTTCTCCGAGGAGGCGGCCCTGGCCATCCAGGATTATCGCTGGCCGGGCAACATACGCGAGTTGCGCAACTCGGTGGAGCGGGCGGTGCTTTTCGCCGCTGGCGAGATCATCCAATCCTCCGATCTGGGCCTGAGCCCGCACGCGCAGAAAAAAAACGGCGGAAACGGAGGGCTGCCGACCCTGGACCTAAAGGAACTCGAGCGCCTGGCCGTGGAAGACGCCCTGCAAAGAAGCGACTGGGTGCAGAGCCGGGCGGCGCAGATGTTGGGCATCTCTCCCCGGGCCCTGTCCTACAAGCTGGACAAGCTGGGCCTTAGCCATCCCGGCCTGGAGGCGCGCCGCCGCCGCTGAACCTGGCCTCCTTACGATATCGTAATTACGATATCGTAAGCCCCCCAATTTCGGAAACCCCACCCGCCCAGATTTCCGCTTCCCCAGGCCCCAGTGGCCGCCACGAGCCATTTTTATATCTAATTGTTTTTATTTTATTTTTATCCGCCAACACCCACGCCCCACGGTTTTTTTTGCTTCCACCCCCATCTTGGCATCTTTCTTGTTTATCTATTCGGCCAAAGCTGAAAGACAAACGGTCCCTTGGCACCCTTATTCTCCAAGCAGGAGGGAAATCATGAAGGCCTGGCAAGAAATCAAGAAGCTCATCACCGAGGATTCCGGCATCAGCGCGGTGGAGTACGCCCTGCTTTTGGCCCTGATCGGGGCGGCCATCGCCACCGCGGCCTACACCTTGGGCACCACGGTCACCTCCAAGATCTCGGCAGCCACCAGCGCTCTTAACACCTCTGGCAGCTAGGCTGCCCGGTGGGAAAAAGGTCGAACTTATGTTGGCGCGGGCGGAGAGCAGTGCACTTGCCCAGTTGAGCGGACCCAGCTGGGGCCTGCTCCCCGCCTGCCTTTTTATGCCCTGGCTGGCCACCCACACGGGAGCCGGCCAGGGCAACCTTCTTTTGATGGCCCTGTTCGGCCTTATCATGGCCAGTTACGACCTGGCCACCCTGCGCATCCCCAACCAACTCAACGCCCTGGCCGCCTGTTGCGGCCTGGCCGTGGCCGGGGCCGCCGGGGGATGGTCCGCCCTGGCCCAAGCCCTGGCAGGCGGCTTTGTGGCTTTTGGCCTGATGGCGGTGTTCTTTTTCCTGGGCGCGGTGGGGGCCGGCGACGTAAAGGCCCTGGGCGCCCTGGGTGTTTTCGTGGGGGGCTGGGGCGCACTGGAGCTGTTTTTGCTCACCGTGCTCTGCGGCGGCGCGCTGGCCCTGCTAAGAATTCTGGCGGCCCACGGTCCAGGAGGCCTCAAGCGCTGGTGGGTGGCGGGCAAGGGCCTCAAGCTGCCCTACGGCCTGGCCATCTGCGCCGGAGCCCTTTGGCTGGCCCTGCTCAAGGGGGCGGCATGATGAGACTATTTCGCCGATTGATCTCGGAGCGCGGTTCGGTGGCGGTGGAGTTCGCCCTGTTCCTCCCGGTGTTTCTCTTGCTGGTGTTCGCGGTGGTGGAGTTGGGCTCGGCTTGGTACGCCAAACAGATGCTGGTCAACGCCAGCCGGGACGGCGCCCGCATGGCCAGCCTGCTCAACCCCGGGGACATCACCAACACCGACGTGGAAACCCATGTGCAGACCCTACTCACCCAAGCCGGCTTTCCCGGGTCCTTCACCGTGACCGCCACCGGCGCCGAGTCCAGCGCCGGCACCCTGGTCTCTGTGCAAGTGGACAGCACCTATCAACTGCCCATGCTGGGGGCCCTGATCCCTTCCTCCCTCAGCGCGGTAAACCTGAGCGCCACCACTGTGATGCGCCACGAGTGAGGTGATGCATGTCCCGTAAAGGTCCGTTGATATTTTTGATCCTGGCCCTGGTCTTGGCCGGGGCCGCCGCCTGGGGCGCCCACCAATGGCTCAGGGTCCAGAGCGCCGGGGAAGGGGCCAAAAAGCTGAACCTGGCCCCGGTGGTGGTGGCCTCCCGGGTGCTGCCCGCCGGCCAGCAGCTGACCGCCAAAGATCTGGCGGTGCAGGCCTGGCCGGTGAGCGCCCTGCCGCCGGGACGTTTCGGCCAGAGCAAGCAGGTGATGGGCCGGGTGCTCAAGGGCCCCATGGTCAAGGGCGAGGTGGTCCTGGCGGGCAAGCTGGCCCCCGAGGGCGCGGCCGGAGGACTCTCGGCGGTGGTTCCGCCTGGTTCCAGGGCCATGACCGTGAAGGTTGACGAAGTGATCGGGGTGGGCGGCTTTGTGCAGCCCGGCGACCGGGTGGATGTGCTGGTGACCCTGGCCGGCGGCTCATTTCGCAACGACCCGGTGAGCCGCACCGTGCTCGAAGACATCAACGTGCTCACCGTGGGCGAGAAAATCCAGCGCGACGATCAGGGGCGCGGCCGCACCAACAAGGTCAAGGTGGTCACCCTGCAGCTGAAGCCGGGGCAGGCCGAGCGTCTGGCCCTGGCCTCCAACGAGGGACGGGTGGTGCTGGCCCTGCGCAACCAGACGGACCGGGAGCCCAGCCAGGGCGGTGGGGTGAGCCTGTCGGCCCTGGTTCCCCTGTCCATCCCCAAGCTCTCGGCCCAGGCGGCCGAACCGCAGAAACCCCAGGGTACGGTGGTGGAGGTTCTCAAGGGGGTCAAACTCAGCCGTCAGATTCTTTAAGGGAGGTCAGGCCAGTGTCTGCCAAGGTCCGCATTTCATCTTTGTTCCTGGCCCTACTCCTGGCGGGTTTCTGCTCCCTGGCGGTCCACGCCGCCGGTGCGGCCGAGCCCCGGCGAGAGGTGCTCAAGCTGGGACATTCCACCTTGCTCAAGCTGCCCATGCCCGTTGGGCGGGTGAGCGTGGGCCGGGCCCAGGTGGCCGACGTGGTCATGGTCACCCCGCGTCAGCTCTATCTCAACGCCCTGGCCGTGGGCACCACCAACGTCAGCCTCTGGGACCAGCAAGACCGGCTCTTGGAGGTGTTCGAGGTGGTGGTGGTTCGCGACCTCACCGACCTCAAAGAGCAGCTCTATCAGATCCTGCCCAACGAGCCGGTGGAAGTGCGCGGCCTGGCGGGATCGGTGGTGCTCTCCGGGCAGGTTTCCTCACTGGCGGCCAAGAAGCGGGCCGAGGCACTGGTCGAGGCCTACGCCCCGAAAATGACCACCAGCCTCTTGGAGGTGGGCGGCAACCAGCAGGTGCAGCTGCAAGTGCGCTTCGCCGAGGTCAGCCGCCGGGTGACCAAGCGCATGAACATCAACCTGCGCATCCTCAACCCGCTTACCGGCGACTTCCTGTTCACCATGCTGGGCAGCCTGATCACCCCCAACTCCGACGGCACCCTGGGTCTCTCCGACAAGGTCACGGCCATGGGCGGCTTCCACGAGGGTCAGACCCAGGTCTCGGCCTTTTTGGACATCCTCAAGGAAAACGGCCTGGCCAAGATATTGGCCGAGCCCAACCTGGTGGCGGCCAGCGGCCAGCAGGCCGATTTCCTGGCCGGCGGCGAATTCCCCATCCCCGTGCCCCAGCGGGAGAACATCACCATCACCTTCAAGAAGTTCGGCGTGCAGTTGAGCTTCTTGCCCGAGGTTCGGCCCGGGGGGCGCATCCGCCTCACCGTGTCCCCGGAGGTCAGCGAACTGGACTGGACCACCGCAGTGGTGGTGCAGGGCTTCACCGTGCCCGGGCTGACCACCCGCAAGGCCAAGACTCAGCTGGAGTTGGCCGACGGCCAGAGCTTCGCCATAGCCGGCCTGTTCCGGGACGACATCACCCAGTCGGTGAGCAAGTTCCCGGTGCTGGGAGACCTGCCCATCCTGGGGGTCTTGTTCCGCAGCACCGAGTTCAAGAAAAAGAAAACCGAACTGCTCATTATCGTAACCCCCCGCATCGTTCGGCCGGGCCAGGAGCGTTTGGGCCCCTCCCCGGTTATGAACTTTGCCGAACCCGACGATTTCGCCTTTTTCATGTTGGGTAAGCTGGCCGCCCCCCAGGCGTCCCGCCCCCAGGGTCCGCCTCGTTCCCCCCAGGAATTGGAGGGCCGCTTTGGACACGACTTGGCTTGGTAAGTTCGCCAGGCTCCTCAAGGGGGAGCGGGCCGGCATCGCGGCCTTGGCTGCGGTGATGCTCACGGTGATGGTGGCCACCACCGGGGCCGTGGTGGACCTGGGCCTGTTGTACGCCACCAAAAACGAGCTGCAAAACGCGGCCGACGCCGCCGCCTTGGCCGGGGCGGCCACCTTGGTCACCTGGGACGAGAACCGTCAAATCATAGCCCAGCCCAATGTGGCCATAAGCGCGGCCCAGCAGGTGTCCCTGGCCAACCAAGCCCTGGGAGTCAACCTCCAATTGCTGCCCGAGGACATCACCCTGGGGCTGTGGGTGGAGCCGGAGCAGGCCTTTGACCCCGATCATATCGGTTCCACCAGCGACCCAAACTTTTTGAGCGCCTGCCGGGTGGTGCTCAGGCGCGACAACATCGCCAACACCCCGGTGGACACCATTTTCGCCGGCGCGGTGGGCTTCGCCGTGGTTAACGTCACCGCCACATCCACCGCCCATCTGGGCTGGGCCGGATCGGTGCAGGCGGGCATGGTGGACCTGCCCATCGCGATAAAGGACGACGCCATCATATCCGGCGGCGGCCCCATCTGCGGCCAGACCATCTCTTTTCACAGCGAAAACGACGAGAACGCCGAGTGGACCAGTTTCTTCACCTCTCCGTCCAACGACCCCAACGTTAGGGACTACGTGGACGGCAGCCGCACCGTGCCCGAGTTGAAAGTTGGCGACGAGATCAACGTGATAAACGGCAACCTGAGCAACCACACCTTCGACGCCCTGGCCAGCCGCTTCCAAAGCGAGGGGGCCGACCTGAACGGCGACGGCACGGCCGACGCCTGGCAGGTGCTGTTGCCGGTGATGAGCGCGGGCTCCTCCGGGGCCAGCAGCGCCACGGTGGTGGGCTTCGCCCACGTATTGATCATCGAGGTTAAAAACGCCCCGGAAAAAGAAATCCTGGGGGTATTGCAATGCGGCTTGGTGGTGCCCGCCAGCACCACCGGCGGCGGCAACTTCGGCAGCCGGGCCGCCACCCCCAAGCTGGTGGAATAAGCGAGGCTATCCATGCGGTTCGCACCACGACAAACTCCCGCCAAGAGCAGAACCCCGGCCCGCCTGTGGCGCGGACAGGGGGGGGCGATGGCTGCCCTGGCGGCCTTTATGCTCACCGCCCTGGTGGGGTTTGCCGGCGCGGCGGTGGACCTGGGCCTGTTGTACGCCACCAAGAACGAGCTGCAAAACGCCGCCGACGCCGCCGCCCTGGCCGGGGCGGGCACCATGATCTCCTTCGGCGGCGGCGGGGAAATATCGGTGCAGCCGGCCACCGCCATCCAGACCGCCCAACAGGTCTCGGCGGCCAACCAGGCCCAGGGAGTCAGCCTGGCCCTGCGCACCGAAGACGCGATAATCGGCTACTGGGACGTTGCCGCCGCCAGTTTCGACCCCGGCCTGACCGGGAGCAGCAACCCAGACGACATCACCGGCTTCCAGGCCACGGTGCGCCGGGACGAATTGGCCAACGGTCCGGTGGAGACCTTTTTCGCTGGGCTGGTGGGCCTGGGTTCGGTGGGGCTCCATGCCACATCCACCGCCTTTTTGGGCTGGGCCGGCCTGACCGATCCGGCGGCGGTTGACCTGCCCCTGGCCATCCACGCTTCGGCCTTGCAGAACGCCGGCAGCCCCGATTGCGGCAGCGAACTGCTCTTCAATAACGAAAACGACGAGACCGGCGAGTGGACCAGCTTCTTCACCTGGCCCACCAACGACGTCACTGTGCGCAACTACGTGAATGGAACCCTGCAAGCCCCCGAGCTGAAGGTGGGCGACACCCTCAACGTGATAAACGGCAACCTGAGCGTGGCCACCATGGAGTCCCTGGCCGCCCGTTTCCAGGCCCAGGGCAGCGACACCGACGGCGACGGAGCGGCCGACTCCTGGGAGGTGTTGGTGCCGGTGGTGGAGCCGGGGTCCTCATCCACCGTCTCGACGGTGGTAGGCTTCGCCTACTTGGTGATGACCGAGGCCGACGCCGGCAAGGCGCGCTTCTACTTGCAGTGCGACCGCGCCCTGATCGGCAGCAACAGCGGGGGAGGAAACTTTGGCACCAGGGCAACGGTGCCCAGCTTGATTCAGTAGGAGAAGGTCCGTGAGCAACAACGATCCCCAGGTATTGGCATATCATCTCACCCGCCAGGGAGGCGAGCGCCTGCGCCAATTGGTGGCCGGCGCGCCCCGGGCCAGCCTTATCGGCCTGGAGTCCACCGCCGAGGAGTTCGAGCGCAAGGCCTTGCAGTTGCAGCCCGAGGTGCTCCTGGTGGAGTTCGACCCCGACGAGACGGGCCTGAGCGAACTCCTGGCCCGCCTGCGCCGGGGAGTGCCCCGGGGGGCCATGGTGGCTTGGGCCCAAAACCTAAGCCCCGAGGCCATCCTCATGGCCATGCGCCTGGGGGTCAGGGAATACTTGCCCAATCAGGCCGACGGATCGGCCTTTGCCGAGGCCTTGCAACGCCTTCTGACCTCGGCCGCCCCCGGCGACCAGCAGGGCCGCCTGTTGGGGGTGATGGGGGTCAAGGGCGGGGTGGGGGCCAGCTCCCTGGCGCTCAGTCTGGCCTGGGTGGCCAGCCAAAGCATGGGCGCCCGGGTGGCCCTGGTGGACCTGGACCTGGCCGGCGGCGATCTGGCCGCCCTGTTGGATTTGGAGCCCACCCGCAGCATGCTGCACGTGACCGAGGAGTTCGAGCGCCTGGACAACCTGATCATGGACAGCCTGATGGTGGACGCGGCCCCGGGGCTGCGCCTGCTGGCCTCGCCGGGCGATGCCGTGGCCGCCGAAGAAATTAAGGGGATGCACGTGGAGCGGGCCCTGGACTTCATCCTGGCCGAGCACGCCCTGGTGGTGGCCGATCTGCCCTCGCGGGTGGACGAGGCCAGCCTGGCCGCCCTGGACCGGGCCAAACTGCTGCTGCTGGTCACAGAGCCCACCGTGTTGGGGCTCAAGGCGGCCCAGCGGGCCCTGGAGCTTTGCCGCAGCCTGGGGCGGGAAAAGGAGGAGGTGGCGGTGGTGGTCAACCGCCACGGAGCCAAGCAGTGCGTGGCGCCCAAGGAAGTGGCCCGGGTGCTCAAGCTGACCCCCCTGGCCCTGCTGCCCAACGACAGCGCGGTGCTCATGGCCGCGGCCAACGCGGGCCGCCCCCCCGCCCGGGACTGGCCCCGCTCCAAGTGGAGCAAGGCGGTGGCATCCCTGGCCAAGGAGCTGTTCAGCGGCAACGGAGGTGGCAAATGAGCTTGCGGGCCAGGCTGGGGGGAATCTCGCCGGTGGGGCCGTCCGCTGACGACCGCCAACGCGACCGCCAGCGGGATTCCGCCTTGCAGGAGATGAAGGCGCGCATCCATTACAAGGTGATCGAATCGCTGGACCTCTCGGTCCTCAGCAACACCCAGGAGGGGCAGGCGGAGCATGACCTGGAAGACGCCATCCGCCTTGTGGTGGAGTCCGAGCCCGAACCCATGAGTCTGGCCGAGCGCGAGGCCTTGGCCCGGGAGATAAAAAACGAGGTCATGGGCCTGGGCCCCTTGGAGCCGCTGTTGGCCGACGACTCCATCTCTGAAATCCTGGTCAACGGCTATAATAGTGTCTACGTGGAGCGCGGCGGCCGTTTGACCCGCATACCGGTGCGCTTCCGCAACGACGAGCACCTGCTCAAGATCATCGACAAGATCGCCAGCGGAGTGGGACGGCGCATCGACGAGTCCTCGCCCATGGTTGACGCCCGCCTGGCCGACGGCAGCCGGGTGAACGCGGTGATCCCACCCCTGGCCCTGGACGGCCCGGCGCTCAGTATTCGTAAGTTCGCCCGCGATCCCCTGAGGGTGGACGACCTGGTGCGCCTGGGCTCCTTCAGCGCCCAGACCGCCCAGTTTCTGGAGGCCGCGGTCAAGGCCCGGCTTAACATGCTCATATCCGGGGGCACCGGCACCGGCAAGACCACCCTGCTCAACGTGCTCAGTTCCTTCATCCCCCACCGCGAGCGCATCGTGACCATCGAGGACTCGGCCGAGCTGCAGATGCAACAGGAGCACGTGGTGCGCCTGGAGACCAGGCCGCCCAACATCGAGGGCCTGGGCGAGGTGGCCATGCGCGACCTGGTGAAGAACGCCCTGCGCATGCGGCCCGACCGCATCGTGGTGGGCGAGGTGCGCGGCGGCGAGGCCCTGGACATGATGCAGGCCATGAACACCGGCCACGACGGCAGCCTGACCACGGTGCACGCCAACAGCGCCCGCGACGCCATCAGCCGCCTGGAGACCATGATCTCCATGGCCGGCCTGGACATACCCGACAAGGCCATCCGCCAGCAGATCGCCAGTGCCATCCAGATCGTCATCCAGGTGAGCCGCCTGGCCGACGGCTCCCGGCGGGTTACCAGCGTGCAGGAGCTCACCGGCATGGAGGGCGAAACCCTGACCATGCAGGAGATATTCAGCTTCACCCAGACCGGGGTGGACGAACGCGGCCGGGTGGTTGGGCATTTCGGGCCCAGCGGCATCCGGCCCCGCTGGAGCGACCGCATCGCCGCCTTCGGCATCGACCTGGGCGCCGAACTCTTTGGCGGGAGCGAGACAAGGAGGGGCGGGCTATGATCTGGGGCTTCACCGCGATTATTTTCGTGGCCCTGCTGGCCGCGGCCTGGGCGCTTTTTCGCCTGCTCTACGCGGGCCAAGTCGCCCGCGAGACGGCCACCCAACGCCGCCTGGAAGCCATCGCCCCGGGCGAGGCCGCCATGCAGGCGGCCATCAAGAGCTATTTCCGCGACCGCTCCTACTCCTCCATCCCCTATCTGGACCGGCTGTTGAGCCACCTGCCCAACATCGCCGACCTTGAACTTCTCATTCACCAGGCCGGCTCCCCCTGCAACCTGGGCACCCTGGTGCTCATGAGCGGTGTGCTGGCCAGCCTGGGCCTGCTGGGGGGAGGGCTGCTGGAAGGCAGCCTGGTGGGGTCTCTGTTGCTGTTGGTGGGCTGCGGGGCCCTGCCCCTGATGTGGCTGCGCTTTTTGCGCAAGCGCCGCCTGGCCGCCTTTGAGGAGCAGTTCGTGGAGGCGGTTGACCTCATAGCCCGGGCGCTGAGGGCCGGGCACTCCTTCGGCTCGGGGCTCAAGATGGCCTCCCAGGAGCTGAACGATCCGGTGGCCGAGGAGTTGTCCCGCACCTTCGAAGACTATTCCTATGGCAAGGGCCTGGACGACGCCCTGGCCGACCTCACCCGGCGGGTGGGCCTGCAGGACGTCAAGTTCTTTGCCACCGCCGTGGCCCTGCAACGGGAAATCGGCGGCAACCTCACCGAGATATTGGACAACATCGGCCATATCATCAGGGCCCGCTTCGCCCTGCTGCGCCAGGTCAAGGCCCTGTCGGCCGAGGGACGCATCAGCGCCTACATCCTGTGCCTCATGGCCCCGGGCCTGCTGGGGGCCCTGTGGTTTTTGAGCCCCAACTACCTGGGCATCCTGTTCGAGCACCCCATGGGCAAGACCTTGCTGATGGTGGGCGGCTGTTTCCAGGGGCTGGGCATTCTGGTGATCCGCAAACTCATCAACCTGAAGGTGTGATATGGAGCTGATCAACGCCCTGGGCGCCAGCGCCTCCCCCTGGCTCATCGGCCTGGCCTTCGGGCTGGCGGTGCTCCTGGCCGTGTCCGCCCTGGCATCCCTGCTCATCAAGCGCGACAAAAGCCTGCAGCGCCGCCTTCGACAACTAGGCGGCCAGGCGCAAACCGAGCCGGGCAAATCCCCCAAGGAAAAGCTCCGCCGGGTTCTGCTCAAGCTGCTCAGTCAGTTGGCCAAGCCGGCCAAGCCCCGCCAGAACTGGCAAGAGAGCGACCTTAAGACCAAGCTGTTGCAGGCTGGCTTTCACACCCCCGGCGCGGTGAACACCTTTCTGGGCGTCAAAGTGGCCATGCTCATCGCCTCTCCCCTGCTGGTGCTACTCACCCCCCTGCCGGGCCGCCTGGGCCATTTACAGCTCGTTCTGGCCCTGGTGGGATCGGCCACCCTGGGCTTCTTCCTGCCCCAGCTTTTGTTGGAGCGGCGCATCCGCTCCCGGCGCAAGGCCATCACCCGGGAGTTGCCCGACGTGTTGGACCTGCTGGTCATCTCGGTGGAGGCCGGCCTGGGCCTGGACCAGGCCATCCGGCGGGTGTCCCGGGAGGTGGTGCTCTCCTGCCCGGTGCTGGGCACGGAGCTCAACCTGGTGTCCCTGGAGCTGCGGGCGGGCATTCCCCGTCCCATGGCGCTGAAAAACCTGGCCCTGCGTTGCGGGGTGGAGGAAGTGGGCGGCCTGGCGACCATGCTCATCCAGGCCGACCGCTTCGGGGTGAGCGTGGGCCGCTCGCTCAGGGTGCACTCGGACATGGTGCGCACCAAGCGCCGCCAGCAGATGGAGGAGGCCGCGGCCAAGATTCCCCTCAAGCTGCTGTTCCCGGTTCTATTCATGATCTTCCCCGCCATCATGGTGGTCATGGCCGGCCCGGCGGTAATCCGGGTCAGCCAGAACCTGATGCATTAAGGAGAGGCGTTATGCCCAGATACAACCCCGTTCTTCTCGCGGCGGCCCTGCTGGCCGGCCTGGGCCTGGCCCTGGGGGCCGGCTGCGCCAGCAGCCAGCAAGGCAACGCACGCTGGCTGCAACGGGGCGAAGCCGAAGCGCTCCTGGCCGCCCATTCGGCCACGGCGGAAAAAAACCCCGACCTGGACCGCATGCCCAACGGGCCCAGCGAGATGGAAGCCCAGGGCGACATTATGGCCGCCCAGGGAGCGCCCCTCAACGCCATGAGCCATTACCGCCAGGCCCTTCGTGACGCCAAGGGCGACAGCCGGCTGCGCCTGGAAGGCAAGCTGGCCGGCCTGGAACTGAGCCTAGGCCGTTATAAAACCGCCCAGGAGGGCTTCGCCCGCCTCTGCAAGGCCCAGCCGGGCAAGGCGGTGTTTTGGCAGGGCCTTGGCCTGGCCCAGTTGGGCCAGAGCGATCTGGCCGGAGCGGAAAAGTCCCTGACCCGGGCGGTAAGCCTGGACCCATCCCTGTGGCGGGCCCAAAACCTGCTGGGGGTGGTCCACAACCGCCGCCGCCAGCCCCAGCTGGCCATGGCCAATTTCCAGGCCGCCTTGCTGTCCCGCCCGGACAAGCCGGCCCTGTACAACAACCTGGCCCTGGCCCAGGCCATGGCCGGCGACCTGCGCGGGGCCGAAGCCAGCCTGCGCCACGCCCTGGCCCTGGACCCGGAGCACCGCCTGGCGGCCAACAACCTGGGGCTGCTCCTGGTCCGCCAGGGGCGCGACGATGAGGCCTACCAGGTCTTCGCCCAGTCCCAGGGCGTGGCCCAGGCCCACAACAACCTGGGGGTGATCCTAGCCTGGCAGGGGCGCACCCGCCAGGCCCAGGAACAGCTCCGCCTGGCGGTGCAAGCCCTGCCCCGCCACTATCCTCTGGCCACGCGGCACCTGAAGCAACTGGGGGCGGAGGCGGCCCCGCCGCCGGGGGCCATGCTGGCCCGGCCCATGACTCCCCTGACCGAGCGCGCTTCCAGCCAGGCCCAGGCCCCGTCCCGCCCCAAGGCAACCGCCCGGGCCGCGGTGCCGGCCCCGGCTCCGTCCAAGCCCGTGGTCAAGCTCCGGTCCAAGGCCGCTCCCAATAAAAAAGCCCCGGCCAAGGCCCAGGCCTCAACGGCCAAAACCGGCGCCATCGTCGCGGCCCAGGCCCCGCCCGGAGGCAAACCCGTGGCCGAGGCCAAACCAACTCCCCAGGCCAAGCCGGCTCCCCTGAGCAAACAACAGCGCATGGCCAGCGACGCCGCCCCGCCCCCTGCGGCGGTCAAACCACAGCCCATAGCCGAGAAGGCGGCGGTGAAGCCCCCCGCCGCCCCGGCCAAGCCGGAGGCCGCCCCCACCAGCGGCACGGCCAAACCCGCCCCCGCCCCCTTGGCGGCAGGGGACAAGGCCTCGCCCTCCCCGTCCCCCATGACCGGCGGCCAGGCGGCGGGGCTGTGGATGCGAGCCGATGGTTCGGTGAGCTACGGCCCCATGCCCGATGGTGAAAGGGCCTATGGAGTAGTGTACGGAACCGGAAACTAGGTGGCGGTAAAAGGCTCCCCGCAGCGGACCCCAAGGCGCGTGGGCCCGCTGCGGGGAGCGTTGGAGGGCTGATTAGAACTCGGCCCGCAGGCCCAGGAAGCCGCTGAGACCCAGGGTGTTGTAACCCTGAATCTCCACGTAATCCTCGTCGAACAGGTTGATCACGTTGCCGTAGACGCTTAACCACTTGGTGAGCTTGTAGGTGGCGGTGGCGTTCACGGTGATATAGGAGTCCACCTCGCCGGTGTTGGCCGCGTCGGTGTAGCGGTCGCCCACGTACAGAGCCCAGACCCTGATGTTGAGGCGGTCGCCCATGAGCGGCAGACGCACTCCCAGGGTGCCCTTGTCCCGGGGGTTGTAGGCCAGGTCCTTGTCCGTGCCCTGGTCCTGGGCGTCGGTGTAGGTCCAGGAGAAGTCCACCCCCAGCCAGGGCAGCAAGTGGGCCTGGGCGTAGAATTCCAGCCCTTGGCTCTTCACCTCTTCCAGGTTGTTGAACTTCCAGGTGTTCAGGTCGAAGCTGATCAGGTCGTCGGTCTGGATGTTGAAGTAGGTGAGCCCCAGCTTGATGCGCTTGTTCCATAGCTGCTGCACCACGCCCAGGTCCCATCCCTTGCTCTTCTCCGGGCCCAGGTCCTGGCTTCCGTAGGGGCTGTAGAGCTGATAGAGGGTGGGGGCCTTGAAGCCGGTGCCGTAAGTGCCCTTGAAGGTGGTTCCGCTGGCCGCCAGGTTGTAGGAGGCGCCCACCCGCCAGGTCATCCGGTTGCCGAAGCCGTCGTGGTGGTCGTTGCGTATGCCGCCCAGGAGATAGAGGCCCTCCAACACCTTGAGCTGGTCTTGCAGATAAAAGCTCAGGGTGTCCACGGTCTTCTTGTCCAGGGTGTCGCCCCAGGCCCCGGGAACGCTGTACTCGCCCTGCTCCTGCTGCCAATTGACTCCCAGGGTCGCGGTGTTGATGTCCTTGTAGAGCAGGTTGTGCCGCCACTGGGCGGTGGTCAGGTAGGAGGTGAAGGTGGAGCCGTCGTTGTAGTCGCGGTCCACCGAGCCATAGGAGAAGGTCAGCTTGTGGTTCCACCAGGCCAAGGGCGCGTTGGTCAGGCCCAAGATGCTGGTGTAGGAGGTCACCTCGGTGTTGTCCTGGGTGTCGATGAGGCCGGTTGCGCCATAGCCGTCGTAGTCGGTCTTGGACTGGTTGTAGTAGCCGATGAAGTAGACTTCGGTGTTGTCGTTCAGGTCATAGCCGAAACGGCCGTTGAACTGATAGGCGCGGTAGGGGTCGTTCTCGCTGCCGATCTTCACTTTAGAGATGCCGTCGGTGGTTACGCCCGCCCCGGAGAGCATGAAGTTGAAGCGATCGACTTGGCCCTGGGCGCCGGCGGAGCCCTGCCAGGTGTTGTGGGAGCCGAAGCTGCCCGAGGCCCAACCCGAGGGCTTGCCCTGGCCGCGCTTGGTGATGATGTTGACCACGCCGGCCATGGCGTCGGAGCCATAGAGGGTGGACTGGGGCCCCTGCACCACCTCCACCTGGGACACGCCCCCGGTGAGCAGACTGGCGATGTTCATGACCCCGCTGGTGGAGATGGGATCGGCCAGGCGCACGCCGTCCAGCATGATTTGGGTTTGGCCGTCCTGGGCGCCCCGCATGCTCAGGCCGGTGGCGCCGCCAAAGGGGCCATTGCTGCGGATGTAGACGCCGGGCACGTCGCGCAGGGCGTCCATCAGGCTCCACTGGGCCTTTTCCTTGATTTCCAGATCGGTCACCACGAAGGTGGTGGAGGGGACCTTGTTTAAGTCCTCCTCGGTCATGGTGGCGGTGACCACCATCTCGCCCTGATGAACCGCCTTGGCCTTGCCTTCCTCCTCGGAGGCGCTCTCTGCGGCCCAAACAGGTGCGGCCTGGGCGGCCATAAGGGTCAGCCCAGCCAATATAACCAGCATCTTCCTCATTAAATTCCTCCCTCGAGGTTCACGGACTGGATGGGTCTTCCGGCTTGGGGCGTCCTACCGGCCCGCCTTCCCATCGCGCCCCGCGCGACAGTGGCTTGTTGGGCTTTCGTTCCCCTCACGGCTGCGGGGCAGCGGGCGAATCTCACGCCACTTCCACGCATCCAGCCCGATATGCTGGGAGGCTTGCCTGCCTCCCCTTTAGGCCCCGGGAGACCCCGGGGCGAACCATAAAAAACCCCCCGCCCTGTACAGGACGGGGGGGACTGCACCCAGTTTGCTTGATCTCCCCAGAAAGAGTCTGGCAGCCAACTAGCGGCGGCCATGGCCGGTGACCGCCGGCCGGGACTCTTTTTGAAAAACGGCAGGTCTTCTGGCTCCCGGATCATCCTCGGGCCGCGCCTTCCCACCGGCCTTGAGGCCGGCAGTGGCTCTTTGCAGCCTTTGTCCCCGGTTACAGCGGCGGGACCGCGACGGTATCGCACCGTCTTCCCTATTAAGCCCTGAGGCACCGTTTCCCGATGTTGCCTAATTTCCTACGCCAGAGTTATTCCCTCGTCAAGTTTATTCTCGGGCCGTCACCAACTCCAGCAAACCGTCTAAGTTCAGGTGCCGCTCCAGCAGGTCGGCCAGCAGCTCGTACTGCTCCTCCCGGAAGGCGGCGTAGCCGCCGGCCTGCTCCGGGACGGCGCCGCCACGGGCCCAGGCCAACAGGGCCGTGCGCAAATCGTCGTTGTCCAGCACCCCGTGCAGATAGGTGCCCACCACCCGCCCGCCGGGGCTCACCTGGCCCTCGTCCTGGCCCACCGCTTGGCCCAACACCTGGACCAGGCGAAAGGCGGGGCGGCCGGGGCCCAGGGTCCTGGTTCGGCCCATGTGTATCTCGTAGCCCGCCACCGGCCCGGACACCGCGAAGGGCAGGCCGGGCTGGCACCGGGCCTCCACCCGGGTGGTGGTCTTGTCCCCGGCCATCACCGTGGACACCGCGAGGAGCCCCAGGCCCGCCTCCTGCCCCGGCGGGCCCTCCACTCCCTGGGGATCGGCTATCTCCGAGCCCAGGAGCTGATACCCGCCGCAGAGTCCCAGCACCTTGCCCCCCAGGGTGTGAAAAGCCTTGATGGCCTGGAACAGCCCGCTTTCGCGCAGGCGCTTGAGGGCGGCCAGGGTGTTCTTGGTGCCCGGCAGTATAAGAAGGTCCAGGCCGGCCAGCTCATCGGGCCGCTCCAGCCAGGAAAGCTCCACCCCCGGACAGGCGGCCAGCGCGTCGAAATCGGTGTAGTTGCTGATGTGGCTCAGGCGAACCACTCCCACCCGCACCGAACCCGCCTGGCCCTTCAGTTCGCCCCGCTCCAGGGCCACCCCGTCCTCCTGGGGCAGCAGGATGTGCTCGAAGCGGGGCAGAACCCCCAGCACCGGCACCCCGCCCTTGCGCTCGAGATACTCGATGCCATCGGTGAACAGGGCCGGATCGCCGCGAAACTTGTTGATGACTATTCCGGCCATGAGCTTGCGCTCGCCGGGAGTCATCAGCTTGAGGGTGCCCAGGACCTGGGCGAAAACCCCGCCGGTGTCTATGTCCGCCGCCAGGATCACCTTGGCCCCGGCCCGGCGGGCCATGGGCAGGTTCACCAGGTCGTGACGCTTGAGGTTAACCTCGGCGCAGGAGCCGGCCCCCTCCAGGATCACCAGCTGGTGCCCAGCGCTCAGGCGGCGGAAGGCGGCCATCACCGTCTTGGTCAGGCGGGGTTTCAGGCGGTAGTAGTCGCCCCCGCCGAAGTTGCCCAGGGGCCGGCCCATGAGCACCACCTGGGAGGAGGTGTGCCCCCCGGGCTTGAGCAGTATGGGGTTCATGTCCACCGAGGGCTCCAGGCCGGCGGCCTGGGCCTGGGCCACCTGGGCCCGGCCGATCTCGTGCCCCTGGGGAGTGATGCCCGAGTTCAGGGCCATGTTCTGGGCCTTGAAGGGGGCCACGTCGATGCCCCGGCGCTTGAACAGCCGGCACAGGCCCATGACCAAGACACTCTTGCCCACGTGGCTGCCGGTGCCGGCCACCATGATGGGGCGGTAGGTTACAACGGGCTTCATGACCGGACCTAGGGCTCGGGCGAGGAAAGTTTTAGATCGGCCAGCCCCCCCTGGTCCAGGTCATAGCGTTTTTTCAGGGCCTGGGGGTCCAAGCCGATGAGCAGCCAGCCCAGTGGTTGGTCCTTGGAGCCGAGAGGGAACGCCACCAGAAATTCCCGCCGGCTGCCTCCCTGGCCCTGTCTCTGGTGGAAAACGTTGAGCACCCGGTGGCCGGCCTTTCGCTCATCTCCAAAAGCAATGTGGCTGTAGCTGGTCCCGGGCTTTTGCGCCGAGCCCGCCCCCTTGGGATAGTAGGATTCCACCACTTTTTTATCGTTGTCCAGCAACACCACCCCGGTGTAGGGCAGAGCGCTGACCTGTGGCATGGCGAAAAAGCGGCCCAGAAGCTCATGGCCCCGCTCAAACTTGCCCTGGGCCAGGGGCTCGGCCAGCAGGGAACTGAGCAGCAAGTGGTCCCGCGCAAGTTGGTCGCGGAACTCGGCGTGCAGTTGGCTTGCTTGCCTGGTCTGGCCGGAAAAATAGTGATAGGCCACCAGACCTCCGGCGCAAACAACCAGGGCGGCGAGGGCTGCGGCAAGCCAGCCGCGCAGGCGGCGCAGGCGGCGCTTGAGGCGTTCCACGCTGGTCACGTCGCGCCCCACCAGCAAAAGGCCCTTGAAATTCTGTTGGGCGTCGTAGAGGCCGCTGAGGCTCAAGGACACGTAGCGGTGCCCCTGCTGGGGGTGGCGGGAAGAAACCACTTGCTCATGGCAGGTTTGGCCACCCCTTACCCTGCCGGCCAGCTCGCGCACCTGCTGGCCTTGCTCGAAAAGCTCTTCCACTGGCCGGTGGCCCGCCTGGCGCCATTCGCGGCCATAAAGCTCCGCCGCCGCCCGGTTCAAGGCCGTCACCTTGCCGTTTTGATCGGTGAGCACCACCGCGTCGGGCAGCATGTCGCAGAATTCCTTGAGCCCGAAAAGCTGGTTGCTGGCGGCGTCCAGGCGTTGGGCCAAGACCCGGGCCATGCCTTGGCCCAGTTCGGGGAACTCTTGCAGGAAGCGGCCCACCTCCTGGCGGGGGATGGCCAGGGCCTTGCCCTGGCTTCGGGCCCGGATGGTGGCGGTGCGCTTGTCCCCCATCAAAAAGGACATCTCCCCGAACACCGCCTCCGGCTCGGAGATAACGCTGATGACCTGCTCGCCCTTGAGGACGTCCAACTCCCCTTCCACCAGGACATAGAGATCCTGGGAATCATCGCCCTCTAAAAAGAGGGTCTGACCCTGGTGAAAAGAGATCAGGTAACGGCCCAGCCGGGGATCGTCTTGATACGCCTCGATCATGCCACGCTCTTTCGCCCAAAATTGGGCCCTGGGCATCCGAAACAGGGACGCGGAGCACACGCCGTAACTTTATCTGCCTAGCTTAACTCCGGGCGGGGCGCAAGACAAGGCCGGGCCGAAAAGGGCGGGCCCGCCGGGCGGGAGCCAAAAAACTATTGGCCGTAGGCGTCGATAAAAACCTTGGGCTGTTTGCGGGGCGGAGCCTTCACCTCGCCGGCCGGCGTGCCCAGGGGAATTATGCCCGCCACTTCCAGGCCCTCGGAGGCGCCCAGGGCCAGGGCCATGGCCTTGGGGTCGAAGAAGGTGAGCCACAGGCTGCCCAGGCCCTGGGCGGTGGCGGCCAGCATGAGGTTCTGCACCGCCGCCGAGGCCGCCTGCAAGGCCCCATGGGCTTGGTTGAAATAGGGGCCCAGACCGCTCTTGTTGGGGTCAAAGAGCACCGCCACGTACACCGGGGCCTGATCCAGGAAATCGAAGCTGTATTTGTGCGCCCACTCCGGGCCGCCGGCGTCGGCAACCCCCTGCTTGGCCGCCCGGCAAAGCTGTTTGACCTTGGCCTTGGCCTCCTCGCTCCGGATGACCACGAAGGACCAGGGCTGCTGGTGCAAGGGGCTGGGGGCCCACACCGCCGCCTGGATCAAGGAATCCACCTGCTCGGGGCTCACCGGCTGGCCGGTGAAGGCCCGCACGCTGCGCCGTTCTTGGATGGCTTGCAACAACTCCATTGTTCCCCTCTCCCCGTGCGCCGTTTTTCAGACGATTTTTTCCTTTTCCTGGCGGCGGCGCTCCTCGTCGCGGATTTCGCGGCGCAGTAGCTTGCCGACCTTGGACTTGGGCAGCATGTCGCGGAACTCGATGTAGGAGGGCACCTTGTACCCGGCCAGGCGGTCCCGGCAAAAGCGGATAAGCTCGGTGGCGCCCACTCCCTTGGCGTCCTCCTTCATAACCACGATGGCCTTGATGCGCTCTCCCACCTTGGGGTCGGGCACCCCCACCACGCAGGCCCCCACCACCACGGGGTGGTCCTGGAGCACCGCCTCTATCTCCGAAGCGCTGACCCGGTAGCCCTTGTGCTTGAGGATGTCCGCCGAGCGCTCCACGTAGTATATCTGCCCGTCCTCGCCCTGCTTCACGAAGTCGCCGGTGCGGTAGTAGACCTCGCCGTTAAGCTCCACGAAGGCGGCGGCGGTCTCGTCGGGCTTGTTGAGGTACTCCTTCACGGCGTGGTCGCTGGTGACCAACAGCTCCCCCAACTCCCCGGTACCGGCGATCTGCAGGGTGTCCGGCTCCACCAAGAGCACCCGGCGGCTGGGCAGGGGCGCGCCGATGCTCATGGCCGGCGGCTCCCCGGCGTCGATGCGGCTGTAGGTGACGTGCCCGGCCTCGGTGGAGCCGTAGACCTGGTAGATGGGCACGCCCACCCGCTCCTTCCAGCGGGCCAGCACCTCCCGGGGCAGCACGTCGCCGCCGCAGTAGCAGTAGGTCAACGAGCTGATGTCGTAGAAATGCTGGCGGTCGTTTTCCAGAATCATGCGGTACAGGGCGGGCACTCCCAGCATCCAGCGCACCTTGTAGCGCTGGATGGCGTCCAGGATGGCGTCCACGTGGGGTTGGGGCATGAGCACCGTGGTGTTGCCCTGGTTCAGGCCCAGGGCCATCAACAGGCCCAGGGCCATGATGTGAAACAGGGGGTTGATGGCGATGTAGGCGTCCTCTCCGGGCCGCACGTGCCCGGCCAGAACGTCTTCCATCACGTCGGCCACGTAGGAGCAGTGGCCCCAGTGGTTGCCCGGCACCCCCTTGGGAAAGCCGGTGGTGCCGCCGGTGTAGAGGATGTAGGAGAGGTCGGCCACCGGGTCCAGCTCCACCGCCGGGGGCCGGGGCGGGGCGGCCAGGATTTTTTTGAACCACACCGTCTCCGGCCCGCCCTTCACCGTGCCGGTGGGAGCCTTGTCGAAAAGCGAGGCAACCACCCGCTTGAGCGGCGAGACCAAATCCAGCAGGCTGGTGACGATGATCAACTCCAGGCCGCTGTCTTCCAAAATCTCGGCCACGTAGCCGTAGTTGGTGTCGTGGCAGATGATGGCCTTGGCCTGAGAGTCCGAGGCCATGTAGGCGATCTCGTGGCTGGTGTAGATGGGCGACACCAACACCACCACCGCCCCGATCTTCTGGGTGGCCAGCCAGGCGATGACCAGTTGGGGGCTGTTGCTCAAGTACAAGAGCACCCGGTCGCCCTTGCCCACCCCCCGCTGGGCCAAGCCGGCGGCGAAGCGGTCGGCCATTTCCTTGAGCTTGCGATAAGTGAAACGCTGGCCCAGAAAAATGAGGGCCGCGTTGCCGGGGTGCTGGGCCGCGGCCTGCTCGAAGCGGGTGAAGGTGAATTCCGGCTGCGCTGTTGCCATGGTCTAGGCCCCGAAGTAGGCCGACTTGACGTCGGGGTTGTTCATCAGTTCGTGCTTGTCCCCCTCGACCACCGCCGAGCCGTTTTCCAGGATGTAGCCGTAGTCGATGATGGGCATGATGGGCCGGGCGTACTGCTCGGCCACGATGATGGCCACCCCCCGCTCCTCGGCTATCTCCTTGATAGACTTGGCCAGCCAGTATTGGATGGCCGGGGACAGGCCCAGCAGGGGCTCGTCCAAGAGCAAGAGCTTGGGCTGGGCCATGAGGGCCCGGCCTATGGCCAGCATCTGCTGCTCCCCGCCGGAGAGGAAGCCGCCCAGGCGGTGCAATATCTTGGTCAGCGGCGGGAAGGTCTTGAACACGTACTCCAGGGTTTCGGCGGCCTGGGCCGGCTTGGCCAGGTAGCCGCCGATCTTAAGGTTCTCCAGCACCGAGCTTTCCGGGAAGATGCGCCGCCGCTCGGGGCAGAGGATGATGCCCGCCCGGGCCCTGGCGGCGGGTTTGTCGTGCATGATCTGCCGGCCCCGGTAGTTGATGCTTCCCCGCAGGGTGATGCGCTCGCCGCCGGACATCTGCTCTTTTTTGGCGATGTCCTCCATGATGCCGCTGAGGGTGTACATCAGGGTGGATTTGCCCGCGCTGTTGGCCCCGAACACCCCCACGATCTGCTGCTCTCCGCAGCTCAGGCTCACGTTGTTCAAGGCCAGCATGTTTTCGTAGAAGACCATCAGGCCCAGAGCCTCAAACATAGCTGAAGACCTCCTCGGAGCCGAAGTAGGCTTCCTTCACCTGTTTGTCCTCCATGACCACCGCCGGCACCCCCTCGGCGATCTTGGCCCCGAAGTTGAGCACCATCACCCGGTTGGCCAGGCGGAACAGCTCCCGCAGGCGGTGCTCCACCATGATAAGGGTGATGCCCTCCATCTGGAGCTTTTCCATCAAGGGCACCATGGAGGCCATTTCGCTCATGGACAGGCCGCTGAACACCTCGTCGCAGATGATGACCTCGGGCCTGAGCGCCAGGCAGCGGGCCAGCTCCAGGCGCTTGAGGTAGCCGGTGGGCAGGCTGGAGGCAGTCTTGTAGGGCACGTAGGACTCGCGCTCAAAGCCGATCTCCTCCAGGATGTCCACGGCCACGGTGTCCCGCGATCCCATGCGGCCGCCGCCCCGCCAGCCCCCGGTGCGCCGGGCTCGCGGGCTGAACAGGGGCACGATGAGGTTCTTGTAGGCGGGCAGGCTGTAATAAGGGCGCATCACCTGGAAGGTGCGGGTGAGGCCCTGGTCGGCGATCTTGTGGGGGGCCGTGCCCACCAGGTTTTTGCCCTTGTAGAGCACCTGGCCGCTGTCGGCCTTTACGAACCCGGTGATCACGTTGACCAGGGTGGTCTTGCCGCTGCCGTTGGGCCCGATCACCCCCAGGATGTCCCCGGGCATCAACTCGAAGCTCACCTCGGTGAGGGCCTTGACCCCGCCGAAGGTCTTGTTCACGTCGCGCACGCTGAGGATGGGCTCGCTCACTTGCCTATATCTCCACCCAGTGCTCGAACTGGTTGTACTTGCGGGCCCCGTAGCTCATGAGCCCCTCGCTCTTGAACACGATGAAGGCCATGAGAATCAGGGCGTAGACCGCGATCCTAAGGGTGCCGAAGTCCCGGAGCAGCTCGGAGATGGGCACCAGGATAAGACAGCCGATCACCGGCCCGGCCAGGGTGCCGCCGCCGCCCACCACCGTGGCCGCGATGGGGATGATGGAAAAGTCCAGGGCGAACTGGCTGATGCCCGCCCACATGTAGATGTGGGCCAGACAGGCACCGCCCAGGCAACCCAGGGACGAGGCGATGAACACCCCCAGGGCCTTGTAGGTGGTGATGTTGATGCCGCTGGCCTTCACCGCCTGATCGTTGTCCTTGACCCCGCGAAACACCAGGCCCACGTCCTCGTTGACCAGCCGCCTGAGGGCGAACAGGGCCAGCAGCAGGCAGATGATCAGCACATACATCTCGCTCCAGCTATTGGGAAAGCCGTCCAGGCCCATGATGCCGTCGGTGCCGCCGAATATGTCGAACGCCTCGATGAGCCGGGCGGCCAGCAGGGGGAACATCAGGCTGACGATGGCGAAGTAGACTCCCCTGAGCGGCAGGCAGGGCCAGAGCAATACCGTGCACACTCCGCCTCCCAAAACCGTGGCCAGTGGGATGGTGGCCCACAGGGGCAGGCCCATCTCGGTGTTCAACAGGGCCGCGATGTAGGCCCCCACTCCGATGTAGAGCGCCCCGCCCAGGCTGACCAACCCCACGTAATGAGCCAAGAAGTCGAAGCCGATGGCCAACAGGGAGTAGATGCAGATGATGGTGAGCACCTTCTGCCAGTAGGGCACCGGCCACAACA
>Ga0180009_10000756_pt1 | contig 42310 bp, 57 predicted proteins | sample OS_PC_MetaG_FD_123537 | JGI IMG/M metagenome (GOLD analysis project Ga0180009, IMG submission 123537) | Groundwater microbial communities from the Aspo Hard Rock Laboratory (HRL) deep subsurface site, Sweden - OS_PC_MetaG | ecosystem: Environmental > Aquatic > Deep subsurface > Groundwater...
ACATCTTCTACCGAGAGTCCCTCCGTCTTCTTCACTTGTATTGCCAGGATGGCAGGGTCGCCTACGTGAATGTGCCCGCCGAAAACAAATACTCGCCCAGCCTTCTTGCAGTTGAGCATCGCGCCTGTGAACCACCGGCTTTTGTTTAGCAGGGGGTCGCTAACCCCCTTCTTCATCAAGGTGGTGATGGCTTCCAAATGGCCCTCCACGTTGTTGGCGGGAGCAGGACGAAGCTCCATACTGGGCCCATCAGTACCGAGGGCGGCATTCTTACCGTAGTTCACCACGTGGGAGGCGTACTGGACGGCGCCCTCTTCATCCAGCAAGCCGAATTCAGGGTCGCTTCCCAGCATCAAGTCCGATTCGGACTCGGATACCCACACTGGTACCTGCTGGTCGCTGCGGATAGCCTTGTATGTCGAGGTAGTCACGAACCCTGTCCGCCGGTCGTTCGGCTTGGTGATACCTCGGAGGTCGTCGATGAGGGCTTTTTGCAACTGAAGGAAGCGTTCACCCCCTTGGGCGGTGAACACACGGATGATGTCGCCATTCGGAGCGAAGTAGGCTCGCGCTGCTGCCCCGAGTCGAATGAAGTCGTGTTCCTCTGGGTTGGAGTCCAGACCTATCTGGTCCATTCTCTTAGAAGGTACAAGCCTTAACTGCATCCTCTGGCGCTTCATTCTCTTCCTCCGCTGCCTCAGTAGCTACTGTTTCCTCGGCAGCTGCCGTTTCCTTGATGTTGGTAGTGAGCAGCTCGACCGTTGCGTTGTCCTTGTTTAGAAACCTCTCAGCACTCTCTGGTGAGAACTCCGGCGAGATATACTTGGCGTAAGTTAGCAGCGCCTCGCTGATACGAATCTTACTGAGGTCGAGCTCTGCCCACCCACCAGAAATCAGCGAGGCGAGTACCAAGGACTTCAGGTTGGCGACGGTTTTCGTGGCCTTTCTCAGTTTTTCCGCCAAGCGCTGCTCTGTGGTAGAGGGCTCTTTTTCAGAGCCGTGGAGCGCATTGATGGCGTCGCTTGTTGCTGATAGGTATCCTGAGGTGTACCCCTCCGGAAAGGCAGTATCGTACACGTCCTCGCAGAAGTTCGCCAAAAGGCGCCGCAACTCCGTTTGAAAGACCCCAGGAGATTTGTCGAATGACTTCTCTACCAGCACCTCCAAGTGCGTGGTGACGTTCGGGAAAATCTTCTCAAGGTTCTCTCCCGCCTCCTCCAGCGCGGTGAGTGCGAGGGAGTCCGGCTCGTCTTTCAGCTGCTCGAGGGCCAGCTCGCCCTCTCTCGACAGCATCGTCATGTCGATTGCTTCACCATTCACGTCAACCGCGACGCCCCCGAAGATGTCGTCGACGCTAATGTCCGCTCTCTCAACTGCCTCGTCGATGGCGTCATCCACAAGGGCTTGGTCCACGACTTCAACCTCTACTTCGAGAGACTCATCCACCAGCGCTTCGAGGCCACCGAAGGCGTAGTCGGAAGCATCCTCAATCGCTTTGGCAGAGGAGATGACCTTCTCGGAGGCGGGGACCTTCTGGTCGACCTCGCCCATAGTTGTCCACGGGGGCTTCGCAGCAGGGGTGGTATCCACCTCTCCGCTACCGTGGTAGGCGCTGGTGAGGGCGGGTTCGGAGGCGGCCTCATCGAACTCTGAGAGCTCCTCTGCCTTCGTAGGGCCATCGCCAATTTCCAACCACTCCTTCATCGTGGTGTAGGGCTTGTCCAGGTTGTACAACAGCACCCTTCCGTTAATCCCGTCCGTTATCGTGTCGCTGGCCACCGCCTCGATGGGGCACAGGCCCGCCGCTCCAGAAGCGGCCACAAACCGATTGTAGCACCGCTGGGCGGCGAGGACGATGCGATACTCCGAAGCTACCACGACCAGGTCTATCCCCCGAAAGAAGGCAACTTCGAGGGGGCGGTCCCTCTTTAGCCCACCAACAACTCGCGGAAACTTGTTGTTGATGTGCAGTGTAGTGTATGCGCCGCGCAGCCTCTTGGAGATTTCCGACATCAGCGACACTGTGGGGGCCTCATCCGCAGCCAAGTAGTGGTGCAGGTGGAAAATGGCCTCGCTGTCTACCGACCCCACGCGCTTACGATGGGTCACCTTCTCGAAGACTACGTCATCGTTTTTGAGGGTGCCATTGTGAACACCGATGATGCGGTTCTCAATAACGACGGGGTGGTTGTTGTCCGGGTTGGACGTCTCACCTCTGGTGGTCTTCCTCACGTGCCCCAACACCGCAGCGGTGCTAACGCCCTCCTTCTTCACCTGTGTGGACCAGGCTCTTAGCTGGGCCCGGAAGTTGGCGTGGGGGTCTTGCCCTTCGTAGGTTTTCAGCTCGGGCATATTCAACAGAAAGTCTGCTGCCGGAACAGGCTGCTTCAGGGTGGACCACTCCCCGGTGTTAAGCACCACGGAGATTCCGGTCGCGTCGCCGCCACGGGCCTCTGACTCAATCAGCAGTTGTGTCAGGAGATAGCGAATGGCCATTTCCTGACCGGCCTTGGATTGCTTGCTTGGCTTTTCCGCAGGGGTTACGGGAAAGATGCCGATGACTCCGCACATTATTTATTGCCTTTCTTTCGCTTAGTTGAGCAGCGCCGAGCGTGCGCCGTTGACTACCATGAGGTCGCTTCCCGTGGAAGCGGGGCTTCTCACCTCTTCCTCATTCTTCTCAACTGATGTTGCAGGGGCATTGGCTACCACGTTGATACTCGTAGCGTCGGGGATGCTGGAGATAGTCCGAATACCCTCCAAGATATCGGAGGGCTTATCCAGAACCAGGGTGTCTATCGCGCAGTAATAACCTGAGTTTAGCGGGTGAACCTTGCAGTCGTCCAGCGCAGGGGCGGCTACATACCTTGGAATTTTGCGGCTCGACTCGACCTCTTTGATGGCGTCTGTAACCCAGAGGGCGGAGCTCGCGAAGAAGCAAACCTTCTGCTTGTCGAGAGAAACCAAACTCAAGCTCCCTGACCTGTTGAAGACGTACAGTTTGGTGACATCGGATTTCAGCGTGAAGAACACAACATACCACCCCTGCAGGAGTGCGTCTACCTTGCGGATGGCCAACTCAGGCGAGCTGCCCTCAGAGATGAACTTGTCGAGCAGCGCGAAGATGACCTCACTGTCGCACTCCCCCTTGAGGGACAGGTCGAAGCGTTTGGCGAGCTGGCCATCATTGCGAATGACTCCGTTGTGAACTCCAACAACCTGTCCACTTACGAAGGGGTGGTTGTTTAGGTTGTTCTGGGGGCTTCCCGAAGTGCCCATTCGAGTGTGACACACTACGAAGGTGGTATTGTTCCCCCCGATTTCAATCCTGAAGGCGGATTTGAACTTCTCCGTCTCCATCAGCGCTGCCGCCGGACCAGGTGCCCTCATCATTTTCAGCGAGGCGGGGAGCGGGGAACTCCCAGGCGCATACTTCTCAGCCCACTTACCGAGGAAGAGGCCTGAGGCGTCGCGGCCTTGGGCTTGCGCGTGCTTCCACGAGGTGAGTGCCAACTCAGTCAGTTCCGCAGATGGCAGAAACGGGCGGTAGTCATTCTTCACGACCATACCAGCTGCGTCAACCCTACCGAACGCCTTGAAGAATCCAGCGATTCCACACATAGCTTCTACCTCCTTACCAACGTACCAAGCGCATCCGTCCAATAAGCTTCACCGGAGCTTACCATTTGGTTGACTTGCTTGTTGATTGTATCTACCGGAATTTTCGTTTCCAGGCTGGCCTCATTCACCCACTCCTGAAGCGTAATGCATTCGGTGATGGCTGTGGTGTCCAGCAGTGTGAGTAGGCCTTTCTTAGACTCATCCTCGTGTTGGATAGCCAGGTCATGCTCAATCTTGTCCCAAGGGTCCCCTTCGGTGCGCCGAATCGAGCAAGGCTTTTGCGCCAGAGCCTGAAGAACCTCGTAGGTCCCCGGGTGGTTGGAGAGGTAGCCGTGCAGCAGCTTGACCAACTCACCCGCCTGCTCTTGGAGCACCGGGATGTACATACCAAGTTCCTCAGTATTGCTATGGCGCTTCCCGTTGTAGTCGCCATCGTTATTGAGCAGCAGATGCTCGATGTGGTGCGCCTGCTCCATATACGCCTTATCACCCGACTCCAACGTACCAAACTCGGAGAGTTCCGCCGCCTTTACCAGCATTCCGTGGAATAAGACCGCGAACGCGGAGATGGCCGTCGCAGACAAGTTCCCGTCAGGGCACCTTATCTCGAAGTGGAGTCTTGTGATATCTGTTCCGACCTTGTCGCGAGTCGGCGAACTGAACTGGGTGGGGTTGTAGTTCACCATCATATACCGGCCAGACTGCTTGCCGGCGCCTTGGATTTGTTGTATGACCCTCGGCATCGTGTGGCGAATGGCCGAGTACTTTTTTAGCGGCTGCCGAAACTTTACCCACCGCGTGAGCTTGTTCTTCTCCTTGCCAGAGGAGGTCAGCCAGATGATAGCATTCTCGTACCGCCTCCACAGCTGATGAAAGTTCGCGAGAACAATCTCAGGCAGAGGGGAGTCCAAGTCCGAAAGGGACACTGGGGACTTTGTGTGGGGAAGACCGTAGTCCTTGCGCTTGGGGTTGTATGTATTGCCAGATGTCAAGTAGCCTACCAGCAGGTGGTAGTGAATGCTACACCTTTCATCTGCGAAAGCGCCTTCCTTGCCACAAACCTCTGTGATGTGGGAGCACATACGTTGAATCGCGGAAAAGTCTATCTTGCGCCCGACGGTGACTACCTCCACACCGCTGTTCTGTAGGGAGCCATCGACGACGACGTCCAGCACTCCGTGCGCGCCGAGGGAGCCCAGGAAGTTTGTTGGGGTGAGGGCTTCCGAAATCCGCTTGCGAACAGCATCGGGGCGACCGTCCCGGGTCTCTCTCTCTGGACATGTAGCACAGCCAACTATGAACTTGTCGCAGGAGGTGCACGCGGTTTCGAATGAGACGCATTCCATCCCCGCGCAGCCAAACTCCTTCTCTATGTCACAGTGCCCCTCTTTTTCGCACGTAGCGTAGCACGCCTTCCCATTTTCCCGCGCAAAGATGGAAATACACCCACAGGAGGGGTTGTTTCCGCGGCAGCCTGAGCTGGTCCCGTCGGGTAGGTTCAACTCCACCTCGATGCCCACCTTCGCGCTCTTCAGCAACATCGCCTTCACTTCGCGAACCCTGCGACGGCGAAGCTTCTGCCGAATACTATCTCTGACCACGAAGGTCCAAGAGGAAACTGTTTTTCGCATTTCTTTTCCTTGCTTGCTACTCCCAGTTCTCGTATACCTGGTCGATAACTGGTGCGCGGGTGAGTAGCGTGTCTATGCTCTTCTTGTGGCGAGCAGCGTTGTACAGGCGGTTCAAGCAGGCACGGCTTACCTCACTCAGTTCGGCGGCAGGACGTCTATCCGCGTGCTTCATACAAGCAACGACGAAGGCGTGTGGTGGTAGCCCGTAGGCCTCCTGGAAGTGCTCGTAGCGATTGAACTCGGACATCTTGGTCCAGCCGTGAGTAAACAGAGACGCCCTACTTATGATGTCGTTGTACGCAAGTAGCCCTACGTCTATGAGAGAAGCAGCTAATGCGGGAGAACGGAGGTTGTACCCACCTGCTGTTCTATACTCAAAAGTGACGTCCGAGATTCTAAAGTCGGAAGGCATCCCGTAAGAGGTGCCTACCCTCCTTCTGAAGTCGTCCGGGTCTCTCACCAGGCTGGGCAGCCCAATAAACACGTCCATTGCGCGAGCCACTGCCTGAATGAAGGGTATCGAGTTCGGTGGGGCGTATGTCAGGAGTTCCTTTGGAGTTCCGAAGTGTAGGTGGAAGCCTGCTACTACGGAGTTGAGGGAGCTTGAGCACGATAGTCGTAGTTTTCGACGCCGGAGCTCTCTAATCAAGCTTCTCAAGTCGGCGACGACCTCGAAGCTTCGAGTCGACGGAGTAGGGCGAAGTTCACCCAGCACGCCGTCCGAGCCTAACCTCCCCTCGTGAGGGAAAAATAAGCTGGCATCCCGAAGCTTCCCTGAATTTGACAGCACCATAAATTCAGGGTCGCAACCTACAGTCGTCCCCTCCACCACTACTAAGCCAACTTCCAAAGGGGCGCGCTTCAACCCCTGGGTACCAGTCAAGAACACATCCACCTGGGGAAGTTCTGCTTCGTCCGCAGGGTGTGCGGGTGCGACGAACAGCAGCTTCCCGGAAATCCGGATGGTGGCCCCCGTTGTTAAACCGAGTGCGCGCATCAACCTCCTGCTCATGCGAGCGAGCCTTGTCTCTCCCAGCCTCCCCATTGTGGAGCTGTGCGCTGCCAAAAATGACATTTGGAACTCCATTCTAAGTTAGGATAAGGGCCAAAGAATGCGCCCTACTTCTTTAAAACCTTCATAAGATTACTCTCGTATAAGACGAGTCGACCTTCGGCTTGTCGAAGGAGTAGCTTGTGGGTGTCTACGTAGTCGTAGGCGAGGGCGAGAACCTTACCGGGGCTCGGCCTCTCCAGTCGCCCCAGTGTCTGCTCGAGTAGGGCTCGATTTTTATCTGACACGGGGATGGTCATGAAGAGCCTGTCGAGAGGCGGGTGGTCAAACCCCTCGGACAGTAGGTCGTATGTCGCAACCAGAACAGAAGTTTCCCGGGACCGGAAGCGTTCTATCATCTCGTGGCGTGCTTTGGAGGACATAGTGGCTATAGCCTTTTTCTTGGTGCCGCCAGCCATTTTTGTACTGAACACCAGTTCACAGGTTAACCCGGAGCTTCGGATGACGTCCCTCAGCTCCTCTCCGTAGCTAATCATATCGACCAGCACGATACACTCGTGCCCCTTTTTGGCCTCGGCTACCACATCGCCAGCAATGAAGGTGGTACGCTTCCGGTTTTTGTGGAGCCCCTTTACTATATCTGCGTAGTCGTCTATGGTGTCGGAGAGCACGCAGGGCGTAGTCACCTGGAGTATGGTGGCGGGTATCAGAAAGCCCAACTCAACCAGGGTGGCCTTCTCTACTCGCCCTAACTGTGGTCCGAGTGCTTGGAACATCAGAGATTCCAACCCGTCTTTACGGTAGGGGGTAGCACTAAGTCCGAACATACGCAGTGGATTGAAAGCACTAACTACATCTGTGAAGGTCCTGGCGGGGACGTGGTGGCACTCGTCTACGATTACCAAGCCAAACTCATCTCGTAGGGGGGTTAGGTCTCTTCGAAAGAGAGTCTGTACTAAGGCGATAGTGATGTCTCCTACTTTCCACTTACCGCCACCTATTACCTCTATACTGGGCCCGCGTAAAAAACTTCGGAATCTCTCTGCGGTTTGCCCTGCCAAAGCTGAGGTATGTGTAATCCAAAGCGTCTTTGTCTTGAGGCGTGCTATTATCTCGGCGCCCATAACTGTTTTCCCCGACCCTGGTGGAGCTACCCCTACTCCAGAACCTGGGATTCCGAACGGAAAGGAAGACTCTAAGAGGTCAGCTATGAACTGCTCCTGGTAGCCTCTTAACTCTACTTCTGAGGTCACGTCGATGTTTGATGGATTAGGGCTCTCCCACACACCCTGTTTGAATAGGGGAGCGAGAGCAGGTAAGCACCCACGTGGAACTTCCAACCCTTTACCAGTGGGTGTAGCCAAGCATATCTCCGGCGCTATTCCACGCAGCATCTTGTCCAGGATAGCGGGTTGTGCTGCTTCAGCGACACCCCTTCGCCTCAACGTCCACAACATACGTGTAGCAGTTTCCACATACGTTGGGTTCGGGATGGACAATGCCTTTAGTATGGCGCCTTCTACTGCAACACTAAGACTCTCCAAACAAAGCTTGTTCGATATAAGTATCCTCGTCAAACGGGCCTCCTGAGACAAAGCAGTCGGACCCATCAACAGTCGCAGGCCCTCCCTTAATCTTCTGACGTTTTCTCGCCTTCTTCCGGCGACGAGCCTCTTGTCGCAGGAGGCGACGAGCTGTCGTCGCCTCCGCGAGCGTGGCGTGGGAGCTGGGGTTATCCTGTCTCAGTCTGTACTTTTTCTTGTTCTTGCGGCGACTCATTTACTACCTCTATCTCCACAACGCGGGCGTCCAACAGCCGAAGGGCCCTGCTTATTAGGACGAGCGCTAATGCCGCTTGTACAGCTTTGAGAGTATGAAGTTCCCCGACCGTAGAAAACCTACGACCGGGGAACTGTTTATTCAGAAAGGCCACTATGGCTTTCTACTTGGTCCCAAGCACCGCCCCCATGGCCACGTCCAACGCAAACCCCTGCTCCATTAGGAGTCGCGTCTTCTTTACAGCCTCGACAAGGGCGGGGTCCGTGTCGTCGTTTTTCTCGGTTGCTGTCTTCGGGCCCAAGGAGATTTCGGTGGCATTGATGTAGTGCTTACTACGCTTCTGCCCATCGTCCGTCGTCCACTTGTCCTGCGACAACCTGCCGGTGATGGTGACTACCGAGCCCTTGCGACAGTAATCCGCCGCGATTTGGGCGAGCTTGCCCCATACCTCGATATCAACCCAGCAGGTATCCTCCTGCTCTTTGGTGGGGCCCCACCTGCGATTGGACGCAACGCTGAAGGATACCTTCAGCTTCTCGTCATCACCAATCTTGCGGCTCTCCGGGTCTTTTGCCAGCCGACCAGAAATCACGACAGTGTTCACATCACTCATAGACACCTCCAGTACTTAGTTCTAAGTATTAAAACATACGCAGCGCGCACGCGCCAAAAACTTTGAGACTCTGCTTGCTCAGCGCCTGCGAACGGGATATATCTAAGTAGGGAACACGTTCCCCAGAGATATCCGTCGCGTAATTCACACCCTCTATCGGTGGACCCGACGCAACCAGCAGCATGGGTATGCTGCTCTTTCTGTCACCCCTGGACTTGACACAGCGCAAATTGTTCCACGCCGCGCGAGCGTCCAGCGTGGTCCACATGTACGCTTCTTGTGTCTTCTCTTGTACCAGGTTGGGGTTGGGGGTGATGACTCTTTCCATGGGTTTTGAGTGGCGGATAAGTTGCGCCACGTTCAGAAAATCCTCCATCCCAAGGAGATGGCCAAGCCCCAGTTTTTTGGGACTTTGCAGCACTATGAAGAGCTTCCACAGGGATAGTGCGTTCCTCTCCAGCACCTTCTTTGGGGTGACCAAAGTGGTATACCCCCTGAGTAACGCCACCAGGTTGCTGCCCGCGAGGAGCGGGGGCTTCTTGGGGTCCGGCGTGGCTTCGCCGTTCATTTGGGGGATTTTCCTCCTTGGTATCCTCACCAGGTTCGACCCCCACTCGGTAGGATTACGAGGGTTCAGAACGACTGCATAGCACTCGCCCATCTTGTCCACGACGCCAACGTCGTAGATGAGCACCTCACTGTTCCAGAAGCGCACACCACCAACTTCCGTGAAGGCCTGGTCGATAGGGTTCTTGGTATCCAGCGCAACGTAGGTCCTAAGAGCAGGAGGCAGGCCCCTGATTTTGGTTCCGATGCCAACGGAAGAGTTTCGCGAGGAGTACTTCTCCTGACCCACTGTTGGGATAGATAGGGCTATGTAGTGCGCCTCGGGCTCTTCGAAGTCATCGTCCTCCTCGGGCTCCTCCTCTATGTAGAGGGGCTCGTGCTGGTCCAGCTCGGGGTCTTCACCCGCGGCGGGGAACCCCGGGTCGTTGAGAGCACTATGAAACTGGTAGTTGGCGTCGGCGACGATAGGGCGGGGTTCTGCGACCCCGTACGACCCCCCTGCGGCTTCTTGTGCCCGCTGTACGGGAGCCTCGACTACGACGGGGTCCTCCTCAGGTGATAGCCACTCATAGGGGTGGCCGCCGTTGACGCCAATGGCCACAACCCGTCTGCCCGCCTGCTGGGCAATAGGCTCTCCGACATGGGGGGTGTTCGGGGTCTCCGTGCTGGGAAGCTTATTGTCATTCGAGCGCTTGCCCTCCGCCAAGGTCAGGGTTAGTAGGCGGCTTCGGTACCCGTTCCCGCCCTCAAAGTCAGCCTCGGATACCAGCGACATCGAACCCTTTGAGATGGACTCCACCGTCCTAATCTCCGGCGGTAGCTCACGAACGTTCACTACGGGACGACCAGTGCGCTCGTAGACTAGGACGCCCCCGCACTGTAGAGTCAGGGGGCAGGGCACAAGCACCTTTTGCAGATACTCATTTTCCCAGTACGCTTCGACCTTTTGAGGTGTGAGATTAGGATGCGGAAGGTGTGTGACACAAGTGTTTTTATCGTGTGAGACGTACACCCTGGCAGGACGCTTGTTCTCTCCTGCAACGTATACCAGACAGTTGTCGACCAGCGCTGCTCCTATTACCGCGGCGCCTCTGTATAGAAAACCCACGCGAAAATCTTCCACCCCAAGTACACCGGGAGTAGCTTTCAGAACCTCTACTACTTCGAATACTTCCGTGAACAGCTTGGGCGAACCGAGGGCAGCCACTCCTGGGTACATCTGCAGTGTATGTGGGTCCATCCCCGCCTCAAAAAACGCTCGGGTCGCCTCGTAGTAACCCACCGTGGGCGTGAACCCCAGGAACGCTTCCCAGTGGGAAGTGCACATACCACACTCACAAGGCTGCTCGTTCCTCAACTTCGCGAGTTCCTCACTGTAGGTCTTCGTAAACTCCGACATGGGTAACCTCTCTCAGTGGCGACTCTTTTTCAGGAGTCGTTTTCTGGCCAAGCGGCGAGTTAGAGGCGACATCCTATCCAGGATTGTAATCCCCTCTAAGTGGTCCAGCTCGTGCTGCACCGCTACAGCATCTCTACCGGAAAGAAGAAGCACAAACGGCATGCCTGAGGGGTCCTGCGCGGTGAGCCTCACCGACAGGTACCTGATGTACTTCAACCGCGCCGAAACCCCAGGCAGGCTGAGACAGCCCTCGTTGGACAAGAAAACCTTGACAGCGACGCCCTCCTTGTTAGGCTCAGGTTCCCACGTTGGGTTGACTACTATCAGCTCCTCACCATCTTTCTCCCTTTGGATAATGGCCACTCGCTTGGATACCCCCACCTGGGGGGCGGAGATGCCAATACCCCCCAACTGGCGAAGCGAAGAGCGCAGCCCCTTCAACAACTCCGCCAGGTCATCACCGAAATCGACAACCTCCTCCGCAGGCTTTGTGAGAGCCTCGTACGGCCACAACTTGAGTTCCACGGCGTTCACCCTTTGTAGTTCTGACAGTTCAGGTTGGGGCAGGCGAAGTGATAGGCACCGATGATGCCGGGGCTTCCGCAAATGGGACACTTGCCCGCGCTGGACAGCTTAAGCACTGGGGGGCGCTCCTCCTCAGCGGGGGTCTCCAGGGTGAGCCACTTCTCATAGAAGCTATCGGAAGGAAACCCTGCCATTGTGAAGCTGGCAGAGCCTCCTTGTGGGCGGTAGCATTCCGCGTCGATGACTTGAACAGTTCCGTGGAACCAGTCCATCCCGCCGTACCAGTGCTGGTCGGGGTCGTGATTGGGTTTCGTGATGAGGACTCTATCGCCCAGCTTGAAGGTGCTCATGATGTCAATTTTTTTGCGGGGGGCGAAGTACATAGCAGAGGCCCTCTTGGGACTCTACACAAATCACCCCCTCCACTTCGTAGGTTGCCTTGACTTCCAGCGGCCCGAAAGGGGACAGCGCCACTGCGTAAGTCCCATCTGTGTTCCTGCGCCCCATACAGTACCCCTGCACAGTGATGCCTTGCACGGGGTGCTTGTCAAGCATAAGGTCGTAAACATCATGCGGCTGGTACGCTTTGGTTTTCAGGATGTCTACGAGGTTGTTCGCGCCCTTGAAGTTCGGGACAATCCACGCTTCGAAACGTAGCCCACTAGGCAGCGAGGCTTCCGTGTGGCTTGTTAGGTCGAGAATTTTCATTGGTGTCTCCTTATTCGTCATCCGCGAGAAGGGTGTCCACGTCCAGCCTTGTGGCCTTCTTACGCGCGAGGGCTTCCCTTCTGCGCAGGAGCATGGGTTCCGCCACCTTCAGTGCCCTGGCCAACGTGAAGAAGCACAAGTCCTTGTCCGTCGTTTCCGCCAGGTAATCCAACAAAACCGAGGGGTGAAGGTTGGCTCGAGAGGCCAGGTAGGTGCGATGAAAGGTGCGAATGAGTCGGTTGATGATGGTGGGGCCGCCGCGCTCCTTGGCGCCCTCGTAGTAGCGTGTCAGGTCGTTTACCCCCACAGCCAAGGCTTTCTCTCGAACAACGGAGCACAGAGTTTCCGAGACCCTCCTCGGAAACCCCAGCGCCACCATCAAATCGAAGTTGGCAGTACACACTGCCTCCTCGCAGAGCGCCTCCAGCGAACCTACACTCTGCTGAACACGTGCTTCATGCTCGTTCACTTCGGCCTCCTTCTCTTTCCAGTAGGCGAGTTACGCTGTGCTTGGTGGCGAACACAGAGTTTGCTACCAGATTCAACAGCATCTCGGATTCCGCCAGCACCGCCGAGTCGCGCAGGCCGCAGGCTCCTTCGACGACCCGCAGAATGTTGTACCCGAGGGCCACGCTCGTTCCGGTGCCGGTCTTGATACCGATGAGCGCGCGGGCAATCTGTGAAGACGTTTCGGGGGTTAGCGGAGCGAAAGTCAGGGGCGGCTGGCCGTTCTTCAGGCTCGACGCTACGACTTCGTCGAGGTTGAGCGCTTTCGTACCAGGCCGCACTCGGTCGCTACTTGCCTGGATGTACTGCTGGAGGGTACTCGGTGGGTACCTGAAGAGCAGCTCCAGCTCGTCCTGGGAGGCTTTCTCCTTGAACGACATCAGGAAGAGCACGTCTCCGTCGAAGTCCAGGTCCAGGGAGTTCAAGCTGTTGCCAGACACCCTTACGACGTAGCGGCAGGACTCCTCATCCACGACCTCCACACGCTGAACGCGAAGCGACATGAAACCCAGGCAAGGGAACCTCTCCGCCAGGACTAGGTCTCCTGTGGAAACCCCAATGGAAGAGGCGAGGGAGCTGTGAATCTGGATGGTGTTCTTGGGTAGCTTGCAGCTCAGGGCTGCAGTGGCCTTGGTAGCGTTCGGGTAGCGCACTGACATCCCGTTGGACGCCAGCAAGCCCCACTTGGTAGACAGGCGCGTGGCGGCACTGGAGAAGTACTGCTTCAGCACCCTGGCGCAGTTCGGTAGGTAGCTTTCGCTATCCGGCGCGTGCAGCGCCGTAAGTAGGTTATTGACTGCGCCACCAAGGTCGCTCAGTCCCCACTGCCCACTTTGGTGCTGCCAGGGCGCCCGCAAATCTGCGAACGGAATGTAGACGGCGTTCGTCCTGAAGATTCTTCCGTCGAAGCTTTCGCTCGCGGAAGGCTCCCGTACCACACGCTCCTCGATGTGGCCCCGCGACTTCCTCGGGACCCGCGTTTCGAAGAAGAAGGGCAGCTTGAGGTAGAGCCCCTCTTCGTAGGTGCCTTCCTCGTTGAGCGTTCCCAAGAACTCCTCCTTCGTGTGGAAAACCGAGGTGCTCTGGTCGATGGCCTTGATGGAACTCACATCGACCACGGGAGTGTCCGCCCGAACCTTGCCCCGCGAGGAGCGTAGGAGGGTGAGGTACTCCTGGATGATGTCTGCGCCTTCTTGGTAGGACAACACCTCTCGAATGATGTTGGAATCCACACCGAAGTTCGTAGCCAGGGCCCGAAGCTCCACATGGCTGAGCTTCACACCGGAGACACGCACCCCCAGGTTGCTCCGCTTCTGGACATCACCCTTGGTCCACAACGCATCCTCTGGGTCTTTGACGAGCCCCCAAAAGACCCACCCGCAGATGGTATCGAACTTGCCCCAGGGGGTATTCACTGCGCAGGTGCCATCGCCTCTCCCGGTGAGCTTCTCCAGCAGGGTCCGCCACTTGTTGATGTCAGCGGCGTAATCGTCTTTGATAACGGTCCGCTTGCCAGGACCAGTCACCAGCGTCATCAGCGCTTCCAACACCTGACCGAAGTTGCGGCGACTCTTGATGGTGGCCGAGGAAACGATGACGTCGATGTCTACGACCTTCTTCCGAATGGAGTCGTACATCTGGCCCGTCTTCGTGAACACAGCGACACCCTTGTTGCCGTGCATGTTGGTGAACTTGCTGCCGTCTTTCAGCATTCGCTTGGTCTCCACCACGATGCGCTTGACGGAGACCTCCTGGTTGTTGAACTGAACAGTCTCGTCAGCCACACTGGCCACTCGAGCGCTGTCCCCGTGGATGTGGTAGACCAGTAGCTGGTTGCCGGGCTCGAGGGAGAGAATCGTACCGTAGTCGAGCTCATCTCCCTCAGTCACCTGGACCGTTCCAAACGCAAGGTACTCCTTGGTGACGCCATGCACATACTGCTGGAGGCGGTCGCTCAGAATCAGCTGGTCCTGAAAGCCAAGAGGTGTCTCGAGGAAACACGTCATCCAGTTGTAGCCGGTACGCACTCTCCCGGAGTTCTCCAGCTTGCGCGCGCTCACGGTCTGGAGCAGGGGTAGCTCGTCGCCCGTCATCCCTAGCGTCTGGTAGAGGTTGCGCATCGGGTTGTGGTGGCGTAGCGCGAACGGAGAAAGCGTGCGCAAATCTTCCGTCAGCAGGTAGTTCTTGGACGCTGCGGTATCGGAAAGACCGATGGACGAGAAGGGGAAGAACTCCCGGTTCTTTTGCTCCTGGTAATCCAGGCGGGCCTTCGGCGACAGCTCCTCGAAGGAAGGGTCGACGAACACGATACGATTGTTCATGGCCCACACCTGTGTTGCCGTACCACACACGGGCAGGTCATTCACGATGGAGTTGAGTAGGCGCTGCGTGTTGCGCACAGTAACGGGAGCATTCCCGAAACCGAACGAGCGGATGAGGCGCTCCAATTGGATGCGCTTAGTGACACCGGGGTGTCCCTGAAAGTGGTAGTCAATCCCCTCGGTCAGGAGACGAAGCATCAACTCCCAGTATCCCAGGCACACTCCCTCAGGCATCCCCTTGTACTCGTCGACCAGAAACCACGAGCCCACAGCTCTGGACACAGGGTATCCGACCACGAGGTTCCCGTTGGTGTCGGTGCGTGTCTTCTGGACTTCCAGAACCTGGGAGGTATCCCCGTCGGTGAAGAGCAGCTCCAGCGTGTAGGGGGTTTCCGAAAAGGCCAAGGCGATGTCGAGGGCGGGCAGACTGGCACCTCGACGGCGAGAGGTGATTCGCGCAGAAATACGCTTATGCGTCTCGCCGAGAGCTCGGACGAACCCGTTCATATCCATAGACAAGATTTCCTCCTCTTGGTTTGTAGCCACACGAACCCCACCAAACATTACACAAACCTAAGGCAGCTATTTCAAGACAAAACCATCTTACGATGGATTTACAGCGGCTAATCGATGGTCTTCTGGTAGATAGCCCCTCGAAAGACGCTTGATTTCTCACTCGCTTTGACCTCTCTCGCCAAGGTGTTGATGGCCCTCGTAGCGACTGCTTTGAATGCAGCCCCCGAGTTCTTCGTTGCGGTGCGCAATCTGAAGAAGTACTGAATCATCTTGACGGCTTTGCCGGAGCCCTCGTTCTTGTCCCGGTACTCGTGTACCTTCATTAACACACAAGCGTACCCCCTGTGTCTTGCCATATTGGCGTAAAACTTTGGTATCTCTGCGTAACGAAACACGTCACCCGCAAGTTTTGCCAACGAGCATCTTTCCCCAAACCGAGCACTCTCTCGCACCATATAGGGGAGCAGGCCAGGCTTCTCTCTGCCCTTCATATGATTGACGAGTAGTAGTGCGTCATCAGCGACGCGACCGTCCCTCAGAAGGTCCTCCACAGGGCCTGTGATTGAAGGTCCAAAGGGGCAACACACGTCCAGCTCCAAGACGTTGAACCTTGTAGCGCCGTTTGCTTCTAACCACGGGCGCATTCGAAGAGGCCTCGGAACTACGTGGTCCTGCTTCGCCTCTCCCGCCCGTAGCGCGGCAGGGAAGTCTGAGAACTCCCCAACAAAGAGGGGAAGAGTAGGGCCACAAGTGGTTAGCTCCTCGGACAATAAGTCCAACACGGCGGCACCGTGGTCGTCTCCTATCCGTTTATTCGTCTGGATGCCGACAATCTGGTCGGCGCTGGCAATGCCCCTTGCTACTAATGCACGCTCCAAAAGAGCGCGGGTGCCAGGAAACGAGATGATGGCGGGGGTCTTACCACGCAAGAACTGGCTAATGAGGGTGATTTTACACTCCCTCACGACATCTTTGTTTGGGCCCGCCCAGGTCCTGGTCTTTGAAAGACTACTAACTCTCATGTGGCCCTCCTGCCGGGAATGTAATAAACCTTTCCCATGACGAGCAGGGGGCCGAGGTTGGAACTACGCTACCTTGTTTGCCTTTCGCGTCGCAGCGGCCTTCTTGGCAGAGTCGCTGCGCTTCTTGGCCGCGGCGTTGGCCTTGCGAGTTGCGACAGCCTTGTTGGCAATGTCGGACAGGGCCGCCTTGCGGGCGTTCTCCTTGCGAGTGGCTGCGGCCTTCTGAGCCGGAGTCATCTTCTTGTTCTTACCCATCGGATATCTCCTTTGTTAGGGTTTCTCTCCACGCCTAAGCAGCACTCGCTGCTGAAACTTACGTTTTGGGAAGTCTCTGGTACTCTTCGGTGCGAGACTTTAGCATCGCTGAAAGGAACTTGTCTGCCTTTATTCTCGAGTATACCAAGTTGGTATCCTCGTAGGATTGGGAGGGTGGTAGGACAGCTGTTAGGGGGGCCTCCTTCGTACACAGCGTTGCTATCAACGCCGCTTGGTAGGGGCTTCCTAACGAGAAGTTTCCCACCAGCGCCCTGTTTGTGGTCAACTGGAAACGGGTGAGCCTCTCCAAAAGCACCCGGGATAGCTCTACATCTGTCCCGGAGGCGCCCACTCGAACAACCCCTGAGCCACCCATCTCGTCGAGGACTGAACGCACAGCGTTTTTATCCTCGAATGTGTTTACTGCGAACGCCAGTTGGTCAGTCACGAGGGCACACAGGTGGGGACTTCGGGCCCAGAAGGGTGGTACGGATAGGTGGTGGTACCAGAGCTTACCCAACCTGAAGGAGGTAGAAAAGGTGCCAACACCTCCAGCCACAGCAACGTTGTTCGCAAACCCTGCCACGTTCAAAGCCGCCAGCGGAACCGCGACCAAGAGGTCTACCCACTGTGTAAGAAGGTTCAGTGTGTCAACGACTTCTGGCGACCCCAGCTGGTCTTCCTGCTGCGCCGGGGCGGATAGCCCAGAGCACTCAGGGTCCCATGTGATACCGAGTCTTCCGTTGGGGTAGATGCCCTGGGAAGCTCCCGCCTCTTGAGGTAGCAGCGCGGCGTACGCGTTCGAAAGTGGCATCTGAGCCACCCATAGCTTGTGTTTGACATCCCACCCGTTGGGATGACCTACACGCAACCCGCGGGGCATAGCACCGAGACTCCCCCAGCCATCCGATAGCGACTTGGATAGTGAGGTTCCCACCTTCCTGTGGTTGGTGAAGGAAAGGGTTCTCTTGCCCCTACTGTTGAACAGCGCACAAGCCCTACGCAATCCTATAACCATATTGCGAAACACACTAACCTTGTTGTCCACGGAGCTAAGCAGCCCACAAAGCGACTTCACGTGGTACAATACCACCTTCTTTTTGCCCTCGAGCAGCGCTGCTTCTCCGACCAAGGTTCCGCCAGGAAGCACAGTTCCAGTGCTCGCTGCTACCACCGGTAGGAAGGAGGCACTCCCTTTGAACAGCGTCTCCTTGACGGTGTCCACTGGCCAGCTTTTGGTAGTTGAAGGATTCACGGCAGAGCTGATGATGCTGGCCGCCGACAAACTCCCCAAGGCCAGGTTCGGCCCGAGCTTGTCGAAGACCCTACTGATTTCAGCCATTTTGAGAAGTCTTAGGACCCACCGCAGCCGCCCTTGCCACCGCCACAGCCCCCCTTGCCACCACACCCACCTTTGCCATCGCCCTTCCCACCATCGCAACCCCCACCATCACAGGAGCCAACCTCATTGGGGTTATGGATGGAGAAGGTACCTTTCTCGGGGCTATCAATCACTGAGCCCTCCAGCAGTGGGACCAACACCTCTAATACGGACATAGTAAAACCCCTACTCTTACACGTGCGTACTGGCACGGTAATCTCCTGAGAGGTCAGCGCGATGCTATAGTTAAGCCCCTCGGCTCCAAAGCTTCTCACACGAACCAGAACAACAAGCCTGTCAAGCTCGTCGCTACTAAAATGGCGCTCGTCAATAAGCCTGCGCAGCTCGGTGGAGGCGCGCTCGGTTAGGGTTAGCATGACTTCTCCTTTGGGTTCTACTTGTTGAGGCGGGCGACGGGGTTAGAGACACCTGCTGGAACCCCCCTCAGGGTGCCATCTCTGAACTCCCACACATACTCGGGTGCGAGCTCCCTGTGCGGTGTCAGTACTTTAGCCACTCGTGTAGCTTCAACGCCAACGAGTAGCGCGTGGCCGTGCAGCTTGGAAACCAGTGAAGAGGGGATTGCGGGGGTGTATCTTGTGGGATAGATTACGCACGCAGAACTTTGCCGTGCACGCTGGAGGGACTCCAAGTCACCTACTACGAGGTACTTACACTTGACAGTGGCGCGAGCCATATGCGGAACTTCCTTTCTCTTATGGAGGCGGAGGGAATCGAACCCTCGTCCCAAACCCAACCAATAAACCTCACCTTACTACGGCCATCTTGTGTCATTCTTTTTCCCCTATGTCACAAAGGGTACTGCGTTTTTATTTGCGGGGTGCACAGAAACCCCTCCGAACGGTTTAGCTGATTTTATTTAACAGGGCAGTCAGCAAAGCCCCGTCGTGCTGCTTACGCAGTCAGGGCCGCCTCGTTAACCTCGTCTTCACGAGCGAGAGCAGCATTCACGAACTCAATTAGAGAATTCTGAGTTAATTGTTCCTACCGTATTTAAGGCATACTGCAGGGTGTGCCGGCCGAGAGACTTACCAATTCAGGGCCTGGTCGAAACCAAGTCGCCCCCGTAAACTACAACCTTACCCATGGTACAATTTGTACTCGTTGTTCTCCCCCAAGAGCCGCACCTGTAGTTTTTCTGCGAGAGGCCTCGCACTCGTAGCGGATTCAGCACACAGGGGGAGGTCCAGACCGAAGGCCCTGTGTGTACCCTTTTCGAGCACGAAAGCGTCTGGCGCGGTCAAGCTGAACATGAGGCGCTTGGAGCGCTGGTCAGGTCGCGGTAGTTTCGGAGCCACATACAAAGGCCAAAGCTTATGGTTGTGCGGCGGCGAGCCCGGCCCCTGTAGCGCTGTTTTCGCGGTCTCCAAGGGGCCTTTGGTGTTTAGGAACTCCAAGAATGCTGCCAGCATACTTCTGTGCAGTATGGCCAAATTTCCGAACCTACCCAATGTAGTGCGGAACTCCTCGTGTTGTTCTCCCACTCGTGGTCCGAGTTGAAGTAGGATAGTGGCCTTGATGTATTTCGCAACTTCTTCGGAAGGTTCTGGGTACAAGCGTACCGCCGCAATACTTTCAAAAAGCTCCTCCGGCATTTTTTGTACCAGCAGCCTCTTGACGAGACTACCGTGGCTCACATAAGGCGAGCCACTCCCCAGGTCCGCGGAACCCTGCGCTACAACGAGCATTCCCCCTGTCGATAGGAAGGCTACTAAGTTTGTGACGCGTACTATCTCGGGCGCAATACCTGTGAGCATCAATGCAGAGTTCCCAGCGTACCCCTCGAGGTTCGAGTACCTGGTGGCGAGCCATCCACTCAGCATACTGACGGTTGGCAAAATTCCAGCCAGCGAGAATACACAGGACCTCCCGTAGCGGGCACCCACTGAGAGTTTCTGTAGCACCTGCGTGCGCTGACGGCGAATTGTTCGGTCAGCGGCTGCGCCGGTGGTTCTTGGGCGGGCATCCTTAGGCAACTGCTCCGTACGATTACTACCACCCTTACGCTTTCCCATCACTATGGGCGCCGGCTTCGGAGTTTCCACTACCAGTGCGCGAAACCTCGCTGGCCACTTGGAGTACGAGGGCCCTAACCTGGCCAACACTGTGGCTTGGAGGAGAAGGCGTGTTTTTAGTATCGAGGTCGCGACAGGGGGGTTCGCAAGCAGGAAAATGGGGGAGGAGGCCTTTCGAATACCGCTTACCCGAAAGGCGTCGCGACTTTCCGAGGTGATAATACCCAGCTTGGCTGTCCCCGTTGATGAGAGCGATTCCTCCGGCTTGAGGCTGGGGAGTTGAACATTGGGTGCTGGGTCGCTAAGCGCTACGAGGTCCCCAACCTTGAACGTCATTTGAGTCCCCTATCTTGTGAATCCTGAGAGAGGCGCCCGAATAGCTCGCAGAAGCGTTGGTGCTACCAACGCAAGGCGCATTATTTCCCCTGTCTCCCGGTCCAAACGCAGCTTGTAGAGGAAGGGCCCATTGTGACCCAGAAGAGTGACCTCATCCAGCCTACTATTGTCGAACCGGAATCTCAGGCTGCCGAGAATCACTGTCACGCTATTCGGGCTGTGGCTGATTTGGAGAGGCATACCACTCACGGGGTCGAGTACTTCTGTGACAACCCAGGAGTAATTGTTGCCAGCACGTTTCCGCGCTTTTACCATCAACTTTGTGAGTTCTTCTATTTCTTTGGGAACACGTAGGTCGCTCCCCTCGTAAGCCAGTTTTATCACAGCCTTTTCACCACGCTTTCTGGGGACACGATTAGACAGTGACGACTTTTCCCCATGCCATCATAACTGTGCCCTCCCACAGGTTCCCCGAACTCTACTACAAACCCCTCGATATCGACTGCCAGCAGCCGGCCGGATAGAATCTCCTCCCCTACACGGGCAAGTACTATATCACCCGGTATAGCATCGTCAGGCCACGGGGGTAGCGGTCCAAGGTTGGACGGAGCGTTACGGGTATATAGCTGAAGCACCTTCGAATCTCTTGAGTATTTGTCGGGGTGGCGAGACACCAACTTGTTTATCGCGAGAGCGACGGCGGGCACCGCTTCGGTAGAAGCCTTAGTCAACTCGAAGTCGTCGATTACAAACCCGAATGGGTAGGCGCCTGACAAGACGGAGCCCCAGCCGGTCCCAAAAGGGTCTGCCAGTTGGTGCAGGCTTGCAGTCAGCTCACCCATCCCCCTGTTAGAAGTTTGTGGCACGCTTGTCAGGATGATTCCTGCTGGTAGAGGCACCCTAGCATCCACGGGCTCCATGTCTACTGGCTGCTGGGTGTAGTCGTCTTCTGTTGCAAAGACGGCCACATAAACTGACAGCGCTTCCGCCCTCAGAAGGACTGACTTGTTCGTGACCAGCTTCCCATAAGGCAAAAAGACTATCTCGTCTTTGCGGTCGGTGTGTATGTCAGTCGTGGCAAAAGACCTATATTTCACAACACCGTCGGTACGGTCTCCGGAGTGGTCCTCTGTAAGAACACCTAAACCATTCAGCCCAGTGCTTCGGTCTCGAAGAAGTACCCCCCTTGGCAGGGGGGCTCCGAACTTCAACCACCAGTCCGACGGAAGCTTTCCGGCGAGTGGAGGGCGACTATAAGTGGCGCTAGCGTTGACTGCCATCGAGGCCATCTCTTTCTTAGAGGCAGAGCCTCAGAAAGTTGTGGAGAATGTGCTTACCTCCCCCACTCTTTGGTTTCTCAGGGTGGAACTGGACCCCGAAGAGCCTCCCGCGAGAGAAGGCTGCTATCCTGCAGGTCTCGGTTCTGCCGAGGATGTCGAAGCCAGGGGGCTCTTCTGAGACAAAGTAGCTGTGAGACATCCACACAGCAGTGCCTTCAGGCACCAGCCCATCAAGGAGTGGGTTCGGTACTTCGAGATTCGGAAAGACTCGTTCGTCCCCCTCCAACTTCGCAGGTGTCCTCAGTACTGTTCCCCCGAGGTCGTGGGCCATACGCTGCATTCCGTAGCAGATGCCCAGCACAGGCAGGCCCGAGTCGTAGATGTGTGGGTCCACCTGGGGCGCCCGCAAGCTGCGGACAGAGGTAGACCCCCCGGTGATGATGATTCCGGACACGCCGAAAGCCCTCAGCTGGTGAAGGCTTGTCGAGTTAGGGACTACAACAGGGGGGATGTTCGCGTCGAGGCAAGAGTCCACGAGTGGCTTCAGTAGCTGGCTGCCACAGTAGATAATTCCGATGGGCAAGTTGGGGTCCTTTCGTCTGGGGGGGGGAGCGCTTAATCGTCTTCTAAGTCGAGAAGGTCCTCATCGTCCTCGTCTATGTCTCGAGAAGAACGAATCTGGCCGAGCGCAACACTAACTTGTCGTCGTCTTTGGCGCTTCTCACGTTCTCTTGTAGGTGCAGATGTTCTTTGCTTGTCTTCGTTTTCTTTGGCCATAGGCTATCCCTACTCTTCTCCTCGTACCCAATTGGGTTTCAGCAGAGCCCTAAGTATCCCCGTGCCGTGCAGGGGGTGATAACTCCTTATTGTGGATGCTGCTCCTCTGAGACAATCGGAGAGTTCCTCTGATGTCAAAACGAGACGAGCGCTCTCTGGCACAGAGAAGCGCAACTTGTAGGCCTCCAAGGTCAAGAGGCCCAGAGCCCTGTACCCAGGCAGCCCATCTTGCAAAAAAGACACCCACCCATTCTCCTCGGCTGACTTAAGCCCCGCCAGTATATAAAGCCTCGACAGGTTAATGGACAGTATGTCTGGCACACACCTCTTGCAGTCGCCGGGGAAAAGCTCAAGAAAGCGGGCGTGCGTAATCAGGTCTACCCCTTGGAAACCAGGCATATCGCCTGGCCTCAAGAAGAGTGGCATCCCCTGAGCTACCAGCGCCTTCAGATGTACTTTCTTGTGAAGAGGGCTCTCCAACAAGTCGTACAGCTCCAGTTGTTTTTGGCCTATCACAGACACCCTCCGTCGCTGGCGTTATTACAAGATGAAGATTCGCTCGGAGGCAGGCGCCAACACACACACCTGTTTCTCAGAGCCTAATGCCTTTTGAAGACGCTCGAGTGTAGCGTGGTCAGCCACTGTGGTGCCCGTGATAACAACGAGCCCAGCTGCCTCACTTATCACAGCGTTCTTCAGAAGGTTTTTATCCGACAGTAGTGGACAGCCTGCCGACGTGTCAAACTCCACCCCCTCGAGACTGCAGGCGAGTGTGGCGAGCTCTATTCCAAGCCACTTCTCCGTGCCGCACAGGAGTAGGATGTTCCCGTGCAACTTCGCAAGGTGCGACACCACCAGCTTCAAGCTAAAGAGGGTCCACTGCCTTGCGTGCTCTTCCAGCTCTTCGGGGCCGAAAACAGCGAATGTCCTGGCTAAACTCGTATTAGATTTTTGGGGCCCCAGCATAATACACCCTCCTCACGTTCGTGTTTCTGAACCTACTTAGGTATAGGACAAGAAGCGGGAGGGTGTACTATTGTGGAGGGGGAATTAGGCGGAAAGGGTTTCCGCGATATCGTTTGCAAGCTCTCGGGGGTCGTCTGCAGGGGCCTCGTCGGGGCGCACATCACTCCGACTGAACTTCCGGCGGGCCTCCAGAACACGGGCCAGGTCGTAAGCGGAGAAGACAACTCGATTGCGGCGGTCCCTGTCCACAAGGCCAAACCGAAGGAAAGGAACTCGCCCCTCGATTTTCGAGATGTCTCGGGAACCAGGCACAGCCATCTCCACCTTAGGAGCTTCTTCCCCATCTTCCTCCGCGGCACCAACGGCAGTCAACGGTACCTGTAGTACACCTTTCTCATCAACCTCTACCAAAGCGGTTAGGACATATCTTGCCATGAGTGTCTCCTATTCTTGCGCCGAGTGGGTACGCGGCGTGAGTTACGAATCATTGTCACCGAAGCAGTGGGAGAAGATGTAGATGTCCCTACCAGGCGCAACGTGGCTTCTGAGGTGCCCCTCTTGAACCCAGCGGAGGGCCTTCTTGATGTTCACCATCCCCACGTTCTGTGTGTTGACAGTACAGAACACTTTACCGTACCCCAGATTGAAAGCCACTTCTGTGACTTTGCTGGAGAGCTCCCTCCCAAGCCCTTTGTGGCGATGGTTTGGGAGGACCAGCGTGTTCACCTGCTCGGCGAGCCAGCTGTTAACGTGGTGTAGCCCTGAGAGCCCTACGACTTCATCGTTGATTAGCGCGAAGTAGTATCTTGTGCCTTCCAGGGATTTCAGCGTGCGTCTACCCAACAGGCCAGAGTAAGTGTTTACCAGCTCCAGCACCGCATCCCAGTTCTTTTTTTGTGCGTACTCTAATTCCAGCATTGCTACACCTCCCAGGGAAGCGCCTCATCGTCATTAGGCTCTTCTACAGACAGGTTCCCACTCAGCACCGCTTTTTTTGCCGCCCAATAGCTGGTCGTCTTGGGGGCGTTAGACTGGTTTCCCCCTTTGTACATAGCTCCCCAGCCACCATAGAGGCCTCCGTAGTACTCCGGGTAATCCTCAAGGTCGTCATCGTCCCACGTCAGCACATTCATTTTTGAAGGGTGGGTGGCTGCTACCTTAGAGTTGGGGGTCCCAGGAGCAGTTGCGTGGATAACGCTGGGCTCAGAACCTTGGCCCACTTCTGGCGTCAACCCCCAGGCTTGCCTACTTAGTAGTAGCGGGTTCTGGACCATACCATCCGGGTCGAGTTCTCCCTCCAACAGGCCCTTCACAGTCCACGCGAGCCCCTTGCCCGTCATAAATGTGAGCCAGAACAGGGGGGTTTTCGCTGAGACACCCAAACTTTGAAGGGCATCCTTGTCGATTTCCTCAATAGGACAACTCGTGCAGGGCCTCTCCAACACCACACCCTTGTAGTCCTTGAGTATGTACCTCTCGGCGGCGAGCTTTGTTCTGCCCTCCTCTTTTCGGTGAAGCCCCGTACTCAAGCGGTGACACTGAAAGCTGGCCACGTTGTTGTTGCCTGGGAGGTTAGTAGGGCGCTCCCCCTTTGGGTGTACTCCTGCCAAAGGCATCTCCGGCCAGTGCGTGTGCACCTTGTACAAACCCCTCTCCTCTGTCGTAATTCTCAGGCCATGAGAACCCTGTGTGGGGTACTCCTCGAGCTTGAAGGAGTTGGGAAGACGTAGTACCAACCAAAAGTTGGAGCGGGTGCCGGAGTCCTGCCTGATTTCTCTACTCCACAGAGTATTAGCCGGAATCCCAAAGAAGGGGAATCTAACACGACCGGATAGCTGACTAACCAGCGCGGTAGCATAATTACCATCCTGCTCCCAGAGGGTCATTGAGTAGTGGAGCTGGAAGGTGGTGTAAGAGGACTCTTTTGGAGCGAGGGTGTCGAGATAGCTATACCACTGCTCCCCACTCGGGTGGGAGTGTCCTACGTAGGCTATCACAGGCACAATGGAGGGGGTCGGGGGTGTCCAAACTGCTCTTATAAAGAGTCGGGGGGAGTGCCTCTCCAGGTACTGGGGGGACACCCTTGCGGTCCCTTTGCACGTCGGACAGCTACCCATGATTGCAGGAGATGCACTTTCGCAAGCGGGGCAGGGGTAACCAACTTCTACTGAGTTCACTTTTACTCCGCCTTTCCAGATAGCTGGGAGTCAACCCCCCACAGCGGCAGCCAAGACTTCGATTAGAGCGTTTCTCAAGCTGCGCGTAAAGTTTCCTACCTCTACTTCGACACAAACCTTCAGGAGGTTGACACCTGAAGCGGTTAATGCATCTGCGGCTGCTCGGTAGCCCACCTCTAACAGCCCTAAGTGGGTGCGGCTGACAGGCATGCCGAAGACAGGGGGCATGGCGCTTTGAGATGTGCCAAGAGCACGCTTTTCGGACACGAGTACCCAAAGGGTGTTCTCCATACGAGAGGGTATTTCTTTAGCGGCTTTGACCAGGGGGGATGCCCCTTTCACGTGTTCCCAGGCTCTACTTAAGAAAAAGAGCAGGTGGTCCGAGATGAGCATCCCAGGGCTGTTGGACTCCTCCATCCGCGAGAGCGCCTTACTCATTGTGGTAATGTGGTCCACCAGCGACCAGACGCCTTGTAGGTCCTCCATCAAGTTCAGGTAGCCAAACCCCACCTTTGGTGCACAGAGTCTGCGAACCAAGGCACGGGTTAGTTTATCCTTACTGAACGAGGGTGCTCCCTCTATGAAGATATTGGCTACTTTTGGAACGAGGAGAACCCCCTGTCGAAGAAGCGCCTTTTTAGAGTCCCCATTCCTCCACTGCATCGTAAACCTTTCCGATGGAGCCTTCCAGAAGATTCAGGGTTTCGGGCTTGAGGTATTGGCGAATGTGTTTGTCGAACACCGCGCGAGCAGCGACGACATCACACTCGTTGATGATACGCTGTACCTCTTCCTCGGAGACGTCTTTGCGCACCTCTTCCAGCAGGCCTGCGTCGGCGCCGGCGCAAGCGAGCGCCGTTAGCCGGTAGACCAGCCGCGCCAGGGAGGGGGACATCATCCAGAAGTTGCTGAGCGCACGATACTCCACACCGTAGGGCTTTGGTCGATGCGCGCCTGCTTTTCCGTAAAGCGTGCGCCTCTTCTTGGACTCCGGCCCGTTGTCCAGCAGAATCGAGGGGATGCCGACGAAGACATCCATAGCTTTGACGACGGTCAGGCGGCCCAGGAAACCATCCCCCTCGACGAGTGTCTTGGGAGTATTCCCCTTTGTTCCGATATGGATGTGACCGCCGCAGGAGCGGAAAGGTAGCTCCGACGCTTCCGGGGGTACCACATTTCTTTCCACCGACCAGCAGTTGTAGTCGGGGTCGCACCCGAACGCACGCGCTTCCTCGCTGTCCAACTGGCCTACCGGAAAGTCCGCACTCGACCGTTTGGAAAGCAAGAGAGGCTTTACCACACGATTCAGGTCAGACAAGACACTCTTCAGCGTATCGATGAACTCGTTCTCGTTGCCCGCAGGGTCGCAGGAGAACTCGGCGGCCACGTTGTCGTGCTGGAGGCCACCCTTGGCGACCCTCAGCTGGTCGTGTTTGGTGCCTTGGATTACCCCGATAGCCGACCGCAGCTCTCCCTCCACCGTCTCCAGGAAAAACTCAGGGTCCGCCCCGATTGTGAACATGCTACATTTCCTCCTTCGTCTTCCAGCTAAGGAACCACTTTCGTTGTGCTCATCCACCTCATGACCCCTTGGCCATGCATTGTCCCTACATTCGATGAAGCGGGGTAGTTGTCTCTTCGGTTCGACGCGAAAAGAGAGAGGTTCTGGTCCACCAGGTACTTGAAGTGGCCATCTTTTGCCAGCTGCACCAGGCGCCCCACGTCCGTAGTTTGCTGGGAAGACCACCCTTGGGTGTAAACCTTCCAGGCTGCGGTATCCGCTCTCTTCTCGACAAACTCATCGATGACCGACTTGAGTGTGCGTCCCCGCTTGGGCGGGATGCTCACGCTTACGCGCATCAGCAGGGTATACAAGGAGAGGAGCGCTGGGGAGTGTGTCCACCGGATGTCCGCTTCATAGACCGCTACTTTCGCCTCCTCCGAACACCGAACCCTGGTCGACGAGAACTTTACCGCCTTGTCGAGCTGCCGGAGGAGCACCGCACCTGCACGCGCCATCGAGAGGAAGTTGTCAGGTGAACCTTTCCCGGCTCGCATCATCAGGATGAGCTTGTCCTCCGGGATGGGAAGGTCTTTAGAGGGGTCATACCTCATCCCATAAATCTCAGCGGGCCTCCCGTTGATGGAGGCCCAGAAGACATCCTGCACGTAGTCCTTGCAGTAGAACCACGCTGTACAGAGCTCATAGGTGTTGGGGCCCTTCTTTCTACCCAACGCCATCTGGTTGCCAGAGTTGTAGCTCTCTATCAGCTTGTCTCCCTTACCGGCAAGGTTCTCTATCAAGGTCGGTCTCATCATCTGCTGCCTCCTCTACTCACTGGCCCCAGCGGCGCGTGTTGGCTCCAACCGGGCCAGCTCCTCCTCTGTGAGGTTCTTGAGGAGGTCTTCCAGGTCGTTCGCGGCGTGGTCGAGGGCCTCCTCCGTGGTATGTAGCGACGCCCTATACTGCCGGAAGCGGCTGGCCAGGTATTGCTCTCGCCACGCGCGTGCTTCCTGCACCGGTGTAAGGGGCTCCGACTTGACACTCCCCGGGTCGTCTTTCGGTAGACTGATGAAGGGTGCCTGAAACTTGCCCTTGACGATAGGCAGCCCCAACTTGTCTCGGATGAGTTGGAGTGCATACTCGAACGCGGGTGCGTCCTCCTTCATGTACTCCGGGTGGAACTGCATCGCCAGAGCGCTGATTCGTGGGAAGAAGATGCAGTCAACCTCACGTGGGATGAGGCTGTGCTTGATATAACCGCACTTCTTGCCCCCCTTGTAGAAGGTGCTTAGGCGAGGTTCCGCCCACGCCAGTAGCTCACCGCTGCTGTTGCGAGGAGGGACCATCATCTGATGATGAGTTGAGCTAACGTGAATCAGGCGCTTGTCCGACGTTCGGATGTCGTGCCACCTCGTATGGTTGTCGCAGTCCTGCACCAGCCAGCCGCCTGCGAGGGCGTTGAGTAGCTGGGCGCCACGGCAAATGCCTACGAGGGGAACACGCCACGCCATCGCGGTTCGCGCGACGAGAAGGTCACGCTGGTCGCGTTGGATGTTCGGCCGGCCGCAGTCTCGGTGGATGTGGTGCCCGTAGAGCCCCGGGTAGATGTCCTCCCCGCCAGTGAGCACTGCAGCCTTGAAGGAGCGGGGGTTCGTCAAGAACTTACTGAGGCTGAACTCCAGTGGCCCGAAAAAACCCAAGGGGATGTCGTAGCGAGCGTTGTCCGTGATGAAAATCTTTCGGGTGTCCCCGATTGGGGTCAGCTTAGCTTTGGGCACCTTCTTCTCCTTCTACCAGCGGATGGTGATTGAGTCCTCAGAGGGACGGACGAGTTCATCCTTTTCGGTTACCACCAACTGGAACTCTCGTCGGCGCAGCTCGTCTCCCACGCTATCCGAGTAGTTTTCCAGTTCTTCAGACGTCAAAGTGTAGTAGCCTTTCTTTACATCGAGTAGAGCGTTTTCGAGAATGGCGTCAACCTGTTGTGAGACCTCCTTCTCTGAAGCCGCTCTCGCGAGTTTGGCGAAGGCGCTTGCGGTCAGACGCTTCTCTCGACCTTCGAGGGGCTTGACCTCAGCTGTCTCGGGTGGTGCTACTTTCTGACTACCTCTAGCAGTAGGTGGTGCTACTTCCTTAGCCCCAGGAAAGGAGACTACACCCCCTTGCTCGGAGGTATCCTCCGGAGGTGGAGTCACGTAAGAGTTGGGTGGGGCGGGCGATGTGATGCGCTGGCGAGCGCTATCGAGCACTGTGCAAAGCAGCATCTCGTGGCACGTGGTGCAGCGCGCCTCTCTTTTTTTGGCGCCGGGCTGAGCAGGAATGACACTTTTCTTCAGGCAGTCTTCACACAAGAGCAATGAGGCCATTGGTATTCCCTTTCGTCTCTACTGAGGCTTCGGCGACTTCAATCTCATCGCCTCGCAGGAGCCTCAGCGCATCTTTTGAGCAGCTTATTGAGTCATAGGTGTTGCCGTCAGCGATGTCCCCAATGTATCTACTATAGATGGCATCTAGGCTCTCCAGCGTTTGAGCCGCAGGCGCTCCAGCAGGCTTCATCGTGTTCAGGACCTCTTCGAACTCCTGCACGTTTTCTGCGGAGAGCTGGATTTCTCCACCGGAATCCCTTTGCCCGTCGAGATAGGCGAAGACTGCAGGGTTGGTCGCTTGAGCTATGGTCAGCTCCGTTAGGCTTTCACTTAGTGGCAGCAGGCTGGGGCCGGCCCGGCGGACGGCGAGCTCCTCAGGAGATTTTGTATGGTAGTCGCGAAGCCCCACGAACTCTCCCTCGGGGGTGTTGGCGTCGGAAAGCCTAAGACCCCTTCGAATCTCATAGAGATAACGCAGGTTCCAGTACAGCGCGGACAGGTATGTCCACCGGGACTGGTAGGAAACAGAGGCCTCCAAAACAAAAAGACGCGGTGCGTGGGGCTTCTTCCCCCCCAGGGTGCCTGCAAGCGTGTAGCTGACCGAGTGTGGGATAAGGTAGTCCGAGTGCCCGTGGCCGTGGGACCAGCAGCTGCCGAGCGCCATGGAAGTCGCTATGGCGAGGTCGACGGGGACTCCTTGCCGCAAAAGCATTACCACCAGTTGCACAACCTCACGTCTTTCTCGGACGTACCTCAGCAACGCCAGCGACAAAAAAAACGCGCGCATCGAACCACGTAGTCGCGCACCTTGGAGCCACTCCCGGAAGAGCTGGTCCGCGAGCTCCTTGCTCGTCAGGCCAAAATCCGCCAGTGCGTTCACATACTCCTGGGATATCCGTGTCCACAAGGGCTGGCCTCTGTCCTGAATTCCGTAGAAAAATGCAACCTTACTCTCCGAGTTTGGTACGTTGGAGTCGGGTGATAAGGCGTATATGGAGCAGGCGCACGCTTTGGGTGCAACGTTGCGGAAGCCCTCGAGCTTGTAAGCCATCGAACCAAAGCAGGACTCCACGGGAAGCTCTTCAAAAAGGTTTTTCGGACTTCCCCTCTCTCCGAAACAATAGCGGCAGTCGTAGCCATGCCATATGGCGTTGCTCTTTCCGAGGCCCCCTTGTGTAAGGAAAGCATCATTGGCGGGCGAAACAAGGATAGCGGCAGCCTCACCTCGCCACCCCTTGACACCCGGGACTTCGATGTCCCAGGTTCCTTTGTTATGCGTATTGTCGCCCCAACCAGGCTGGTACGGATAGCCCCCATTGGAGGGGTCATCGTCAGCGAAGGAGGTTTGTAGGCAAAGTTCCTGCTTGCCCCCGTCGGTCCCTTTTTGGAGGACGCCTGGCTTGGCGTTAGACCTCAGTACCGCCTCGAACATATCGCCTCCATGTGCCCTTCTAAGGGAGCAACGTCCTATGGTCGTCAGCGTACCTTGGCTCCACGAGGCCGGAGATACTCACAGAGAAAAGCTCACTCTTGTCAAGCTCATCCCCTATTCGGCGAACTCTGATAGACCCATAGAGCTGGCCGACCTGTATGACGAACGGCCGGGTCAGTACCACAGGTATGTCACTTTTGCCCACATTCACAAGGTGCAGAGTCTTGCCCTTCGCCACATCCAGCAATGTTGGCTGCCGAGGAGCGGGAGACGCCGGGGGGCTGGTCCACTTCAACGCCCTGTGCATCTGGTAGATGGTACACGAGAGGGGGCGCTGACCCGCCTTCAGGATTGCCTCCGCTTGGTCCTGCACCTCGCGCGAGCTGAAGTGGCCCGACATAAGGTAGGTGTGACCATTACTGAAAACAGTGGCGTACGCGCCTGGACTGTTGAAAGAAAATGAGTGGTCCGATAGAACAAAATCGGTGTTAGGCACCGACCGCTCTCTCTTTGATGTAGAACTCCAGGGTTCCGTTGGGCAGCAGTCGAACACGTTGAGCAGCCTTGAACAGCCGGACCTCTTCTGGAGAGAAGTGGTACAAGGGGACAACAGCACCTCCCCAAAGCCTCTCGTAGATGCCTCCGAGAAGAATTATGTAGTCCACCCGCGCGGTGACGCCCGTTTGCACGCTCTTTACGTATTCCATCTTAGTCGAACTCCTTGCGTAGTGAGGGGGGAAGGCGTCTTAGTAGTCGCCTGCGTATCTTACGTACGCGGCGACCGTACGCTCCCAGGGGGCCCTTAGTGACTGGTTTGTAGTCGGACCGGAGACACTTTTTCTTGTTGCAGAAGCCCAGGCCCTGGTTGTAGTGTAGGAGCCACTCGTGGTTCCCAAGATGGTTCCTGAGGCAGTAGCCCTCCCAGAAGTGGGCAACTCTGGCGGCTGCCCGGACGGCACACTTTATCCTGTACAAGCCTAACTTTCTCGCCCTTGCTCGCGCCTCTCGTGAACACGAGTGTTCCTTCAACTGTACCTGGCCAAGGCCGTGGGCTCCCCGGAAGCAGACGTTCACCTCGAAGCACGACTCCTTAGCCATTATGCTCAACAGAAGAAGGGGGGTCTTTCTTGTAGTACTTGAAGGCAGCTCTTACTATCCGCGAGGCCTTTCTTTTTTGGACCGGCGGAAAGTCCTTCCCTTGACCACCTATCAACAAAGCTACTACGGCAATGAATGCCTTTACTGAGAAGGCCACCAGCTCCACTTTTTCATGCAGTGTCTCCTACCTCTTTCGTGGGTTGTAGCCAGGGGTGCTTGACTGCTCGAAAGGTTTCCAAGGAAGGGTTAGGCATCGAAGTGCGCTCCTCCCAGTGGGTAAGCCAAGAGGTTCCCCCAAAATAACAGTACGCAGTCATATCGTAGGGAGTCGATATTACGACGGGCAGCGTGCTGAACAAGCCCAGCATACGCAGCCAGAACTCGGGGGCGGGGAGCTTCTTGGTGCGGTTGAGGCTGGCGAGCTCAGGGCTTTGGGAGTGAAGGGCGCCGGAGCGGAGGAGGATTATGTTCTTGGTCGACTGCGCAAAGTCGAAGCCAAAAGGTCCCGTGAGCATCAATAGCTCACGGAGTTGCTCAGGGGTGACCCAGTTCAGCTGGCTTAGTGGCAGTGTGGAGAAAGACAACAGGAGGGTAACCAAGGCGTGTCGGTACGGACGTCGGTTGCAGAACTCCTGGTATGTTTTTTCCGCGGACTTAAATCCTTTGATGAACATAGGGTTATTCCCAATCTCGTACCCGAGGTAGTATCCTACCACCCCCTCAGGACTTTCGAAGCGAGCGAACACTACCTCCGGTGGAGCTGTCAGCGTGTGTAGCGCTTCCAGTGTGCGCTCGAGTAGAAGCTTGCGCTCGAGCATTTCTTCCCGCCCGCCCGCACAATCTGGCCTGCCATTGTGCCCAGTTGTGGCCCGCGCAAACAAAATAATAGGGGTGGAGTACTGCCCTGCTGAACAGAACCCCGAGGCTACTTCTCGGCAGGGGTGGGAATCGAGGACACCCAAGTTGGGGCTGCCCAGACCGCCAGGCTGTACCATCTTGAAGAAAACCCCCGCGTGTTCAGGACCGAGTGGGAGACCCTCCGGACCGGAGGAGGTGCCATACTTCAGCAGCATGGTGCTCGGCGCGGCAGCAGCGCCAGAGCACCGGCTGAGCTCGAGAAGGATTTGGTATTCAGTCATTGCTTCCTCCGAGTGCTCGCGCCAGTTCTTGAAGGTCCGCAGCCTCTCCCCGAAGGTGCTCGAGGAGAAGTGAGTTGGGCGCTAGGAGCGACATCGCCCGCACCATATCCTCTGACCACCTACTGAAGGCGCGTAAAGCAGCTTGGGCCTCTTCGAGTGAGGGCTTGCGCTCTTTCTCGAGTACCTTCCATACTGCCTTCGCGCACTTCTCCGCCAAGACGGGGTCTGCGATGTAAGGTGTTCTGAATAGCACCGTCTCCGCTTTGTCAGCCATTTTGCCCCTCTCCATTTTGCGTTGCGAGATTTTGCCTCGACTCATTTTGGGTAGAACAGTCTCTCGTAATTATTACTAAAGCCTGGAGTCGGAATCGAACCGCCTTGGCACCTTACAAGGGTGCTGCTTTCCCAGATAGCATCTCCAGGCAAATTGTTGTGGGGCTTGCTACCACGCTAAAGGCTCCAACGGATACACCTGACTTGCTACTCTTCCCAACCGCACGATAGAAAGTCGTCTGGGGGAGTATCAGGTACTGTCGTTAACCGTGAAGGGACTCGGTGGTGTCTATCCGCTCCCACCGCTGCTTTACTGTCAGCCACATTATAGCGCTTGCACTGACTCCTTCTTGCCACTTATTAAGGGATGGCTGCTTTTAAGCCTACCCACCGCCGCAACAAAAATAGCCGAGACAGGGCTTGAACCTGCGACCCCCCGCGTGTAGGGCGGGTGCTCTGCCAACTGAGCTACTCGGCTAAGTTCTCTACTTCTTCCTCTCATTCCCCTCGGCGCGCCTCCGGTCTTCGAGTTCAGCCCGAAGCAACTCTACGAAGATTCCTACGCAGCAAGTTATCTCCTCAAGGATGTCGTCTGGGTGAAGGCCCGCACCTATCAGGTACCGGACGGCGCTCTCGAGGGCGGCGCCAGCCTCCCCCAAAGCATTCACGATAGGCTTTGGGTACTCATTGCGATGGACGCGCGTACCATCATTCCGGGCCAAGCGAAAGTACTCCTTTGGAAGTGCAGCTTGTGCGCAATCACAAGGCGCCTCACCGAAGGTGCAGTAGTGCTTGGGGCAAAGTAATAGCATAAGGACTCTCCAATCACTGAATAAAGCCTGCCTCGGAATCGAACCGGGGACTCCGACCTGGCGCGAGGTCACTTTCGCGGAGGACTCGAACCTCGAGTACGGCCACCTCCTCGCCTCCGAGAAGGAAGCGATTTGGTTCCATCAGGCGTCTGAGGGATGAGACTATGAAATCTGCCAGTGGCCCCCCACACGGGAGAGGCTCTCACTGCAGGGGAAGGTGTGCTTCCCACTGGGCCAGCGAATCGCGATGCGCACTCCGGTGCATCCTGCGAGCCCACATTTGTGAGTGCTGCCTGTAGTTATCCCAGTCTTTGTTCCAGAGCGGGAGAGCACCGGAGTGCCCTTAGGAAGAGGTGGGCAGCTGAACATCGGGGACTCCTTGAGGTTTGGGTTTTCTTTTTCGGCGCGGAACAAAAATCATCCTGGGGAGTGCCCACTCAGGTGGCTTAAGCCCTGTCCACACAAACAGGTGCCTCTTGGTTGCATTGTAGTAGGCACGATGGGCAGCTATCGCAGCCGCCGGGTTCGCCCAGTTATCGTCCCCTGTGGGAAGAGGGGGAGGAGTGAAAGGCCCCCCGTGGAGAGCATTCGCTGCTCCGTACGCCATCTCTATATGTAGTTGGCGAATCCTGTGGACTTTCATCCATCGGGTTCTGCTGGCGTATTCTTCCCCCAGGGACGTGCAGTATGCGGTCAGCCACCTGTAGTTGGCGGAGGAGGACGCGGCCCATTTGACGCACCTATTTTTGGCATCTCTCAGGAAGCGCCTTCGGATGTCATTATTGAGGAAGAGGGGCTGGTCGTGCGATTCCGTTTGTAGGTAAAGCAAGTTCGCAGCCCGCAGGATACGTAGGCCCTCGAAGGGCATCTTGTACACGTGGGTGTCCGTGTGGAACGCCGCACACCTTATAGGGTCGTGGTCCAGGTAGTAGATAGTCACGCCCTGTTCCTCCTCGCTTTGGCTCGTTTACGGAGTGCCAGCACCATTTCCCGGCGTTTCACCCTCTTCAACTCATCTGCCGACGCGGCGCGCAAAGCGAGCTCACTCGGGTACTGTGGGAGTTGTAGCCTTCTATCGTAGATGCTGTCTGGTGGCTTCCTACTCGAGTGCGCACCAAGGAAGATGATGTCGAAGACCCAGCCCTCTTCGTCATACCACTCTGCTTCCACCGCAGCCTCGGGCTCCCCCCTTTCATCCCGAAAAAAGACGATACGCAGGGGGTCCAGTAACTCTTCATCCGATATCCCTTCGAATGCTGATACGTCTTTGAACATCATGGGGTCCTCGGGTTTATGTAGGCTCGGTCAGCTTTGGTAGCTGGTAGCCCCCTGCGCTTGGGGGCTTATAGGTGTAGCCTGGTGCATTCGGGGGTTGGTGGCTTTTCTTGAGGACCGCGAACATTCCATCGGGCCCGAGAGCGTGACTTCCTCCGAGATTGGAGACCTCTTTCCACAGCACAGCACGCTTTGTTGTCGTGGTTATCTGCGAGACTCTTAGCAGGTAAGGAACTGCCAGCGCGTCCTTGAGGAAAAAGAGGTCGGTGTTTACGAACTCTGGATTCTTTTTGGCGAAGTCTACCAAGGCCTGAGCGAGTTCCTTCTTTGTTTTCCACTCGGGCAGCGAAATAGACTTTTGGGTCTCCATGAAGTACCCATAGCCCGCGCGAAAAAAGGCGGTTAGAAAACCGTGATGCGTCGGAGTTCTCATCCAGCGGGGGCTCGCTTTCAGCACGAAAGCTTCGCTCGTGGTGCCCCACTCCTTCATTGCGGCTGCGTGCTCCCCCACGGCGTGTGCCTGAAAGAGTTCCGCTCTGATGTGGACGCCGAGCAGGTCCTCCAAGATGCGCACTGCTTCGAGGCCCGCGCGCATTCCCTTCAGCACCAGCTCGGTTGCCTCTTCCCGAGTACACTTCAATTCGTACGTGGAGATGCGCGCCTCTACGGGAACCTCCAGCAGAACATAGGTACACGCATTCGGGGCAAGACCCTCTGCTTCCTCCCGCGCTTTCGGGTACTTGTCGAGGTTCTTCTCGTCGAGAAATGCTTTGAGGTTATCGCGCAGAAACCCCTGACAAGACAGTGGGACGCCCCACAGAACCAGTTTTTTCTCGGCCTTGAAGGTGAGCTCCAAGACGGCTCCCCACCCAGGCTCGAGCGCCCGGAAACCTTTACCGTTTAGACGTGTGATGGGTTCACCAACGTGGTTGGTCGTGTCCGGCAACTTGTAAGCGTGGATGAGGACACCCATACGGCGCTCGCCCATCAACGGTACCTTTGGGATGTGGATATCGAGCACCGGCAGGTTTTCCATCTTTGTCCTCCATCGTAGTCTACGCACGGAGAGAGAGGGATTCGAACCCCCGGATGGTTGCCCATCAGCGGTTTTCAAGACCGCCGCCTTCAGCCCCTCGGCCATCTCTCCTGCTTCTTGTGGTAGTGGGTTTCGAGACCACATCGCGTAGGCCCTTCTCGAGTGGAGAAGGGTTTCGCCGCTCTTACCATTAAGCTACACCACAACTGAAGTGTTCCCGGGGACAAGCGTCCGCAGTCCGGACCACGAGTCCCTCACCTCTACACCCCATCCCCGGCTCACTCCAAGGGGAGGTACCCCTCGCCGGGCCCGGTTGGAACGCGGTGACTCTTACCTCGCGGAAGGCGAGACAGGCCTCCCAAGCGTCATAACAGCAATCTCTTACACTTCCGAGAGAACCGAAGCCCATCGCGGATTTCGTTGCGCAAGATTCGCTGGAGCACGCAAGGCGCTCTGACGTTTACACAAGGCTCTTCGTGGCTATCCCGTTGGACAGGGACCAACGCAAGAGTCTCCACGTTTGTTCTCCTCAGCTATTCCAGGGAGGGGAGCTTTCGAGCACCGGCACTCCACTCCCTTGCTGCGGGCAGGGGGCCTTGCGGCCAGCCCTTTCGCTTGTAGTCCCCTACATCCAAGCCCCCTGCCTTCTCTATCGCGAGCTCCTTCCACCGCATTACGCGGATGATTTCGTCGAGGCTCACAGGGGCCATCCCCCAGACGTCCATACCTACGTCGAGCATTAGCCCCGACTGCCACGAGGTGGGCAGGCTCTCTTGTAGCATCCCGTGGGTATGGCCGCAGAGCAGCCAAGAACCGTGGAAGGAGCCATTCCACGTGTGCATTGGGTAATGCTCGAGGCACAGCCGCCTCTGACCGTAAGGCGTGTTAATGGTTTGCATCCTCCGGTCATATAAGGCCTCGAAGAAGGGTTTCATCTGTGCAGCGGGCAACCTGTCGTGATTGCCGAGTACCAGGCGCTTGTGTCCCTGGAGCTTTGAGAGGGTGCTTTCGTAGTACGCGGGGTGGCCCATAAAGTGGTCCCCGAGCACACATACGTGGTCGTCTTTTCCAACGACAGCGTTCCAGCGGTCAATGATGAGCTGGTTCATCTCCTCCACGCTGGCAAAGCCGCGGACAGCAGTAGCCAGCCAGCGGTGGCCGAGGTGAGGGTCCGCCGTGTAAAAGAGGCTCATTTCCCACTCTCCAGGAAGTCAGCGCGCTGCTTGACCACTGCTGCGATAGCACCCCCGGTAAGCTTTCTCATCTCCCGGACACGGGGTCTCAACTCCAGGTAGTCCTGCACATAAGGCCTGTCCCCCGCATTGTAAGTGCGTACCGCCACGTTGTCAATGCCCGGCTTTCCATCGAGTGACAGCTGGATTGCTCGAAGGTAGACTTTTGGCGTGACAGTCTGCATCCCAGGCAGCATACGCAGCGTGTTGAGGAGGTCCTTTAGCGCCCACAGCGAGAGGTAGACGAGGGGGTTGCTGTCTCCCAAGGAACACCGCTGTTTCTCGAGACCGCTCACGAGAATGCGCAACAAAACCACTTTATCCTCGTTGCGGCACGCTGCTTCCACCAATGTTTTCATCGCGGTTATGGCTGAAGCCGACATCATCTTCGAGGTGGAGGCGATTAGCTTGAGGGAGGGCAGCAGCGCCTGCCGAAGCTTCGACATCGCGGCTTCGTTACCCCCCAACTCTTTTATCAGGTCCCCCACAAGTTGCGCATACGTTGACATTGAGAGGTGGGTCGCCTGACCGGAGATGTGGTCGATGGCGTGCAGGACTTCAACGTTTAGCAACGTGTGTCTGAGGGTGGAGGGCCCCGTGGAGATGCGCAGCAGTACCGCGTCTCTCGCCTCCCTGAAGGGGAGCCCTATCAGGGAGTTCATTGGGTTTATTGGGGACATTGTGGCTACTCACTGAGAAAGAGGCTCAGCGCACGAAAGAGGGGCTTTGTCATCGGCATGGTGATGGAGCGCGAGAGCCCCTCTTCTCCCCATCGCGCAGGGGTGGTCAAGACCGACCGCTTGGACCATCCCTCCACACCCTCCGCGTGGTCAACCAGGCGCCCAAACGCTTTCTCAACGTCGGGGGAGTCCCCACTCAGTGTGAGGGAGATGCAGGGGCCATTCTCAGTTCCGATTTTCGTCAGCTCTTTGGTAAGTGACATCTTCGTTTCTCCTTATCGGTGAGGGCCCTGTTTCAGCTGGCTGTGGCACCAATCACAGAAGTGAGTGGGCTCTTCGATTGGGGGCAACTGCGGCGACTCAGGCTTCTCCTCGGCAGCCTTCCGCGCCAGGCGCTTAGCCTGTGCCCTATTCTCCAGTGAGAGCTGTACTTTGCGTGTCAGTGCGGCGGTGGCCAGCCACGGAACCATGACAGGCCACGCCAGTGCGGAGGCGACGGCAGAATCCCCCGAGTATCGAGTGTTGGTGTATCGAGTGCTGGTGATACCATACACTACCCCACCTATCATGGAGTAGGCTATGAGTATTCCGCCGACCACGAAAACAGTAATCATGATTGCTCCTTTTTCCCCACGCGTGTAAGGATGACACCCAATCGCCCGGGGCCAGCCATAAGGACGTACACGACGGATATGACAAGGACGTACCCGACGGATATGACAACGGCCGCAGGCCAAAACATACTCGTAGCTTCTGCGTTGCCACCGTGTGCCCACGAGAAGCGACGGACTAGCTGGTAGACCACCCCAGCCACCGCAGAGTACGCCATCACGATAGCTAAGGCCATGAGGACTACGGAAATGCTCATTGATTCTTCCTTCCGACACGACTGTGCCTGTTATCCAGCTTCTTCTCCACCCATCCCCCGAGTACTATGCCGAAGAAGGCGGGGAGGCCTACCAGGACCCACACAGCGAGCCCGATAGGCCACCCAACGACCACAATTATCATCGTCGTCTTGCTGACCTGAGGGGCGATGGTATCCACCTTGTGGTCCAGGAGCAGCACATAAGTCCACCCTCCGCCATAGAAACGTACACGGCAAAGGTGGTTATGAGTGTAAGGATTGATTGGAAATCCCAGACCACCTCTACTCCTCCTTAGGTCGAAGGGGCATTATGTAGTCAATCTCCGTCGTCCCTCCCTGGCCGTCGTCGATGAAACACGCGCAGCGTGTCATCTCCAGGAAGATGTCATCGCCGCGCCACTCAGCGTGCTGGAGGCCCGCTGGGAAGACGTCCGCGCACTCCTGGAAGCAGTAGCCCCCTGGGTCCTCATCCACCGAGAGCAAGCACGCGGGCGTCAGCAAGAGCACCAGCGCGAGAAACAGGCTACGAAATGAGTCTTTTTTCGACATAGTTGCAAATCTCCACGGCAGCCACCGCGGGAACTCTACTCCACAGGTCGTAGAGAAAGCTCAGGGTGTTGTTGCTAAGGGTATCCAAGAGCTCCTCTTTGACACCCGGTTTGTCCCCTGAGAAGCTCCGTACCAGAGGTCTGGGGTCCAGCAGGTTGGCCAAGGGAACAATTTCTACCCGGTCAGGGTCGATGGGGCTTATGCTCGCTAGGATGGTGAGCCCCAGTTGCACCAGAAGGGTAGTGGCATCAACCTCCGATACCTCCTGGGTGTCAACGAACAACACATCCTTGCTTGCGGTACAGTACAGGTCTTTCGCCGGGCAAACCGGCTTGCGGACACAGATTAGCAGACACATTTGAGCCACCTTTCATTTTAGTCCTTTGCGTAGGACTTGAGATATTTCTTCATCGTCCAGAGCACAGGGGCCTGGGAGTGTCGTCAGCAAAACTCCACGAGCTTCTCCTCCGAGGAAGCAGATGCAGTTGTCGCCACAGGCACAGAACATTTCTACTGTTCTGTTCTCACAAGAGATTTTGATGTGGCATACCACCTCAGCACTGAGGGGGCGGGTGAGGATACACTCGGGGGAGTCCATACCACAGCCCGCGCCAAAAAACAGGAGCAGCGCTACGAGTAGGCGTCTCACGTTCCTTTCACTTCTCGCACTCGCAAACGCCGCAGTAGGTGAACCCAGGACACCCACGCAGCGGGCCGCCGCACTTGGCGCAGGTTCTACGCGTGATATCCATATTAAGGCTCTTGAGTGTTTGTTTGTCCAGTTGTGGCGAGAGAGTGTTGGGGAGGTCGACCTCGAACGGCGGGGTGATTACCCCGGCCGGCGCTGTCGTAGGCGCTGACCCCCGATAGGGAACAGCGCTTTTGGGGGTGTGGGAGTAAATGTGGGCACCCTCGAATGTCTTTTGGGGGTCCCAGGCTACGAGCGAGCTTACCACCCCGTGGTCCCTCAGCGCCAGGTTGGCCAGCTCGCTCCCCTTGAAGGTTGTCTTCCAGATGTCGGAGTACCCGAAATCGACACCACCCATGTTGCACGCGGTAAAGGAGGTCTCTCCCCACCCAGACTTCCTGAAGGAACTCCTGGCAATGTCGCAATGGTCGAACCTCGCGCCACACAAGGGCGTTAGGAGAACCTCTTCGAAAGAACACTCATCTACAAGGGTCTCGAGAAACCCCGTGTCGTCCAGGCAGGCGCCATCAAAGGAGCACCGGAGGAACCAGGACTTGATGAAGCGTAGCCCGCTGAGGTCTTCTTTCGAGAAGTCGTCGCCATTGAAGACAGCCTGGCCCCGCGAGAGCGCCATCATTGTAGAAGCCCTGTCCATTTTCATTGGAACTCTCCTTTCTCTCCTGTCAGATTTTTTGGGCGGGGGGCCGCATCCGCAAGATAGCCACTGCACGACAGAGCCCCTCCTGGCCCTTCTTCAACCCCCGGTTCCCAGAGATGCGGTTGTGGCGACGAGCGTCGCTTACGCACCCACAGTATGCCAGCGCGAAATCGGTGGGCACCGACACCTTCACCGCGATGTCGACGCAGGTAGCGACTTCCACAGCGACTTCCATGGAGGAAACAACCATCTTCTTGTTGAAGTAGGGAGACACCTTGGCGGAGGAGGCAGTGTACCTGGCGCACTTGATGTTCACTCCCTTGGAAATCTTCCGGCGGATTGCGTCAGCGGCGCAGCTGCAGTACCTGAACCAAGGCGTCAGGCCAATCTTGGGGAGCGCCTTGTATCCACTTCGGACACACGCGCTGACCCCGTAGGCAATGGTCTCGCTGGAAACCTTTCTCGGGTCAAAGATGTTCGGAACATCCGCTGCGGTTGCGGCAACCGGAAACAACAAGATGAACATCGCACTCCATACACTTTTCATGAGAGCCCCTTTCAGTCCCTAACCACCACGCGTTAGACAAGCGCGAGCTTGGTTGAGATGACATTGTGTTTTCGCACTCGAAGCATAACTACTGCCGAGACGCGCTCTAACTTCCTTCATGAAGCTCCCTCCTTCGACGCTCAACCTTTTGCTGACTCTGATAGTTGTAGTACCCGTCCAGGAAGGTGGCACTACCTGTGTGCCCCCGGACGTTGACTCGGAAGCCCGGTGTCGGCTCGTGTAGGTTGAGAAGTACCTTCAGGTTTTCCGGAACATCCCTGCGGTGATAACTGATGAGGGGGCTCACCAATCGATTCTCCTGCCGCTGCATCTGTAGCCACTCCTGAGTCGAAACCGGTCCCCAATCGGGGAAGGTGCCCACACGCTTAGACTCTTCAGAAGGGTTGGCCAGGGCGACGAGCGTTCCCAATGTGTGGATTGCGGCTCGGTCCGAGTAGCGTCTGTCAGCAGGTGTTGGCGACAGTAGAACGGTGTCGAAACCCACATAAGGCCCGGAAACAACGGTGGTGTAGTGGTTTCCCACCTCCTCTGAGTAGTTAATGACGCTTCGCCGAAGGTAGATACCTACCGCCTCGCCTTGGATTTTTTTGCTGGGCCCCAAAGCTGCTTCTTGAATTACCCTATTCAGCCATTGTGCACGAGCTTCCAGGTTAGGGGACACCTGCCAGGAACAAGCCACTGAGGTCAGCAGAAAAGGTGTGCC
>Ga0180009_10000757_pt1 | contig 42276 bp, 36 predicted proteins | sample OS_PC_MetaG_FD_123537 | JGI IMG/M metagenome (GOLD analysis project Ga0180009, IMG submission 123537) | Groundwater microbial communities from the Aspo Hard Rock Laboratory (HRL) deep subsurface site, Sweden - OS_PC_MetaG | ecosystem: Environmental > Aquatic > Deep subsurface > Groundwater...
CCCACGGCGTCCTTGATCCGCTGGAGCAGCCGCAACCCCGCCTCCAGCCCCGGGCCCCGATAGGAGTCGGCGCTCGTGCGGTTGTCCTTCCGGTAGCTCGACTTGAAGCAGTAGCCCAGACCGAGTTTCCGGCAGGCTGCGGCCAGACGCTCGGCGACGGCGAGCATCTCGTCGGGATCCTCGAGGACGCAGGGGCCCGCGATGACGTACAGGGGCTCGCCGTGGCCGATGCGGCGATCATCCAGGACGATGGGAACGGCGAGGGACATGACCGACTCCTGGGTTAACCGGCCGCGGACACTTCACCGCCGGGACCGGACTTCTCCTGATGCTGGATGGCGGCGGCCACGAACGCCCGGAAGAGCGGATGGGGCGCACCGGGACGGGACTTGAGCTCGGGATGGAACTGGACGGCCAGGAAAAAGGGATGCCCGGGCAGCTCGATGATCTCGACCAGCCGGTCGTCGGGCGAGGTGCCCGAGAACACCAGCCCGGCCGCCTCGAAACGCTCGCGGTACTCGTTGTTCACCTCGTAGCGGTGGCGGTGCCGCTCGCTGATCTCCGCAAGGCCGTAGCATTGGTGGGCGAGCGAGCCCTCGCGGAGACTGCAGGGATACGCACCCAGACGCATGGTGCCGCCCAGGTTGGCGATGCCCTTCTGCATCTCCATCAGGTGGATCACCGGATGCGGCGTGGCCGGCTCGAACTCCGAACTGCCGGCCTTCTCCAGGCCCGCCAGGTCGCGGCCGATCTCGATCATGGCGCACTGCAGGCCCAGGCAGATGCCGAAGAACGGCACCCCGTTCTCCCGGGCGTACCGGATCGCCTTCACCTTGCCGGGAATGCCCCGGTCGCCGAAACCGCCGGGCACCAGGATCCCGTGGATGCCGCCGAAGATCTCCTCGAGCCGCCGGTCGCCCACGTCCTCGCCCTCGAGGCTCTCCGAGTCGATCCAGACCTTCTCCACGCCGACGCGGTTGGGGATGCCCGCGTGGATGAACGCCTCGATGATGCTCTTGTAGGCGTCCCTGAGCTCGATGTACTTGCCGACGATGGCGACCTTCACCGTCTCGGGGGGATGGAGGATCATGCCGACCATCTTGCGCCAGGGGCCAAGGTCGGGCTCCGGGGTCTCCAGGCGCAAACGTTCGCAGATCAGCCGGTCGAAGTTCTGCTCGTGCAGGTTCAGGGGGACCTCGTAGATGCTGGTGACGTCCTTGCCGTCGAAGACGTGCTCCACGGGCAGGTTGCAGAACAGGCCGATCTTGCGCCGGGCGTCCTCGCCCAGGTGGTGGTCGGTGCGGCAGAACAGGAAGTCCGGCTGGATGCCGATGCTGCGCAGCTCGCGCACCGAGTGCTGCGTGGGCTTGGTCTTCATCTCGCCCGCGGCCGCGATGTAGGGCACCAGGGTCAGGTGGACCGAGACCGTATCCTCCAGGGGGTGCTCCAGCCGGAACTGCCGGATGGCCTCCAGGAAGGGCAGGCTCTCGATGTCGCCGACGGTGCCGCCGATCTCGGTGATCACCACGTCGACGTCGGGGTTGTCCTTCACCGGCAGCATGATCCGGCGCTTGATCTCGTCGGTCACGTGGGGGATGACCTGCACGGTGCGCCCCAGATACTCGCCCTTGCGTTCCTTGGCCAGGATGGTCTCGTAGACGCGCCCGCTGGTCAGGTTGTTGATCTGGGCGAGATTCGTGTCCGTGAAGCGCTCGTAGTGACCGAGGTCGAGATCGCACTCGGCCCCGTCCTCCAGGACGAAGACCTCGCCGTGCTGGAAGGGGCTCATCGTGCCGGGATCGACGTTCAGGTAGGGGTCGAACTTCTGGAGGATCACCTTCAATCCACGGGCCTTCAGCAGGTTGCCGAGGGACGCGCTGGCGATGCCCTTGCCCAGGGCGGAGACCACCCCGCCGGTGACGAAGACGAACTTGGCCATGGTATCCTTTCCTTGCCGGGGGTCGATCCCTGGCTCAGGGACGGCCAGCGCCGCCGAGCCAGATCCTGCGGACTTCCTCGAGATCCTCCGGGGTGTCGACGCCCACCGGCGCCCCCCCGATCACGGTCACGCCGATCCTGCCCCCGTGTTCCATGATCCGCAACTGCTCGAGTCCTTCCTGCCGCTCGAGCGCGCCCGGTTCGAGCCCGGGGAAACGCAGCAGGGCCTCGCGCCTGAAGGCGTAGATGCCCACATGCCGCAGCGCCGCCCGGTGGGCCGGGGTGTCCCTGCCGGGAAAGGTACCCGGGATGGGCGCTCGGGAAAAGTACAAAGCCACGCCCTGCCGGTCGACCAGCACCTTGACAGCGTTCGGGTCGCTCCAGAGGCGCTCGCCCGGGAACGGATGGGCGCAGGTGGCGACCTCGAGACCCGGGTCCTCCCGCAACCTGCGGATGAGCCCTCCCGCGGCGCCGGGATCCAGGAGCGGTTCGTCCCCCTGGAGGTTGACGACGATGCCGGCCTCGATGGAGCGGGCGACCTCGGCCACCCGCTCGGTCCCGGTGGCATGGGGGCCCGTCATGACCGCCCGGTATCCGGCCTCTGCGACGGCGGCGAAGATCCTCGCGTCGTCGGTGGCGACGACGATCTCGTCGGCTTCCGGGATCCTGGCCGCGTTCTCCACCACCCGGACGATCAAGGGCCTCCCGCCCAGGTCGGCCAGGGCCTTGCCGGGAAACCGGGTGGAACCGTACCGGGCGGGAATGACCACCAGGCTGCGGTCGGCGGCTGCGGCGGGAGGAATCATGGTTCGCTCACCTCATCATACCGGTCCAACGAGAGAAGCCCGCCCCTTGCGGAGCGGGCTCGCGACCAGGTTCTGCGTCCATCCCTAGAAGGGCTGGATGCGGACCCGCTTTTTCGTACCCCGGAAATCCTCGAAAACCACCGTCCCGTCGACCAGGGCGAACAGGGTGTCGTCCCCGCCCTTGCCGACGTTCACCCCGGGGTGGATGCGGGTGCCGCGCTGGCGGACGATGATGGTGCCCGCCTGGACGGCCTGGCCGCCGAAGCGCTTCACTCCCAGATTCTGGGGATTGGAATCGCGGCCGTTCCGCGTGCTTCCGCCTGCTTTTTTGTGAGCCATGGTTCGCTCCTTGTTCTTCTGCGCCGATCCTGGCCGACCCGGCCCCGGCGAAACCCTGACCAGACCGCCTAGACGGTGATTTCCGTGATCCTGATCGCAGTGAAGTGCTGCCGGTGACCGTTCTTGCGGCGGTAGTTCTTGCGGCGCTTCTTCTTGAACACGATGATCTTGCGGCTGCGACCGTGTTCCACGATCTCGGCGGCCACGCTGGCGCCGGGGACGTTGGGGGTGCCCACCTGGATCTTGTCACCATCGGCGACCAGCATCACGTCGGCGAACGTCACCGCGGCCCCGACTTCCTCGGCGAGCAGCGGGACCTGCAACTCGGCGCCGGGAGTGACCCGGAACTGCTGGTTCTTGATCTTAACGACCGCGTACATCGCGTTTCTCTCCGCAGGCTGAATCGAATGACCCGAACCGGTGGCCCGCCCCACCCCGGCGCACGCATGTGCCCCGGGAAGGCGCGGCCTTCCGGAACCACGTAAGGCGCACAATTATAAGCAATCCTGTCCCCGCGTCAAGAATTCCTGCATGAATTTCCGACAAGCCCCATTCAGGTTGACAACAGTTGCGAAATTCGTAAGGTATCTGGGCGTCATTGAACACGTAATCCCTACTTCCAGACCAGGAGTTTGAACGGACATGAGCGAAACCGCCGCCCCCAAGGTCATCATCATCGGATCCGGCCCTGCCGGATTCACCGCCGGCATCTACCTGGGCCGGGCCAACCTGCCCCACATGCTGTTCGAGGGCGACCAGCCCGGCGGCCAGTTGACCATCACCACCGACGTGGAGAACTACCCGGGTTTCCCCGACGGCATCGAGGGTCCCGAACTCATGATGAAGTTCAAGGCCCAGGCCCAGCGCTTCGGAACGGTCATCAAGAGCGAGACCGTCACCTCCGTGGACCTGAAGAGCCGCCCCTTCAAGGTGACCACAACCAAGGGCGAGTACACGGCGCCCGCAGTGATCATCTCCACCGGCAGCACCGCCCGCTGGCTCGGCCTGCCCGACGAGGAGAAGTTCCACGGCAAGGGGCTGAGCGCCTGCGCCACCTGCGACGGTTTCTTCTTCCGCGGGCAGAACGTCGCCGTCGTCGGCGGAGGCGACACCGCCCTGGAGGAAGCCACCTACCTGACGAACTTCGCCACCAAGGTGACGCTGATCCACCGGCGGGACGAGTTGCGGGGATCGAAGATCATGCAGGACCGCGCCCTGGCCCATCCCAAGATCGAGATGGCCTGGAACAGCGTCATCGATCGGTACCTGCCCGACGATCAGGGCAGCCTCAAGGGGCTGGTCCTGAAGGACACCCGGGACGGGACGACCCGGAATCTGGACGTGACCGGCTGTTTCATCGCCATCGGGCACACTCCCAACACCGCGTTCCTCGACGGGCAACTCGAGACCGACGAAAACGGTTACCTGATCACCCGCTACAACAGCACAGCCACCGCCATTGCGGGCGTCTTCGCGGCGGGGGACGTCCAGGACCACGTCTATCGCCAGGCCGTCACCTCGGCGGGAACCGGTTGCATGGCCGCCATCGAGGCCGAGCGCTGGCTGGGCGGACAGGATTCGTAGAGGGGGCGATCCCCTGGACCATGGACCCGGATCCGGCTCATGGCCGCCGGGCGTCCGGCAGGAGGTAACGACGGTGGTTTCTAGCATGCAACGGAGGCTGGGCATCGGGATCCTGCTCGGATTCCTGGTCGTCCTCGCACTGGTCTTCATGATCGTGCGCGGCAAGATGCAGCACGACCTGTGGGAGATCTCCAGCCTGGCGAACCGGGCCTACCAGGAATCGGACGAACCGATCGAGGCCCTGCTGGTCTGGATCCAGTCCCCCCATCACACCCTCGAGGACCGCAACCGCGGCGTGTGGGCCCTCGGGCAGATCGGGGATCCCCGCGCCCTGCCGGTTCTCGAACAGTACTACCACGGCGGGGAATGCGACCACGAGCGGGAGCTCTGCCAGCGGGAACTCAAGAAGGCCATCAGCAGGATCAAGGGAGAGGGCATCGACCTCGTCCACCTGACGCCACCTTGATCAGGACGGGGGCGCGGCAGGACGGCCGGCGACGGAGGCCCGTGGAGGAATGCGAAGCTCCGACTCCACGGACCCCCGTCGTCGTCCGTCCTTTCAGTTCCAGGGCTTCTCGCGGATCAGGGTGAGGAACTCGCCGCGGGTCTTGGGATCGTTCTTGAAGCAACCCAGCATCTCGCTGGTCACCGCATAGGAATTCTGCTTCTGGATCCCCCGCATCATCATGCACAGGTGCTGGGCGTGCAGGACGACCGCCACCCCCAGGGGCTCGAGGTTCTCCATGAGGCAGGAGGCGATCTGGGCCGTCATCCGTTCCTGGACCTGCAGTCTCCGCGCATAGGTTTCGACCACGCGGGCGATCTTGCTGAGGCCGACGATCTTGCCGTCGGGGATGTAGGCCACGTGGGCCTTGCCGAAGAACGGCAGCATGTGGTGCTCGCAGACCGAGTAGAAATCGATGTCGTTGACCACGACCATCTCCTTGCCCTCGGCTGTGAACAGGGCCTTGCGCACCATGGCGCCGGGATCCATGGCGTAGCCCCCGGTGATCTCCTCCCAGGCTCGCGCGACCCTCTCGGGGGTCTTGACGAGACCTTCCCGGTCAGGGTCCTCGCCGATGTGCTCCAGCATGCTCCTGATCAGGTGTTCCATGGACCGCTCCGGGGCCGGATGGCCGGCCATGCAGTTTGCACCCAGTGTTCGAAGGGGCCCCCGCGGGACCCACAGGACAGGCCACCCAAAATAGTCCCGATCAGCCCGGAACACCAAACCCGACCCGGGATCTTCCCGCTATCCACGGTGCGGGACCGGGCACGCAAGCTGCTACCTTCCTGCCAGGGCGACATCATCCGGGCGGATTGCAACACAAGGGCTGGCCCGCTTTCCCGGAATCGGCGCACGCGCTCCCCCCGCTGCGCCGGTAGTGGAGGCCAGCCCTTGATCCCTCCGTTTCACCTATCCGTAAACTATGAAATTACAAATCATTATCACAGACATCCCTCCTTGCTTTACCCCTCCTGAAACATAAATTTTCCCGGTAGGCCGGGTTCCCCTGGACCCGCCCGGCTTCGTATTCCGCCTGCAGTTATGTTCATGACAAGGAGCCTGCCGTGGGGAACAAGATCGTCTACTCCAAGGAGCTCGCGCCCCAGACGAAGCTCATCGAGGTCGAGGCCGACCACATCGCCCGCAGGGGCAAGGCCGGCCAGTTCATCATCCTGCGCGTCAACGACGAGGGTGAGCGCATCCCGCTGACCATCGCGAACCGCAATCCCGACCAGGGAACGATCACGCTGGTCTACCAGGTGGTCGGCAAGACGACCGAGATGCTGGCGGCGCTCGACGTCGGAGATGAGATCCACGACCTGGCCGGCCCCCTGGGCAAGGCCACCGAGATCCCCACGGGAAAGACCGTCGTGTGCGTCGGCGGCGGCATCGGCAACGCCGTGGTGTGGCCCCAGGTCCAGGCCCTGAAGGCCGCCGGCAACCGGACCATCGCCATCCTCGGCGCCCGCAACAAGAGCCTGCTGATCCTCGAGGAGGAGATCAGGGCCCTCGCCGACGAGACCATCATCACCACCGACGACGGCAGCTACGGCAAGAAGGGCATGGTCACCCACGCGCTGGACGAGCTGATCGAGCGCGGCGAGAAGATCGACGAGGTCATCACCATCGGCCCCGTGGTCATGATGAAGTTCGTCTGCAAGACCACCCAGCCCCATGGCATCCCCACCCAGGCTTCCCTGAATCCCATCATGGTGGACGGCACCGGGATGTGCGGCGCCTGCCGGGTGACCGTCGGCGGCGAGACCCGGTTCGCCTGCGTGGAGGGACCCGAGTTCGACGGCCACCAGGTGGACTTCGACGAGCTGATCACCCGCCTGAACTACTACAAGCCCGAGGAGCAGGTCTCCCTCAACGAATATCACCGGTGCAGGCTGGAAACGGCCGCCGACAACTTCACGCGCGGCGAGTAAGGGAGGACCGTCATGGCCGACACCAGCAGTCCCAAGCGGGAGATCAACAAGAGCAAGACGAAGATCCCCATGCGGGAGCAGGCTCCCGGGGACCGTATCTTCAACTTCGAGGAAGTGCCCCTGGGCTACAACGAGATCGAGGCGACCCAGGAAGCCCTGCGCTGCATCCAGTGCAAGGACAAGCCGTGCGTGGCCGGCTGCCCCGTGGGCATCGACATCCCGGCCTTCCTGAAGCTTGTCGGAGAAAAGGACTACGAGGGAGCCCTGCGCAAGATCAAGGAGAAGAACTTCCTGCCCGCCATCTGCGGCCGCGTCTGCCCGCAGGAGGACCAGTGCGAGATGGTCTGCACCCTGAACAAGCCGGCCAAGGGCCGCGAACCCGGCGGCGTGGGCAGGGTCGAGCGTTTCCTGGGCGACTACGCCATGGAGCACGACCTGACCATCACCCCCGAGGTGGCCCCTCCGACCGGCAAGAAGGTCGCCATCATCGGCTCGGGCCCCGCCGGGCTGACCGCCGCCAGCGACCTGGCCCAGAAGGGTCACGACGTGACGGTGTTCGAGGCCCTGCACAAGCCCGGCGGCGTGCTCTTCTACGGCATCCCCCAGTTCCGGCTGCCCAAGGAGATCCTGGTCCGCGAGATCGATGGATTGAAGGACATGGGCGTGAAGTTCGTGATGAACTATCCGGTTGGGAAGGCCGAGAGCCTCAACAGCATCCGCGACCGGTTCGACGCGGTCATGATCGGCACCGGCGCAGGCCTGCCCTGGTTCCTGGGGATTCCCGGCGAGAACCTCAACGGCGTGTACAGCGCCAACGAGTTCCTCACCCGGGTGAATCTCATGGGCGGGTACAAGTTCCCCGGCGGGGCGGACACTCCCGTCAAGAAGATCAAGCGCATCGCCGTGATCGGAGCCGGCAACACGGCCATGGACTCGGCCCGCACCGCCAAGCGCCTGCAGCCCGAGGTCGTCTACCTGGTCTACCGGCGCAGCCGCCTGGAGATGCCCGCCCGCATCGAGGAGATCCACCATGCCGAGCAGGAGGGCGTGGACTTCAACCTGCTGCACTCCCCCATCGAGATCGTCGACGACGGCAAGGGCGCGGTCGGGGCCATCCTCTGCCAGGAGATGGAACTGGGCGAACCCGACGCCAGCGGACGCCGCCGCCCCGTCCCCATCGAGGGGAAGGTCAAGGAGTTCGCCGTGGACACGGTGGTCATCGCCATCGGCCAGGGTCCGAACCCCCTGCTGACGGCCGACGTGCCCGAACTGGAAAGGGATCCCCGCAAGGGCATCATCAAGACCAACGAGTGGATGCAGTCCAGCCTGCCCGACTGCTTCGCGGCGGGGGACATCGTCACCGGCGGCGCCACCGTGATCCTGGCCATGGGCCAGGGACGCAAGGCGGCCGACGCCATGCACCGCTACCTGATGACCGGGGACCCGGCCCGCAAGGACGGGGAGGCCGGCGACGTCTGCGGGAACTTCCCGGGCTGATCCGCAATCTAGACGGAAGAAACCCCCGGTCCGCCAGGGCCGGGGGTTTTTGCGAGCCGGGCCCGCCGCACCGCGCTCAGAGCAGGGTCCGGGCGAGATCGGCGAGGACGCGGGGATAGAGCTCGCATTCCGCCGCGAACACCCGGTCGGCCAGGGAATGGACGTCGTCGCCGGGCAGGACCGGTACCTCCTGCCGGCCGAGGATGCGGCCGTGGTCGTACTGGTCGTCCACCAGGTGGACCGTGCAGCCGGTGACCTTCTCACCCGCCTCGAGCACCGCCTGGTGCACCCGGTCCCCGTAATACCCCTGTCCCCCGAACTTCGGCAGCAGGGCCGGATGGATGTTGACCACCGGTCCGGTGAACCAGTCGGGATGGACGTAGAAACACAGGTATCCGGCCAGGACGATCAGGCGGGGGGCCAGCGGTTCCAGCCAGGCGTTGACGGCGCCGTTGTGCTCCCGGACCCCCGGATAGTCCTTGCGCCGGAAGACGGCCGAGGGGATGCCCGCTTCCGCCGCGACGTCCAGACCGCGCACGCCGGGCCGGCTGGACACGACGCCGACGATGTCCAGGGGCAGGCCGTCGGATCCGATCCGCGCCAGCAGGTTCGCGAGCGTCCGGCCGCTCCCCGACAGCAGGACGGCGGTCCTGACCGCCGCCCGGTCCCGATCACGCGTCATGGTTCGTCTCCTTCGCATCGCGGTCGGAGTCCGGCAGGATCTCCTGGGCCAGCCTGGACAGGACCCGCCGGTGCGCGGCGAAGGCGATCGGCCCCGGCAGGTCGTCCAGGGGGAAGAAGCCGGCCTCGGCGGCGTCGTCCCCGGCGCAGAGTTCGCCGCCGGCCTCTTCGGCCCGGTAGAACACCACCAGCACGGGCTGGTCGGGAGGCAGCAACCCCGTTTCCACGGCGTAGAGGCCGGTCAGCCGCACCTCGAGTCCGGTCTCCTCCAGCGTCTCCCGGACCGCCGTCTCCTCCACGGTTTCGTCCCACTCCATGAATCCCGTGGGCAAAGACCACAGTCCCTGCCTGGGCGGAAACTTGCGCCGGACGAGACAGACCGCGCCACCCCGCACCAGGATCACCCCGGCCCCGGGCGCGGGGTTGAGGTACTGGACGAAGCCGCATTCGGAGCACCGGGGCCGCTCCCGGCCCCCTTCGGAGCGGGAGCCGAGTTCACACCCGCAACGGGGACAGAAGATGAAGCGGTGAAGGTCCCCGTTGGTCACGAGCGGCCCCCTCCTGCGCGTTCCCGGCTCACGCCCAGGAGAAGCCACGCCGCCAGGAAGCCCAGCAGGGGCCAGGCCCCGAGCATCACGTAGAGCGTCCCGCCGTCGCCAGGGATGATCCTGGCGGCGACCATCCCCCGGCGCCCCAGCTCGAGCCAGTCCAGGATGCGTCCCTCGGCGTCGGCGATGAAGCTGATCCCGTTGTTGGCGCACCGGATCACGGGGACCCCGCACTCGACCGCCCGCAGGCGAGCCAGCCAGGCGTGCTGCCGCGGTCCGGACGTCCTGCCGAACCAGCCGTCGTTGGTGATGACCACCAGGCATGCGCTGCCGTCCCGCACCGGTCCCCGGGCGAGGTCGGAGAAGATCGATTCGAAGCAGATCATGGCGGAGAAGCGGAATCCTTCCAGCGGCGGGCCGGCGGCCAGGGGCCGCGGGTACGGGCCCGGGGTCCACTCGGCCTGGCCCACGTCGACCTTCGCCAGGAACGGCAGGAGCGAAGTGAAGGGCATCGCCTCGCCGATGGGCAGCAGGTGGTGCTTGGCGTACTGGTCGATCAGGGCCCCGTCCGGCGAGAAGAGCCCCGAGGAGTTGGTCGTCGTGATGCCCCCGTCGGGCCTGCGCTCCGCATCGGGGAACCCCGTGAAGACGTGGGCACCCGACCTGCGGACCACCTCCCGGGTCCAGACCAGCAGGGGATTGTCATGGCGCACGTAGGCGGGCACCGCAGTCTCGGGCCAGACGATGAAGCGCGCACCCTGGTCCGCCGCCCGCGTGGTCCATTCGGCCAGCGGCACCCGCGTCGAATCGAGCTTGTCCTTCGCCCACTTGTCCACGAGGGCCACGTCGGGCTGGATGGCCGCGACCTGGAGCTCGGCCGGCCCGTCCCCGCCGACGTCGGCCGGACCGGGCCTGACGATCAGCGCCCCGGCTGCGAGCCAGACCCACCACAGGAGGGCCATGGCGGCCATGGGAACGACGCGCCGCCGGTCGCCGCGGGGATCCCCCTCCCCCGAGCCGGGCAGCACCACGGCCAGCAGAGCGGCCAGGAAGGCGATCCCGGCACCGACCCCGATCTCGCCCGAGGTCCGGGCGAGCCCCAGCAGGGGCGTACCGATCAGCGCCGAGCCGCTCAGGCACCAGGAGAAGCCCAGTTCGCCACGGGAGCGCAGGGCCTCCATCCCGATCCACAGCACGGGCAGCAGCCAGGGCCCGACCCGCCCGAGGGGTCCGGACCGCAGCTTGCCGAAGACCCAGCCCATGACCAGGGAGAAGCAGGAGACGTAGAGGATGGCGGCGAGGGCCTGGATGGGCACCAGGGCCCGCGTGGGGATGGACTTCGCCGGATCGAGGAAGAAGAGCCAATGCAGCAGGGTTGCCTGGTGGACGAGGCCGAACACCAGGGCGGTGCGTCCCGGCCGGGGAGCGGACCTCAGCGCCCGGAACAGCAGGGCCACAGGCACGGGGGCCAGCAGCCCCGTCCAGGCGAACGGGGGCAGGACCAGGGTCAGACCCAGGCCCGCGAGTCCCGCCTGCAGATAGGGCCGCCGGACTCCGCCGGGCATTCGCAGGGGCGCGTCGTCATCCTGCCGGAATTCCATGTCGGGCAAGTTAGCCTGCCCCCCGGCTCCTGTCTAGATCCGGTTCCCCGGCGGACCCCGGACCACGATCCGTGGCCGGAGCCGGAATGACCCTGGCCGCCGGGTCGGCGGACGGCGCGCCGTCAAGTGGATGCGATCAGGTCGGTCATCCCGTACCTCTGGATCTTCTTGTAGAGGCCCTGCCGGGACAACCCCAGCCGTCGGGCGGCGGCGGCCTTCCTGCCGCCGGCCGCGGCGATGGCCACCAGTGCCGGCGGTCCCCCATGGCCCAGGCCAGACGCTCCTCGAGGCCCAAATCACAACCAATGTGTGTCAGACCTGAAATCACCCCGGATATCCCAGGGCTTGAGGATTGAGGCCACCTGATCGTCTTATATGGCAAGACCATTTTTTAGGGGGGGCTTTAAAGAAGACTAATCTGAGGCGTTACACCCGGAACTTGAAATAAACTGGTGAAGTTCCGCCGCCAAAACATTCTCGTCAGAAAGTTGGCATTCCCAGATCACTAACACTCGCCAACCACATTGAGCGAGGACTTTAGCGGCTTCATTATCTCTTCGGCGGTTGCGCTCAATTTTCGCTCTCCAGTAGTCAGTATTGGTCGCTGGCAAGCGATCACCTCGCGGACAGTTATGTCCATGCCAGAAACAACCATGGACGAAAACGGCCCTTTTACGTCCAATGTAGGCAATGTCCGGCCTTCCGGGCAAATCTGTGCGGTGTAGGCGGTAGCCAGAATAGCCTATGGCTCGCAGCAACTTGCGCACAATTAACTCTGGGCCAGTGTCGCGAGAGCGCACGGCCCGCATAATTCGACTACGTTGCTCAGGTGTCTCGGTCATCCTCTTCCGGAATCCCTGCGAGTTCCTCTAACCTACGCTCTGCGAGCCAGGCAAGTCTCCTGGCCTGGGTCAAAAGGGTGCGTCGCAATCCGACTTGGACTTGGCGTTCGCTGATCACTTTTGCGAGCAAAGACAGGGTTTCAGCCCGTCGAGCAATTCGAGTGTCCGGGTGACCCCGCAAGTCTACCACTGTCTCGCTCACGACCCGCCCGCGCAGGCTGGGGGGCCGCATGTATCCGATGTCTGGCACTGAGAGCGGGTCTTTTTCGTTGAGGATCGCGTTAAATTTTGACCGGGTGATCAGGAAGCGGAATACCTCAAATTCAAGCCAATTGAGGTGCCCCTTTGCCTCTGGGTCGGCAGTTGTTCGCCCCTCATATTGAGGCAGCGGCCACACTTCAATCTCGAAAACTTCAAACGGGTCAAGCACTTTCATGGCAACCGCGTCTGTGCGCTGATTCGTAAGGTGCCGCCGGATCCTGGTGCGGAGTTTCTCGTTGGTTTGCCCGACATATATGGGCTCACCGTCGTAGTCAAAAAACGCATAGACCCCAAACTTAAAATTTCCAACTGGAACCTCGGAACCTGAGGTCGGGTCGGGCATACATTGGTTGAGAAAGCCAGTAAGCAGCCGCCGCAACTCGGCAGTCTCAAATGGCGGTGATATTGGATCGGTTGGCTGAAACGACATTGGTCCAATCCGGGGTTATGCTGCGCTGATCTGTTGCGTGACGGTTTGGGCAATGGGCGTAAGGACTGAATCAGCTAGGTGTGCTACCACAGGGACCACGAGACCGTCACCAGCCAAATGGTAAGCCTCATTGTAGCTTGAAGGCAGCACATATTCCTCGGGCAATCCCATCAGGCGTGCAGCCTCGCGTGGCGAGAGCAGGCGCGTTCGGACAGATCGACCCTTGACAACGATAATCGTCTGGCGACTAGAACCGCCGCTAGGCGTCCGCAGGCACCCGGCAACGTCATCAAAACGTACCTCCGCACGGCAGAGCCCTTTGCGGGTGCGTTTATAAAGTGTGCCGACACGCAGCACGCCTTCCCGCTGGGCAGCTCGTACTTTGGCCCGGTTGACGGGCGACATCATTGAAATTAGTGCAAGCGTATCCTTGTGGCTATTCCACTGGACCCCTGTCGGTATGTCTTCAATTAAGTCAGCAAAAACGGTCTCTCGCCCCGCCGGGACTGGGACATTCCACCAAACCCAAGCGTCCTGGGCTTCTGCAGACATACGGAACTTAGCCTCCACAAGGCTTCGCGGATGCCATAGTCCCGTAGGATCCGACCGGGTTACAACTTCGGGCAGCCGAATTTCGGATCTAACCGCGACAATGAACAACCGTGGGCGGGACTGTGGAACAAAGTGAACTGCGTCCATAACCAGCGCACCGAATCGGTACCCCAAGGAGGTGATGGCATTACCAATCTCGTTAAAGTCACGCCCACAGTTTGAGGAAATTGCTCCATAAACGTTCTCAAGAACAATGGTGTGAGGTGCTCGGCCCTCAGAATTAAGCGCCCCCATCAAGGCCCAGAAAGGCCAGAACGTTCCGCTGCGATGCCCGGTCAGGCCAATGCCGCGTCCTGCGAGGGATAAATCCTGGCAAGGAAACGACGCCCATGCAAGGGAGGCACGGCCAGGCAGTTCGCGGGTGGCAACTAGCCCGACGTCTTTGATAGCAAGGTGCTCCGCGCCGAAGTGGCGGCTATACGATGCCGCCTTCTTCCGGTCTATGTCGTTGGCATACGTGCAGGACCACTGCTCACCAAGGCCGAGGCGAGCCATTCCACCGCCAGCAAAAAATTCATAGAACTCTGCCATCCTGGCCCCCCGAATCAAAAAATGGATCACTCCGAGCGGGATGAGGTACCCTATGGCCTCCACAACAAATTAATCCAAAAGGACCAGAATCGGTAGAGATAATTGGTCAAGCAGAAACGGCAATTCAGGGCTGTCGGTCATTCTTCCCACCACTTCTGCGTTGCAGCTCATACTGAGCCTTCCCGAGCTTCTCTGCCCGCTGGGATTCGAGGTACATACTGCTGCGCTTGAGTTTTTTGAAACCACAACACACGCACCGCCACCGCCAGAATGCCCCCCAAAGATCTGACTGCTCAAGCTCAACACCGCATTTGGGGCATGTGGGCGGAACTTCCGCTTCGACAAAGTCGCCCAATGTGGGTTCGCCAAAAATGGAATCGGTGCAATACGAAACCAAAATCCGCCATTTGACACCGGAATAGGTGACTTGAAAAATGGGGGTCATCGGCACCGATACAGCGCCCCCAAAGCTTAAGTCTGCCCTAGGGCGGGTACGTCGCAATACAGCCAGGAGCACCCAGCCCGCCAGTAAAAACCCTGAAACCCACATTGCCCAGGATGGTAAAGATCGGGCTGCGAAACTCCAGCCACCGGCGGCAAGCCAAGCACCGAAGAAGACTGCCGTGGGCAACAACAAAGCACGGAGTAGTTTCAACATCAGTTCACGCACGGCGGCCCCCGTGCTGCTCCCTTGCCCGGAACTCAAGTCCCGGGTCGGCCCGGAGTTCGTGGCGCAGCATTCGAAGGAACTGTTCGGAGTACTTGTGGACTTTGGCCGTTTTGCCAGTGCGGATTTCTGCGTGGTATCGGGGATTACCCTTGGCGTCAAAATAGCTGATTAGAGCATCAGTGGAGTAGCGGTTAAGGACACCTAGCTCCTGCATGACCATGTCTCGGGTGTAGGGGTAGGCCATTTCGGTGTAGACTGCATGATCATGGTCGAGCAGTCCCGAGATCGAACCAGCCAGCGTTAGGGTGGGTGCTCCGCCCCTTTCGACAAACTGGCCTTCACGAACGAATTGAATTTGGTCGAGCAGTGCGCGGTCGATAATCACCTTAGTACCTTGGATGTCTGCTTCTCCGCGCACCGTATCGATGATTTGCGCTGCCTGTGGGCCCACCGTTGCAATAGTCTGGATGTGGTTCATCCAGAGCTGTTTTTCCTTATCTCGCTCTGCCTGGAGAATCGCGTTCAATTCCGCGTAGCGCACATCTCTTGTCTCCGCCCGGTAACGGTAGTATATCCCGCCTTCTCGAAGCTTCGCCTGATCATGATGTCGGGTGCAAACGACGGGTTTAGTCGGTGCCGACCAGACTGTGATGAAACCCAGGGTTACCCCGAACAGTTCTACTGTGTCGTGTTCCCAGTGGAAATCAGGGGCAAAATAGTCGAGCAGAACCCTGTTCATGTTCCGTCGGTCAAAAGTCATCATGCGGTCATCGCGTAAACCCATCGGCTGGTGGGGCCTGTCCTTTATGCCGAAGACGATTTCGCCTCCCTGGTTGTTGGCCATCCCTGCCATGGTCTTGGCGTACCTGAGTAGATCCGTGTCACCGACTCGGAATGTCTGCTTGAATTCCAGTGTCTGTGACTCGCGCTGGCGAACATAACCGCGAGAATCCAGTAGCAGGTCCAACAAAAACTTCCTCCAATGGAAATGGTTAGATTTCATCAAGTTGCAAACGGACGAATACACCAACCTACTGGCTGACTTGACCGCACAATTTCCGCACATTGCCATCTAATGAATTGAGCTTACCACTGTTTCGCCGAGAATTCAATCGGCCCCGCGAAGGAGAAATCTGTGAAATCAACCAAGCACTCCATTTTTGTCAGATGGAGAGGAATAGGTGGGAATCGGAGGGGGTCACTGCTGTCCAAGATAAATCGGTTTTCCCTTTGTCCCGCCCCTGAACCCGCCCCGATCCCCTGTTTGGGACGGGTTTTTCTTCCTGCCCGGGATCAGGCCCCCTTTCTGCTGTCCAAAACCAAAACCCCAAAGACATCTACCGGTCGAACCACTCTAACTGGGGGGCCCGTGAAGGGAAGACCGATTGTCGGCGTACTGTACAGCCGGTACTCAAGGGACGCAGCCTGACGGAGAACCCCCGGCTGCCGGCGCCCGGAAAGGAGGATCGGTTTACCCAGAAAATCCAAAACAGCACTGAAACCCTGGATTGAAGGCTGTTTTCGGGGATATAGGCCCCCCGGGGGGCGATTTTGGATACCATTATCAGAAAACAGGAAGGCGACCGAGCCAAGATAACACCCTTTTCGGCGCAGATGGGGTTTTGACTTGGGACACCTCAATCTGAAAACCTATTTTGGACAGGTCTGCGGAGGGGGTTCTAAAGCAAAGGCGAACCCCTTCCAACTTACTTAGCTTGGGTTTACCATTCAATGGAAATTTTCCCAGGATTGGGCGACCTCATTTCGGCTGGTCAAACCCTCTGAATTTCGGATTTCTCTAGACAAGAATAGAACAATTTGCCAGTCTTTTTGGAGAGTTCCAGATCCTATATTCACTACAAGGAGCCATCATGCCCCATACTGACGGACGGAAGCTGACCCCCGAAAATTTACCCAAGGCAACCAGGACACAAGTTGACCTATACAAAGTTTTTACCGAATATGATCTTAAAAGGGAGGTGCGGGCAACCTGGCACACTTTAGTTAAGCGCCTGCCATGGATTGTCGCTTTTATTTGCTTGGCGGTTTCAATCCATGACCTCGCCGGAGAGAATACTAGGGTTGCGTTGTCAGCTTGGATAGTGGGGTTATCCCCATCAATAAAAATATCTTGGACCCTAACGGGCGCATTAACTGTTCTTCTGGGGGGACGGGAATGGAATTATCGTAAGACAATTTTGCGAATTGGGAGAGAGAATAAGGAGCTCGAGATAAGGCTGGATCCTGGACGAACCCCCAGTGATTTGGCCGAGGATGGCAGCACAAAAGAAGAGGACAAATGATGGAATCTCAAATGATGAATGCAGCCCTAGCGTGGATGGCAATCGCAGGAATATGGTGGGTACTTTTTGAAGCAGTCCCCAGTTTAGTAATCGATTATACCAGAGGGAGGTTATTTGATATTCGTCATAGGCTATTTTTAGCGGCGGCAGATGGCCAAATTAGCTTTGACCATGAAGGCTACAAAAAGCTCCGGTCTCAAATCAACGTCCAGATCAGATTTGCTCATCAAACGAGCATTATCAACCTATTCTTGCTAAGGCGGGCCTTAAAAAAGAACCAAGAAATGTCAAAACTGATTGTGTCAGACTGGAATAAAGCCCAGAACTGTGGAACCAAGGAAGAGGCGGAATTGCTTGGTAGATATAGATCTGAAATTGGAGAAGCAGTTCGAGTTCGGATTTTGTGGGCGGATTGGTATCTCATGATCCCATTGGTATTTGTCACATTTTTCCTTTCCCGCCTTTCTAAGGCAGCACTAGAGGTTCGAGAAAAGAAATTCGTTGAAACTGCACAAACTCAGGCCTTTGCCGTTGTTGAAAATGAAGAGCTAGTTCCGGCTTAAATAAGGATCCATTCTCGCTACCACCCACTAATGGAGGGTTCCAATGTCCGACTTAATCGGTATGGTAAAAGAAGCCGCACAACTCGCTGGAAAGTTGGAACAGCGTGACCTCCAGGCGATGGTCCTTGATCTCCAGAGTATAATAATGGAAAAAATGGAGGAATGGAGGAAAACGAAACAAGAAAATCAGGACCTAATAGCTGCCCTACAATTTTCAGGCTCCCTGGAATTGGAACAACAATGGTATTGGGCCCTTGATGAAAAAGGCAATAAGAATGGGCCATATTGTGTCCCCTGTTGGGATAAATTCCAGAGAAGGGCTCGCCTATTCCAAGTTGGAAGGCAGCGGTATCGGTGCCCCTCTTGCGATAATGGCTTCCGGGGAAAGGATGCAGATCCCGATCCTCAAATTATTGTTAGGGGATAGTCTCGCGTGGGGGTACCAGAATTCTGTTGACCTACAGGACGGAGACGGCGAAGTTGCGATGGCAAGCCATGATCGCGCGCACCGTTGTAAGGGTCAGGTAAAGGTTTTTGTGTCAGTCCGCGGTCTGGTGCCCAGAAGATGACGAGGCCTGGGTCGAAGGGTGGCGCGGAAAAAACCAATAATTGGCAATTCCTTAAGACATTAAATCACAATTAATTGAAGAAAAAAAACAAGAAATTGCATGAGCCTGTGAGCTGCGTCGGCCGCACCCCCCCGTGTCCCGCTCCCCGGGCCCTCTGGGACACGGCTGGGACACGGGGACGGCCACCACGTTGCGTCCCCGGCAATTACAGCCGCCGGGCTGCCCGGGACACTCCGTCCGGATGGGACAGTCCAGGACCGACCCGTTACCGGAATCCCAGTTCGACCGGAACCGACCCTTCCCTGACCTCCCCGATGGGCAGGGCGGCGATCCCCGCAGCGGTGTCGAGGGCCAGTCCGGCCGGGGCGAACACCACCATGCCGATCCCCATGTTGAAGACCCGGTGCATCTCGGCGGGATCGACGCCGCCCCTGGCGGCGATGAGGGTGAAGATGGGGGGAACCGGCCAGGCGGTAGGATCGATGACGGCGGTGAGGCCACCGGGAAGCACCCGCGGGATGTTGTCGGTGAATCCCCCGCCGGTGATGTGGGCCAGGCCGTGGACCGCTTCGCGCCCGCAGGCGGACCACACGGCGCGCAGGTCCCCGAGGTAGCTGCGGTGGACCGCCAGCAGAGCCTCGCCCACCGAGGCGCCCTGCAGCTCGGCAGGCCGGTCGGCGACGGTGAAGCCGGTCTTCTCCAGCAGGACCGCCCGGGCCAGGGAATAGCCGTTGGTGTGCAGCCCCGTGCTGGGCAGCCCCCAGATCCGGTCGCCCGGCCTGATGGCCCGGCCGTCGATGACGTGCTCGGGCAGCACCCGGCCGACGATGGTTCCGGCCAGGTCGAACTCGCCGGCGCCGTAGACTCCGGGCATCTCGGCCGTCTCCCCCCCCAGCAGGGCGCACCCGTTCTCGCGGCAGGCCTTGGCGAAGCCGCCGATCACCGCGGGCAACACGTCCTCCTGCAAACGCGAGGTGGCGAAGTAGTCAAGGAAGAACAGGGGCTCGGCCCCCTGCACCAGGATGTCGTCCACGCAGTGGTTCACCAGGTCCTGCCCCACCGTGTCGTAGACCCCGGCCATGCGGGCGATCATCACCTTGGTGCCGACCCCGTCGACGCTCGCCACCAGCAGGGGCCCGTCGGGATCGGGCTGGTACAGCCCGCCGAACGCCCCGATCTCGTTGCGGACCCGGTGGTCCCAGGTGGACTTGACGGCCTCTTTGCTGCGGGCCAGGGCCCGGGTGGCGGCGTCGATGTTCACGCCGCTGTCGGCATACTTCATGGAAGGCTCCCGGTGGAAGGACTGGGAATGTCCAGGGGATAGTAAGCGGAGGGAACGCCCCGATCAAGGCCCGGCGAACCGGTTCAGTCGGCGGACTCCCGTTCCCGGAGGGAGTACTGGGCCAGGCGGCGGTTCAGGGCGTCCAGCACGGCGAAGACCACGGCCTGCTGCCGGTTGTGGCGCAGGGAGCAGGTCCCGAACAGGGTCTCGCTGCGGCGGCCCTCCACCAGCCCGACGGCCGCCAGGAAGACTGGCTGCCCCGCGATGGTGGTGGTCCGGATCTCGACCAGGTTGAGCAGGACCTTTTCCTTCACGATCCGGTTGACCGCCTCCAGAGCCGCCTCGGCCACCAGGGTCACGTCGCTGTCCGGATGGTTGGGGCCTTCGCGGGTGCCCCGGGCCTCGAATTCGCCGGCCTGCAACTGGACCTCGGCCCGGATCAGGTTCTCGGAGGCCAGGACCCCCACCCCGCTGCACAGGATGCGGAGGGCCCCGTCCTCGGCGACGAGAATGGCGGGAATGGGATCGGGGCGGGAACCGGCCTCATCGCGGGGGCCGGCCCCCGCGGCGGGTCGGGACGATCCGGGTTCGAGGGGTTGCCCGAACTCGAATTCCCAGTCGTCCTGGGCCTCGAACCCGGGCGGGTGGAAGCTCACGCCGAGATTATCCGGACCTGCGTCCGGCCTGTCTGTGCAGGGCTCGGAAACGGGTGAACCCACGTCGGGCTGGTGGGTCCGCGGGGCAGCGCCGGCATCGGGACTGCCGGCGACGGCACGAGGCCCGGCCACCGCACGAGGCCCGGCCACCGGGTCGCCGTTGTCGAGGACCTGGACCACGCCGATCTTCTTGTAGTAGACGTCGATACCGAGGCGGGCCTTCAACAGGCTCTCCACGTCCCGGACGATGTGCCGGGGCTCGCGCTCGAATCCGGCGACGACGTGCACACCGGCGATCTCACCGTCGGGATCCAGTTCGATCTTGCACTGAAGGACGCCCTTGATCTGGCTGATCCAACGCTGTGCGTCGGCGACCCAGGCATCCCTCTCGTTGGGTTCCCACTCCAATGAACTGCTCCCTGGATTTCTGATGGATCAGCATGGGACTGATGCACTATCGTACCACAGCCTAATTATTCCAACAAGATGTTCTTGAAAAGCACCCGAAATCAGGCGCTTTTTCGGGCCCAGAGCGTTAGCGGGAGCCGCCGGAATCCGCGGCGGCCCCGTTGCGCCATCAGGGGATCATCATCCCCTCGAGGACGGCCTTTCGCCTCGCATAGGACTCATCGGTCACGCCCATCAGGCCCTCGACGCTGAACCCCTCGGGACAGAAGCTGGCCGTCACCGTCCCGTCGATCATGGCCCGCCGGAAGACCGCATCTCCGTCCCCGCGGGTGGCTCCGGCCTCGGCGAGGCTGCCCATGAAGCCCCCGGCGAAGCTGTCCCCCGCTCCCGTGGGATCGACCACGTCGTCGAGGATGATGGCCGGCACCGCCAGGACCGAATCCCGGCCGAAGAACAGGGCGCCATGCTCGCCCTTCTTGATGATCACGCGCCCGGGGCCCATGGCGGCGATGGCGGCGGCGGCGCGGGCGAGGCTGCGCTCGCCGGTCAACATCCGGGCCTCGCCGTCGTTGACCAGCAGGACGTCGACCCGGGCCAGGACTTCCAGCAGCTGGGGCCGGGTGGTCTCGATCCAGAGGTTCATGGTGTCCAGGGCCACGAGTCGGGGACCGGTGACGAGGTCCAGGACCTGGGCCTGGAGGGTCGGATGGATGTTGGCCAGGAAGAGGTATTCGCTGTCCAGCCAGTCCCGGGGAATTTCCGGCTGGAAATCGGCGAAGACTCCCAGTTCGGTAGCCAGCGTATCGCGCTCGATCATGTCGGCATGGTAACGTCCGGACCAGTGGAAGCTCGCCCCGGGACGGCGGACGATGCCGTCGGTTCGGGCTCCGGAGCTCCGGATCAATCCGAGGTCGGACTCGCGGAAGTCGTCGCCGACCACTCCCACGCAGCGGACGGGACCGCGGCCCCGGGCGGCCACGGCGAAGAAGCTCGCGCTCCCGCCGAGCTGGCGTTCCCTGCGTTCCCTGGTTGTCTCGACGGTGTCGTAGGCCACGGACCCGACCACGAGAATCGCCATCTCAGCCCCTCTTTTCCATGGTTTCCGGCAGATCGATTCCGATCAGGTCGGCCACGACCCGGATCACCCGCCGGGTCAGGAGGCTCAGGTGGAGCTGGGCCGTCCGCCGGTCCTCCTTGGCGGCGAGGATGCCCCGGCACTGGTCGAAGCACTGATTGTAGAGACCGGCGATCTCCTGGAGATAGGCCGTCAGGCGGGCCGGTTCCCGGTGTTCGGCCGCCGAAATGATGATCCTGGGCAGCCGGACCAGTTCCCGGACCAGGTTCCACTCGCTCTCGGATTCGAGGTTGCCGAGGGTCTCCGCCGTCGGCTCCAGAAGTTCGATCCGCCGGGCCTCCGCTTCCAGAAAAAGGCCGCCGATCCGGGCGTGGGCCGACCGGATCCTGGAAAGAGGATTGGCATCGGACGGGTCCCGGGCCAGGTCCAGATCGAATTCCAGCGTGCTGTTCGGTTTGCGGGTCAGGAAGAAGAACTTCGCGGCATCGGCGCCGACCTCGTCCACCAGCGCGTCCATGGTCACTCCCTGGCCCTTGCGGCGCGAGACGTCCAGGGGGCGGCCGTCCTGCAGGAAGGACACCTGCTCCACGATCTGGATCTCCAGCCATTCCGGCCAGACCCCGAGGGCCGACATCGCCCCGGCCAGACGCTGGATGTAGCCGTGGTGATCGGGCCCCCAGAAGTCGATGGCGTGTTCGAAGCCGCGCTGGAACTTGTGGAAGTGGTAGGCGATGTCCGCCATGAAGTAGGTCGGCGTTCCGTCGGACCGGACCACGACGCGGTCCTGCTCGTCCCCGTAGTCGGTGGCCCGGAACCAGGTCGCCCCGTCCCGGACGAACACGGCCGCCTGCTTGGTCAGCCGGTCGAGGGCCCGCTCGATCCTCTTGGTCTCGTGCAGTTCCGACTCGAAATACCAGGTCTCGAACCGCAGCCCGAACCGGCGGCAGGTCTGGCGCTGCCAGCCGAGGATCCGCATCAGGGCGAACTTGGCGAAACAGCGGACCGACTCGTCCTCGGGCAGGGCGCTCCATTGCCGGGCGTCGCCGGGAGGGGCCTGGATCCGCTGGAAGCTCTCGTCGTTGAAGGCGGAGGAGGCCTTCTGGACCCCCTGGCTGTCGAGTCCCAGGAGCTCCCCGGCCATGATCTCCATGTAACGGCCGCGGTAGGCGTCGTCGGGGAATTCGACCTCCTCCCCGATCAGCTTCATGAAGTGGGCCCGCAGGGAGCGTCCCAGGAGCTGCACCTGGAGACCCGCGTCGTTGACGTAGTACTCGGCGTGGGCGTCGTAGCCCACCGCCTCCAGCAACCTCACCAGGCACATGCCGAAGGCGCCGGCCCGGGCGGAGACTGCGGTCAGGGGACCGGTGGGATTGGCGCTGATGAACTCGACGTTGATGCGCTTGTTGCCGCCGGTGCGGATCCGTTCCAGGGCGCCGTCGGCGCGCCAGAGGTCGAGCAGCATCTCGATCTGGTGGCCGCGTGAGATGCGGAAGTTGATGAACCCCGGTCCGGCGATCTCCACCGAATGGATCACCGAGCGGGGCAGGTGAACCTCGGCGGCAATGACTCCCGCCAGTTCACGGGGCTTGCGGTCGAGGCGCCCGCCCAGGACCAGGGCCAGGTTGGTGCTCAGGTCCCCGTGGCTGCGGTCGCGGGGCTTTTCCAGCTGGATGTCCAGGTCGTCGTCGAACACCCCGATCTTTTCCAGGGCGGCCAGCAGACCTTTCCGCAGCAGATCCTCGACCATGACGCAGGTCCCTCAGGATGCCGGGCCGGAGCCGGGCTGGGGCGGCGCGACGATCCCCGGGTGGCGTCCGGAGACCTCGGGGGATGCGAACCAGGACGGGTCCAGATCGAGCCGGCCGGCATCCCCCCAGAGCTTTTCCAGCTGGTAGTAACGCCGGGTCTCGGGATGGAAGACGTGGACCACGACGTCGAAGAAATCGATCAGGACCCAGCGGCCGTCGTCCATGCCCTCGATCCCCTTGGCGCGGTGTCCCGCATCCAGCAACTTGTTCTGGAGGTTGCGGGCGAGCGCCCTGACCTGGACGTCGGAGTTCCCCTCGGCGATGACGAAGAAGTCGCACACGTCCGACCGCCCGCGCAGGTCGAGGACGACGAGATTCTCCCCCTTCTTCTCCAGCAGGTGCCATCCCGCCAGTTCGGCCAGGTTGAACCCGTCCGAATCGTCGGGCATGACGAAGGTCGCGGGGGCTTCCGGTGACGATTCGGGAATCTTTTCTGGAGTCATGACGATCCTAGTTCAGTCGGTTGATGACGTATTCGACGGCGACGGCCAGCAGCTTCTTCTGGGGACCCGAGGCCAGGGGGGCGAGTGCCAGCTTGGCCTCCTCCCCGAACTGGCGGGCCTTGTCGAAGGAATAATCGACTCCGCCGAATTCGGTGACCAGGCCCTTCACCTCGGGCCAACCCTCGGCCCGCAGCGCGGGATCGGTCTGCCGGCTCAGTTCCCGGATGCGTTCGCGCACCCCGTCCGGCGCGTTGGCGAGGGCCGCGATCAGGGGCAGGGTGATCCGCCCCTCCTCCCAGTCCTGGCCGGTCGGCTTGCCCAGGCGGCGCTCGTCCCCCAGGTAGTCGAAGATATCGTCCGTGATCTGGAACACCAGCCCGGTCTTGCAGCCGAAGGTGCCGAAGGCTTCCTCCTCGGCTGCGAGACGCCGGTTGAACGACACGCCGATGCGGCAGCTGTTCTCGATGAGGCTGGCCGTCTTCTGGTAGATGATCTGCAGGTAGCGGTCCTCGCTGATGTCCAGGTCGTACCGGTGTTCGAGCTGGAGCATCTCCGCCTCGCTCATCAGGACGGTCGTGCGGGCGAGCAGCTCGACGGCGTGGTCCAGCCCCGCCTCGCAGAGGTTGTGCAGGGCCTTGGAGTAGAGGAAATCCCCCATGATCAGGGCGGCGCTGGCGCCGTACTTCTGGTTGACCGAGGGGAGCCCGCGGCGGGTCAACGCCTCGTCGATGAAGTCGTCGTGGACCAGGGTCGCCGTGTGCACGAGTTCCACGCTGGCGGCCGCGGTGATGGCCTCCCGGGGGAAGCCGTCCCCGTCCTGGGCGGCCAGCAGCAGCAGGGTCGGACGGAATCGCTTGCTCTTGCCCAGATGGATGTGGTCGCAGATCTCCGTGGTCAAGGGACTGTTGCCCGAGGTGATCCGCCGGAATTCCTGATCCACCTCGGCGAGCGCCGGAGCGATGGAACGCTGCAGGGTGATCAGTTTGATGCGTTCCTTATCGACAAGTCCCATCGAAACCTGCTCTCGACTGGAGATTCGGTGGTCGCACCCCGGCAAGGGGCGGCTGCAGGGGCCCTGGACACAAATATTCGCAAAAGAACGGCCCTGTCAATCCTGTTTCCGCTTATTGCGGGTGACGGCGATGGAAACCAGGACCGATCCCAGATAGAGGATCAGGACCGGAACGCCCATCATGACCTGGCTGATCACGTCCGGAGGCGTGAGCATGGCGGAGGCCGTGAAGATCAGGATCACCGCCAATCGCCACCCGCGCAACAGAATGCGCGGGTTGACGATGCCGATCACGCTGAGGAAGAGCACGACCAGGGGCAACTCGAAGACCAGGCCGAAGGCCAGGCAGAGCCGTGACACGAAACCGAAATACGGCCCCACGCCGATCAGAGGCTCCATCGCGGAGGTCCCGAAACTCATCAGGAAGGTGATGACCTGGGGAATGACCACCAGGAAGGCGAACGCCACCCCGGTATAGAAGAGAAGCGTGGTGGTCAGCAGCAGCGGCGTGACCACCTTGCGCTCCTTGGCGTAGAGACCGGGCAGGATGAACGCATAGACCCGGAACAGGATGAAGGGCAGGACCACGAAGATCCCCACCGCTCCGGAGATCTTCAGCCGCACCAGGAAGGCTTCGTTGGGCGCCGTGAAGTAGACCCCCTCGGAGGCGAGGGGCGAGATCAGCAGGTCCAGCAGGCGGGCGGAGACGAACCAGCAGAGGACCGTCGCCGCCATGGCGGCCAGCCCGGAATGGATCAGGACGGACCGCAGCTCGGCCAGGTGATCGAGGAACCCCATCTGGCCGTCCCCGGAGCCGGGGGGCGGCGATTCGCCCTTCGCCGCAGGCTCGGCCGGTCCGGGGGATCCGGCGTCCGCCTGCTGGTCGAGGGGCTCCCGGCCGGGATCCCCGTTCGGCGGCGACAGGGGGCTCATGCGTCCTCGTCCCTTGCCGGAGGGGTGTCCTTGAGGTCGCGCAGCAGCTGGAAGAACTCGTCCACGTTCTGGAAGCTGCGGTACACCGAGGCGAACCGGACATAGGCAACCTCGTCCACCTGCCGCAATTCCTCCAGGACGTAGCGGCCGATGGTCTCGCTGGGCACCTCGCGCCTGCCGGAGGCGGCGAGCTTCAGCTCGACGTGATCGACGATGATCTCGATCTCCTCGAGGGCCACCGGCCGCTTCTCGCAGGCCTTGGTCACCCCGACGATGACCTTGGCGCGGTTGTAGGCGACCCGGTCCCCGCTGCGCTTGACCACCAGGACCGGGCGCGTCTCGATGGCTTCGTAGGTGGTGAAGCGTTCGGTACAGTGCGTGCACTCGCGCCGACGGCGGACCGCCCGGCCGTCCCGGACGGCCCGGCTGTCGATCACCTTGTCGTCTTCGTGGCCGCACCGGGGACACTTCATGCCCGACCTCCCCGCATCAGGCCAGGTCCGGATACAGGGGGAACGCGCGGCAGAGTTCCTCGCTTTCGCCCCGGAGGGCCGCCAGGGCGGCCTCGTCGTCCCGGGCGCCCACGGCCCGGTCCATGATGGAGGCGATCCGCTTCATCTGCTCGACCCCCATGCCCCGCGAGGTCAAGGCCGGCGTGCCGATGCGGATCCCGCTGGTGACGAACGGGGATTCCTGGTCGAACGGCACCGTGTTCTTGTTGACCGTGATCCCCACGTGCTCGAGCAGGGTTTCCATGTCCTGCCCGGTCAGTCCCTTGCTGGTGAGATTGACCAGCAGCAGGTGGTTGTCGGTCCCGCCGCTGACCAGGCGGAACCCGCGCTCCAGCAGGCTCTCGGCCAGGGCGGCGGCGTTCTCGACCGTCCTGCGGGCGTACAGTTTGAACTCGTCCTGCATGCACTCGTGGAAGCAGACGGCCTTGGCGGCGATCACGTGCATCAGGGGACCGCCCTGCACGCCCGGGAAGTTCGTCTTCTGGATCGCCTTGAAGTGTTCCTTCGTGCTCAGGATCAGCCCGCCGCGGGGGCCGCGCAGGGTCTTGTGGGTGGTGGAGGTCACGACGTCGCAATGGGGCACCGGGCTGGGGTGGACGCCCCCGGCCACCAGACCGGCGATGTGGGCCATGTCGAACAGGAGGATCGCTCCGACCTCGTCCGCGATGCTGCGCAGCTTCGCGAAGTCCCAGAACCGGGGATAGGCGCTCGCTCCGCCGACGATCATCTTCGGGCGCTCCGCCTTCGCCTGTTCGCGCAGACGATCGTAGTCGATGGTCTCGGTGGTCCGGTCCACCTCGTAGTGGACGGCCTCGAACAGGGAGCCGGAGAAATTCACAGGATGGCCGTGGGTCAGGTGCCCCCCGTGGGAAAGGCTCAGGCCCAGGATCTTGTCCCCCGGCTTCAGGAACGCGAGGTAGGCCGTCATGTTGGCCGTGGACCCGCTGTGGGGCTGGACGTTGGCGCGCTCGGCCCCGAACAGTTCGGTGGCCCGCCGCTTGGCCAGGGTCTCCGCGGTGTCGACGTGGGCGCAGCCGCCGTAGTAGCGCTTGCCGGGGTAACCCTCGGCGTACTTGTTGGTCAGGGTGGAGCCCATGGCCTCCATGACCGCCCTGCTGGTGAAGTTCTCGCTCGCGATCATCTCCAGCTGGTTGCGCTGCCGGGCCAGTTCCAGGTCCAGGACCTCGGCGATCTCGGGATCGATCCTGCGGACTTCGTCGTACATGGCGCCGCTCCTATCTGAGGTGTTCTGCTTCGTAGGCCGTGATCTTGTCCACCCGGCGGGCGTGGCGCCCGCCTGCGAATTCCGTTTCCAGATACGCGTCCGCGATCGCCACCGCGTCGCGCGGCTCCAGGGCGTCCCCGCTCAGGCAAAGCACGTTGCTGTCGTTGTGGAGGCGGGTGGTCCGGGCCTGGTCGGGGGTGAAGCAGAGGGACGCCCGCACACCCTTGACCTTGTTGGCGGCGATGCTCATGCCGATCCCCGAGCCGCAGATCAGGATCCCCGCCTGGGCCCGGCCCGAGGCCACCATCTCGGCGACCTCGAGGGCGGCGTCGGGATAATCCGTCGGGTCGGAACCCGCGCAACCGCAATCGGCGACCTCCACCCCCCTGGCGCCCAGATGCGCGGCGAGGGTGCTCTTGTGCGCGAATCCACGGTGGTCGGAGCCGACGGCGATGATCATTCCCAGTCTCCCGTTTGCGAGGCCAGATTCCTAAAAACGGGCTCCCAGCCGGCCAGCAGGCGCTGGATCTGGGTGCCGCAACGATCGTAGTCCTCGAAGGCGCCGCCGTAGGGGTCGGCCACCTCCTCCATTTCGGGCGAATGCCCCAGCCCCGTCAGATCGAGTCCCGGTGCTCCCAGGACTCCCACGGAACCGGAGAACCCGCTTCCCCAGCGGCTGCGGAACATGGCCGCATGGGACCGGGTCATGCCGATGACCCAGAGCCCTCCCGCAAGGCCGGCCGGAGTCACCGGCCGGGATCTGTGGCTCCCCAGATCGACGCCCAGGCCGGCGGCGAACCTCCGCGATCCCTCCGAGGCGGGATACCCTTCCGGCGCCGCCAGTCCCAGGGAGGCGAAGCTCAACCCCGCATCCGGGAACATCCAGCGGGCCAGCCCCTCCGCCAGGGGGCTGCGGCAGATGTTGCCCGTGCACAGGAAAAGAACGAGCTGGGACATGGTCCTCCCGGAAAACGAGTCGGGAATCGCGCCTCACATCGCCGGAAAACCAAAACTAGGCGGCCCCGGAGAGGCCGTCAAGAGGCGTCGGGATCCACCGTGGGCAGCGGGCTGGGTCCCTCGCGCAGGACCAGGGGAGGCCAGACGGTCGCATCCACCAGGGCGCTGGGTGCGGCCCCGGGCCCGGGCTCCAGCCCCGGAGGCGGCGCCCACGCGCCGTCCACCCGATCCCCCATCTCGGCGATGGCCTCCCCGAGGGTCCGGCAGGGGGGCAGTCCGGTCAGGTTGGCGCTGGTGGACACGAGCGCGCCGCCGGCGGCCTCGATCAAGCGGCGCAGCTCGGCGCCTGCGGGCACCCGGATCGCCAGGGAGCCGTCGCGCCCGCGGACCCCGGCCGCAGGACCCGGCCTGCCCCGCAGGATGAGGGAATAGGGCCCCGGCCAGCAACGACGGCAGAGTGCAGCTACCCGGTCGTCCAGATCCTCCACCAGGGCGAATGCCATCTCGAGGGATCCCGCCAGGACCAGCGCGGGTTTCCCCTCGGGCCGTCCCTTGATCCGGAAGATGCGCTCCACGGCGGCCGGATCGTCGGCGCGCCCGTGAAGGCCCGGCAAGGTGTCGGTCTGGAGGATGTAGACCCCGCCGGCGGCCAGACCCGCAGCCGTCTCCGCGAAATCCCCGCAGGCCCGGTCCAACTCAGCTCCCGCCCCGCGCCAGTTCCCGCCGGTAGTCCGCGACGGCCGCGGCCACCCCGGAATCCTTCAGGGCGATCATGCGGGCCGCCAGGCAGGCCGCGTTGCGGGCGCCGGCGCTCCCCACCGCGACCGTCGCCACCGGGACTCCCGGCGGCATCTGCACGATGGACAGCAGGGCGTCGACCCCCGCCAGAGGTCCGCTCGCCACAGGCACGCCGATCACCGGGCGCCCGGTCAGCGAAGCCACCACGCCGGGCAGGTGAGCGGCCATGCCGGCCAGCGCGATGAAGACCTCGGTCCCTCCCTTGTCGGCCTGCGCCACGATGCGGCGCAGCTTGTCGTGCTGACGGTGGGCCGAGGCGACCTGGACCTCGTAGGTCAGGCCGAAGCGCTCGAGCAGAGGCAGCATCTTCTCGATCACGGGCAGGTCGCTGGCACTCCCGAGAAGGACCATGACCCGCGGAGCGGAGGCCGTTTTTCCGGCAGCCATCTAATCCCCTTCCCCTGGTCCGGCGATGTCGCGCCGGAAGGTCAAACCCTCGAAGTGGACCTGGTCCAGCAGGCCGTAAGCCGCCCTGCGTGCGTCCCGGAGACTCATCCCCGTGCCGACGGCTCCCAGCACGCGGCCGCCGGACGTGACCAGGCGGTCACCCTCCAGGGCGGTGCCGGCATGGACGAGCCATCGATCGGCGTGCTCGCCGTCCGGAAGATCGATGGGGCGGCCCTTGACGTAGCGGCCCGGATACCCGTCGCTGGCTGCGACCACGACCACGGAATGACGCAGCCAGGTGGTCAACCCGGCGCCCGTCCAGTCCTGCGGCTGGAGTTCCTCCACCTCGTGCAGGCCCTGCAGGAAGCTGCCCAGGTTGCCGTTGGCCGTGGTCCAGCAGAGGTCCAGGAAGTCCCCCTTGAGCAGGGGCAGCACGACCTGGGTTTCCGGATCGCCGAACCGGCAGTTGAACTCCAGGACCTGGGGGCCGTCCTCGGTCAGCATCAGGCCGGCATACAGGACCCCGCGGTAGGGGATGTCGCGGCGCCGGAGCTCCGCGAGGACCGGCAGGACGATGCGGCCGTCGATCTCGGCATAGAGGTGCGGGGGCAGCCGGACGGGCGCGAAGGCTCCCATCCCCCCGGTATTGGGCCCCATGTCCTTTTCGCCGATCCGCTTGTAGTCGCGGCTGGGGGCGAGCAGGCAGTAGTCCTGGCCGTCGGTCACGATGAGGACGGACAATTCAGGACCGAAGAGGCACTCCTCCATGAGGATGCGCAGGCCCGAGCCTCCGAACACCTGCTCGTCCAGGCATTTCCTGATGTGCGCTTCGGCTTCCTCCCGTGACGAGCACACCGCCACGCCCTTGCCCTGAGCCGCGCCGCAGGCCTTGATGACCACCGGCAGGTCGATCTTGTCCAGGTGCTTCAGGGCGGCATCCGTGCTGCTGAAGGCGTGAAAACGGGGGGTGGGGACCCCGGCGGAGGCCAGCACCTCCTTGGCGAATTCCTTGTCCCCCTCGAGCCTGGCGCCCATGGCCCCCGGCCCGAAGACCGCGATGCCGTCGCGCCGCAGCCGGTCGGCGAGACCGGCGATGAGGGGGTCCTCCGGTCCGATGATGACCAGCTGGATCTCCTCCTCCAGGCAGAAGCGCGCCACGTCGCCGCCACGGTGGGGATCCAGGGGCACGTTCGCGGCCAGCCCGGCCGTCCCGGGGTTGCCGGGGGCTGCGAAGATGACCGGATCGAGGTCCGAGGCGGCCAGCTGGCGCACGATCGCGTGTTCGCGCCCCCCTGAACCGATGACGAGAACCTTCATGGGCATGCGGTACTCCTTGGAATCGAGGCCGGCCGAGATGAGGCCGGCTCCGGGATACTACGCGGTCCGCAGGGCGGGGATCAACGGGAATCAGGCCGGCACGATGCGGGTGCCGGCCCGGCCTTCCACGGCAGCCAGCAGGAATTCGGGGGAGGTGATGACGACCTCGGTCCCGCCCCCCGCCAGAAAGGACAGGGCGGCCTCGATCTTCGGTCCCATGCTCCCGGCGGGGAACTCCCCCGCGGCGAGCATGGCGGCGGCGCGGTCTGTCTTCAACACGTCGAGGGCTTCCTGGTCCTCCTGGCCGAAGCGGGCGAAAACCTTGTCGACCTGGGTGATGATGACCAGGACGTCCGCGCCGATGAGCCGCCCCAGGAGATCGCTGGCCCGGTCCTTGTCGATCACCGCATCCACCCCGTGCAGGTGCCCGGCCGCGTCGCGCCGGACGGGGACCCCTCCGCCGCCGGTGGCGATGGTCAGGACTCCGGCGCCGACCAGGGTCCTGATGGCCTCCCACTCGACCACCTCCCTGGGCATCGGGCTGGGCACGACCCGGCGCCAGCCGCGGCCGGCGTCCTTGACCACGGTCCAGCCGTTCTCCTTTTCCAGCGCCTTGGCCTGGACCTCGTCGTAGAAGGGGCCGATCGGCTTGCTCGGCCGGGCGAAGGCGGGATCCTCCTCGTCGACCAGCACCTGCGTGACCACGGTGGCCACCGGCAGGTCCACGCCGTGGTCGAGCAGGGCGTTGTGCAGGGCCTGCTGGAGCATGTAGCCCAAGCCGCCCTGGCTGTCGGCGCCCGCGACGAACATGGGCATCGGCGGGATGCCGTGGAGGGCCTGCCCGGCGTCGTTGCGCAGCACGATGTTGCCGACGACCGGGCCGTTGCCGTGGGTCATGACGATCTGATGACCCGCCTTGGCCAGCCGGGCGACCTGGTCCATGGTCGCCCGGGTGATGGCCAGCTGCTCCTCGTAGGTCCCCTTCTGCCCGACGGGAATGATGGCGTTGCCCCCCAGCGCGATCACGAAGCGCCGGTGGGCGGCCTGGGACCCGGCCGTGGTCATGAGCGGACCGCCGTCGCGAAGTCCGCGAACCTCTCGAGGGCCTTGCGGATGTTGTCCTGGCTGTTGGCGTAGCTGAACCGCAGATAGCCCTCGCCGAAGGCGCCGAACGAGGTCCCGGCCAGGGCGGCCACGCCGAACTCGTTCAGCAGGCGCTGCTCCACCTGCTTGCTGGTCAGGCCCAGGGCGGACACGTTGGGGAACACGTAGAAGGCGCCGCGGGGCCGCTTGCAGGTGATGCCGTCGATGGCGTTCAGGCCGTCGACCAGCAGGTCGCGGCGCACCTTGAATTCGGCCACCATGGCCCGGGCGGCGTCCTGGGGCCCGGTCAGCGCCTCGGCGCCGGCGAGCTGGGTGAAGGCAGCCGTGCAGCTGGTGCAGTTCGTCTGCAGCTTGGCGACGGCGGCGGCCAGGGGCGCGGGCATGATGCCGTAGCCCAGGCGCCAGCCCGTCATGGCGTACGTCTTCGAATGGCCGTCGAGAATGATGGTCCGCTCGAGCATGCCGGGACGCGTGCTGATGGACTCGTGGGTCCCTTCGTAGATGATCTTGCTGTAGATCTCGTCGCTGAGCACCCAGAAGTCGAACTTCACGGCCAGCTCGGCGATGGCGTCGAGGTCCGCGGCGCTCAGCACCCCGCCGGTGGGGTTCTGCGGACTGTTGAGGATCAGCAGCTTGGTCTTCTCGCTGGCCAGGGCCTTGAGGTCCTCGATGTCGAAGCTGAAGTTCTTCTCCTCGGCGAGCTTCAGGGGCATGGGCTTGGCTTCGAGGAACTTGATCACCGATTCGTAGATGGGGAAGCCGGGATTAGGGTAGATCACCTCGTCCCCCGGATCGACCAGCGCCGTCAGGGGGAAGTAGATGATGGGCTTGCCGCCGGGCACGATGACCACGTTGTCCGGCCCGACGTCGATGCCGCGATCCCTGGCGATGTACTCCGCGAAGACCTTGCGGACTTCCGGCAATCCGGCCGAGGGACCGTAATGAGTGTAGCCGTTCTGGAGCGCCCAGACGGCCTTGTCGATGATGTTCCGGGGGGTGTCGAAATCCGGTTCGCCGATCTCCAGGTGGACGATGTCCCGCCCCTCGGCTTCGAGGGCCTTGGCCCTGGCCAGGACCTCGAATGCAGTCTCGGTGCCCAGGTTCTGCATACGCTTGGCGAGCATGGTCATCTCCCTTGGTTGGCAAACCCTATCCGGTAGCACGGTGCGCAGGGCCGTCGGTCCCCGCGAAAACAGCCGGAATCCGCCGCAAAGCCGTGTTGCAACAGGACAAACCTAGGAGGATGGAGAGGGCAAGTCAACCGGATCAGGCCAAGGTTTCCAGGTATTTTTCGATCTCCCGGATGACCTCCTTGCGGACCCCGGCCCGGTCCTGGGCGAGGCGCCTGAGATCCACCTTGGATACGTACTTCACCTTGATGAACCGGCGGAGGATCTTGACCGAAACGTTCACCGGACTGCGCAGGCAGGCCAGGGGAACGCCCCGGTTGGCGAACCCGGTGTGCAGGGCCCGGTCCGTGGCGATGGTCTCGATGACCTGGGGATTGCGCGTGCGGACGGCCACGGCCTCGACCAGCCCCGGGACGCAGGTGAACTTGGGATTCCGGAGGAATCCGAGAACCAGGCTGTAGGACTGGATGTTGGTCAGCACGAGGTTCTTCATGGCCGCGGCGGTGGGTTCGGCCTCCCCGCCTTCCCCGTCCGGGGACTCCCCGGCCTCCTGCTCGGCGGCCTGATCCTCGGCGCCGCAGTCGACCGCAATGCCGGCGGGACCCTCGAGAGTCGGCAGACCATGGGGCCAGACCTCGGGCAGGTCGTCGGGATCCGGGAGAACGATCACCAGGTGGCCGACGAGGAACTCCATCCCCCGGAGATCCCATCCAGCGGGGCCGGATACGCCCGCGGGCACAGGTTCCCCGAGGATCTCCTGGACGGCTCCGGTCAGGGCCTCCGGCACGGGGATGGCCAGCTCCCCCCGCTCGCAGCACGAGACCACCAGGCGGCAAGCCGTGACCAGGTCGAGCCCCTGGAGCCGGTCGCCCCGCAGTTTCAGCCGTTCCGCCAGTCCCATCAACCGGGCCGCAGCGTGGGCCATGACGGGAATCTCCAGGGCCGACTCCACCTGGGCCCGGACGAGGGAGTGCAGGGGGGACAGGTCCGGGCAGCCCTCGAGAGCGCGCTCGAACATCCCGAATTCCCGGGCGTCCATGACCGACCGCCCCCGCAGGCGGGGCTTGAGAAAGGCGTCGGCGACATCGCCGGATTCGATCATCGCGACCAGTTCCCGGATGTCGCGGATCTCACGGTCGGAGCGGCTCAGCAGGGGCAGCACCCGGGCGATGGCCTCCATCCGGAACGGATCAACGTTGCCCGCCAGCTGACTGATCCGCTCCTGCCAGGCGTCGGCTTCCAGCCGCAATAGCCCGGCCAGCACCCCCCCCAGTTCGGCCGGCAGTTCGCCCCTGCTCTCCCCCGCTCGGCACAGCCGGTCCAGGACCAGGCGCATGGATCCCCAGGGGGATTCCCATCCGGCCGCGTCCAGGCGCACCTCATCCGGCCGGCGGCCACCGGCCAGGAGCCGGTCGCACTCCGCCGCGAACCGCACGTGCCGGTCCCGCCATTCCCTGAGGACCAGACTGGACGGGCCGGGGTTCCAGGAGCCGTTGATCCAGAGCCTCCGAGTCGAAGACATCCGGCGGACCAGGGGCAGCAACCGCGAGGCGGGCGTGACCACGTCCAGCAATGCGGCGAGGAGCCGGGCGCCGGCGGGATCACCGTGGACCGCCAGGTTCTGGATGCCCAGCAGAACCGACGGGACCAGGGGCTCCCCCGAATGCTTGCGCAGGAGATCGTAGAGTTCGCCGGCCAGGGTGGAGTGGTCCATCTGCCCGCGACCGAGCAGGCGCAACTCGGCCAGCACCCCCGAATGGTCGGGTGCGGGCGGGCGCAGGACCGGGTCCCCCCACATCAGGTTGTCCCCTGTTCGAACGGTGATCAAGTGCGTGTTCCTCCGCTCCTTGACGGCCGGGCCGGAAGGAGGCGATGTCCCCCGACGATGGTTATCGGTCAAGGAATCACGTGCTTGACCGCCGGTTGACCCGGGCGGGTCTCACCAACGGACCCTGGCCTGGAGCCAGACCTCGGTGATGGTCGCCGCCGGTTCCCCCGGGGCGGGGAACCGGCGGGCTGCAGCCGCCTGGATGCCGAAGATCCCGGCCTCCCTCTCGAGCCCGGCCATGATCTCCCCGGACCAGCGGCCCCAGTGCCTCGGCAGGGCGTAACCCGGCAGAGGGCTGAGAACCCCGACCAGGTCGACCTGGTCTCCCCAGGCCAGGGACCATCCCAGCCTGGCCCGACCCAACCGGGTCTCGGCGCCCGACCATCCAGCCGAAAGCAGATGCCTCCCGGCGGAACCCCCCTCCTCGTCCACCGCCAGGTTCCGCCAGTCGAGCGACAGATGCCCTGGAGCCGGCCCCTCCCGCCGCAGGCGGAACGAGGTCAGAGTGCGGACTTCCGGTGCCACCGGGACGGCGGGGGTCCAGGGGAATCGTTCGGACCATTCCCAGGAGGTCCGGACCTGGCGTCTCCAGCGGACCTCTGCCGACCAGCCGCCGGGCAGGGGGCAGGCAGCGGCGGCTTCGCGGATGGACCGACAGTTGATCCCATCGGCCGGATCCTCGTCCCTGCCCTTCGCCCCGGCGATCACGAGTTCCAGATCCAGCCCTCCGCCCTTCCACCGGAGGCGGCAAGCCCAACCGGAGCCGTCCCAGGTCGCGAGCATGGCCGGTCTGACGCCCAGGAACCCCGGCTCCCCGCCCCGGCGGGATGCCCATCCCCCCTCGATGCGTGTGGCGCGGTTGGGTTCGAGAGCCAGCGACACAACCGCCCCCTGCGCCGATCCGCCTCCGTCGCGAAGGGTCAGGGAGGATTCCCAGGCCGCATTCCAGCCCGCCCCCCCCCATTCCGAGGCCAGGCTCAGACCATTTTCCAGTGGGTGGGAAAGGCCCAGGAAAGATACCCCGCCCTGGACGTGCCTGAGGCCCAGCCGGACCGCCTGCAACCGGCCCATCCCGGGTTCGGTGGTGGGGGTTCCCGACACGGCCGCCGCCACGAGGGAACCCCCCGAGAACGAGACGCCCACACCCTCGGCGAGAGCGCCATCCCCGGACCGGCACCACTGCCGGATGCCTGCCGGGGACGGTCCCAGCGACCGCCCCGTCCCGGGTGAACCACTCCGTCCGGGGGCCCCGGCCAGCAAGCCGAAGCCGTGATGCAGGGCGAGGTTTCCGGCATCGAACCGCCAGTTCCCAGCATCGCCCCCGAAGGCTGCCAGCGGGCTCTCGGCCACGCCCCCGCTCTGGCCCCTGCGGACCTTCAGGTCCAGTCCCGCGCCCCGCCAGCGTGCGGTCGCCGTGGCCGGAGAGGCCGGCGCCGGTTCCATCTGCATCCGCCAGGACAGGCTCCCCTGCCCAGGAGGGGACCAGCCCCGACCTCCGGCCTCCTCCCGGTCCGCCGCGGAGCGAAGGTCGGCTTCGAGGCGCCGGAGCTCATCCTCGGACAGGGGCGCACCACCGGTCTCCATGGCCTCCACCAGATCGGCCAGATCCTCGGGCACCACCCCGGTGGTGTCCGGGTGATCGACCTGCCCCCGGGCGCAGCAGGCCGCCAGGAGCAGCAGCGGCACGTACCTCCCTCCCGGCCATGGTTTCCCTCTCCGACCTGCTTTGGAAGGGTTCACCAGACGCCCCCTCTCCAACGGCCGGCCACCAGGGCGATGCGATGGGTCGTCCCCAGGTCGGTGTGGACGAGGTGCGAAGTCATCACCAGGAGCCTGCCCCGGGGCAGGACCAGCCCGAATCCTCCCAGGTTCCGGGAGGGAGTCCCCCGGATCAGGATCCCCGCCCGCCCCGCCAGAGGGAACAGGGCTTCCAGGGTGCATTCCGGAATCCCGTCCGGGGACAGGTCGATTCCCAGGGCCAGCCCCGCGTCCAAGGTCCTGACCCGGACGGTGCCCAGGTTCCGGGTCCGACCGCTCCGCCCCCCGTTTCCCTCGCCTGAGGCGATTTCGGGCCTGAACTCCCAGGTGCCCGACCAGGGGCCAGGGCCCGACCACCCACCCCCCACCAGGAGGGCCAGCGACCATTCCGGCCGGGGACGGTCCCCGGCCAGGTCGAGGCGCCGCACTCTCCCCGCAAGCCCGAGCCGGACCCCGAGATTCCCGGCCGCCGTCAAGCCGTACCTGTTCTCGCGGAAGATCCCGGTTCCCGTCTGCTGCCAGTCCCCCCGGACCAGCCAGCCGCCACGGCCCCGACAGCCTGCCCCCAGGGAGGCGACAGGCAACTCGGGCAGCCCGAACAGGCGGGCGGCGCCGGCCTCCACCCAGGCGCCCGAAGACGAGGGGTCGGCGACCTGATCGCCCCGGGGATCGGCGATCAAGACGCCGATCTGCTCCGGCCCATGCAGCCAGGACCGGGAAAAATCATCGCCCCGGGCGGTGGCCCAGCCCAGGACCGCCCCCAGACCGGCCGGCAGGAGGACCCGGATGACCCGGCATGCCCAGGCAAACCTCACCGGACCACCACCAGGACCCTGGAGGCGTCCAGGATGGCCCCTGAGCCGTCCAGGCAGGTCCCCAGGACGATGTACCCTCCTGGTGGGACGAGCCGGCTGCGGTCATTCTCGCCCTTCCAGTGCCGGGTCCGCAGGCCCGGTCCCGCCAGGTCCCCCCCCAGGTCCCGGACCCGCCGGCCCTCCAGGTCGAAGACCGCCAGCTGGAAGCCTTCGCCTTCCGCGGGGACTTCGAGGACGAGAGCAAGGGCGGAGACGCCCCGGTCCGCATCGAGAACAAGGGGTTGAACCGTCAGGAAAGGGCCCCCGGACTCGGCAGGAGAGACGCTGTTGGGGCAGCCCGGGGTACCGCCCTCCCAGGCCGCGCTGACGGACCAGGTCGATGCCCCGGAGTCCAGGGGCAGGCCCAGGTTCAACCTTTCCAGGGAGCTTCCCGACCCGGGAATGGGCGGGTCCCAGGGGTCCGGCCCGCCGTAGGTCAGGGCGTCGACGACGACGCCTCCGGAATCGGCGAGGCTGATCCGGTCGGCGAAGGTGCGGCTCCCGGGGACCGCATTGTTGAGGGAAGGCCAGCCCGCCAGGGACACGAGCCGGGTGAGGGCGGAATGGCTGCCGCAGCCGTCCCCGCCGATCCGGTCGTTGGCCAGGATCCAGCCCGCGAGGGCCGTGGAATCCTGCGCGACGACCACCAGGCCACCCGGTTGGAGACTCCCGGCCGGCAGCGAGCGCCAGTCCCCGTCCTCGTCCTTCAGGGCGAAGGCGCCGAGGTCCAGCGCCTCTTCCGACCGGCTGGCCAGTTCGATGTATTCCCCCTGCCCCTGATCCGGGGCGGGCTGGACCTCGTTGATGACCAGATCCCCCAGGCCGACCTGGTAGAGGCAAACCGGCACCCTCAGGGTGTCCATTCCGCCGGGCAAGGGCAGCAGCAGTCCGACCGGGTGCCGCCCCGAGCGCCCGGGTTCGACCACGAAGTACAGGTTGCGGGTGCCGCCGGATCCCACGGCGTCCAGCACCGCCGGAACGACCCGTCCCGCGAAGTCCAGCCGCACCTGTCCGCCCGGCCAGGCGAGGATGCCCCGATTCTCCAGCTGGACTTCCAGGCGAAGGGACCGGCCCACGCGGTCCAGACAGGGGGGATCACCCGTCGCCGCCACGACATGGAAGTCCCAGTCGCGGAAGTTGGGAGCGCCCGGGGTGGCTTCGGCCGCCACGAAATCGGCGGCGTTGTCGTCCGAGTCCGCACCGTCGGGCCGCCGCGCCAGGGCCAGGCCCGCCTGCAGGGGCGAAGGGGCCCCTTCGAAGAGGCGGTCGTCGGTCAGCGGGCCGTAACCCACCAGGTCCAGCACGGTTCCGTCCCGGGCCAGCCGGATGGCGTCCGGGCCGTTCTGCAACCCGAGGGCCACCTCGGCATCGGGAACGGCCGGACCCGTCCAGTTGCGGTCGCAGACGAGGAAGAACCCGCCCTCGGCCAGGACCGTCCCCGGCGGCGCCGTCCACCGGACCTCCCAGGCCGGTTCGACGGCCCCGTTGGCGAATTCGAGGGTGACGCCGTCCAAGGACAGGGCTGGACCGGCGTTGTGGATCTCCACGAATTCCTTGCCGCCGTCGCTTCCGGGCGGATCGGCGAGGAACTCGTTGATGACCGGGGCCCCCGCGGCGCCGGGGGCGGCCGCCAGGACGGACAGGAAGCCCCGCAGCAGGGCGGGGATTCCGGGTGGCTGGGTCAAGGAGAACCGGACTTTCCGGGAGGGAAAGCGGAATCAGAGCAGGCCGTGCCGCCGCCTCAGGTACCATTCCACCGAGAGCAGGGCCACCACGGCGACGAGAAAGGGCCAACCGGACCACAGCTCGTACCGGGACCGCAGGAACCGCCGTTCGCCCTGCCACTCGGCTCCGGCCAGGGCTTCCAGCATACCGGTCACGGCCTCCGGATCGTTCGCATCGAGGTACCGGGCGCCCTGGAGCGAAGCCAGCTGCAGCAGCCGGCGGCGATCCAGTCTCACCTGGGCCGTTTCCAGGGACCGGTTCACGATGGTCAGCAGGCGGGGCCGGCTCTGCGCCGGGGATTCTCCCTCGCCGACCAGGTGCACGGCATACGTCCCCGGCGGCTGGGGCGGCACCTCCACCCCGGCGATCCCCGTTTCAGGGTCGGGTTCTCCGAACCGGAAGGTCCGGACGGCCGTGGTGTCGGCGCCGGGCGACCGGGGCCGCATGACCAGGGAGATCCGGCCATCGCGGACCGGTTCTCCGCGCATGTCGCGCCACCCTGCTTCCAGGCGCAGGGGCTGCCCGGCCTCGAAGAGGGGAAGCTCTCCGCGCAGGGCAAGACCGCTGTTCTCCTCCCCGGTGGCCAGCCAGACCAGGATGTTCCGCAGGAGCCGCCGGCCCGGATGGCTGCGCGGATCGCGCCCGGCCGCTGGTCCTGACCGTTCCCAGAAGGCGAGTTCCCACAGCTCCCGGCCGCCGTACCAGCCGACCCGCCCGGCGCCCTCGCCCCCGAGGACCAGCAACGGGTGCCGGCCGCCCCTGCCATCCTCGGCAGCCAGCAGGACGGAGGCTTCAGGGCCCGGAACCGCGACGATCAGCTCCCGGAGAGGAGGCAGGGACTGCAATCCGCCCGTGCCCGGTTCCCCGCCCGGACCCTCGCTCCCCCCCACGCCCGCCAGCACCGGATGTCCCACGGCTGCATCCGCCCGGGCGAGAAAGAACTCCCCCGCAACCCAGCGCCGGACTCCCGGCTCCAGGGGCAGGATCGCCTCCAGCTGGGGATCCGCCCCCGGAACGACGGGATCGGCTCCGGGATCCTGCGGGGCCGCAGGCAGGACGAGCAGGCCGAGCCCCCGGCGGACCGCCCCGGCGAGAGCGCCAAGATCCAGGTCACCCCGGGCGGCCAGGGCGCTCCAGCGATGCAGGACCACTCCCTGGTACGCGCTCCATCCGTCGATGGTCGCGGGCGGGGTCCAGGCCGTCAGGCTGTCCGCAAGGATGAGGCCGTCCGGGGCCGGGTAGACCACGTCGAGGGCCAGCCGGGCCTCTCCCCCGCCCGCCTGGGCGAGGAAACGCACGTCCCATCCCGGCATTCCGGAAAGGACGAGAACCCGTGATCGGTCCTTCAGGACGTTGATCACCAGCGACGCGGAGTTGTTGCCGAGGAACCGTTCGTTGACACGCGGGGAAGCCTCGATCTCGAGGACCAGGGGCCCTTCCTCCTCCGCGACGAAGGTGAGGGTGGCGGGAGCGTGATCCCCCTGGATGATGACCCGGTCGACGGCGAGGTCCCCGGCCGGGCTTCGCAGCCGCACCTGCACCGTATCGGGCTCATCCCGGGCCGGAGTGTCGAGGACCGCCAGCTCGATGGTGACCTCGTCTCCCCGGTGGACGCTTGGCGGATGGCGCACGTCCGCCACGGCCCTGTCCGCCGGCCCGACGGGGTCACCCACGCCGACGACGAAGGAGGGCCCGGGCAAGGAACCACCGGGTCCCTGGCCCGGCCGAGGCCCGGCGACCGTCTCCTGCCCGTCGCTGATCAGGATGGAGGCCCGCACCGGATGTCCCATGCGGATCCGGGGGGCGTGGCGACGGAGCGCCTCGAGGTCCGTCCCGTGACGCCCGGGGGCCGGGATGACCGGATCGTCCAGGCCGAACGGCTGGGCCGGCTCCAGCCCGTTGCCGCGGACCGGAACCAGCCTCACCGGCATCCCCGTCGAGCGGAGGGTCGAATCGACCGCTGCCGCCAGTTCCAGGGCCTTCTCCCACCGGCTCCCCGCCGGTGAACCGGGACCCGCGGTGGCGTCGAGGGCCATGCTTCCGGAATCCTCCAGCACCAGGAGGACTTCCGCCGGCTCGGTCCGCACCAGGTGGCGCGAGATCACCGGAGCGCCGACCGCGGCAACCAGCAGGATCAAGGAGGCCGTCCTCAGGCCGGTCAGGAGCTTGCGCAGGCCGGGCCCGGCCTGGGGCCGGGTCCGGCGGTACGTGTGGACCGTGAACAGGGCGGCCCCCGCCGCCAGGACCAGCAGCAGGGGCCACAACCAGACGGGAATGGTCCAGTGGACCGCCACGGGAACCTACTTTCGGTCCTTGAGGCGCTCTCGGGCCACGACCTGACCGGCGGCCAGGCGGGCGATGGGCACCCGGAAGGGGGAACAGCTCACGTAGTCGAGCCCCACCCGGTGGCAGAAGGCCACCGAGCTGGGATCGCCGCCGTGTTCGCCGCAGATGCCCAGGTGGATGTCCGGGTTGGCGGCCCGGCCCTTGACGCAGGCCATCTCGACGAGCTGCCCGACGCCTTCCTGGTCCAGCTGCTGGAACGGGTCGCTGGGCAGGATGCCCTTGCGCACGTATTCCGGCAGGAACACGCCGGCGTCGTCGCGGCTGTACCCGAAGGTCATCTGGGTCAGGTCGTTGGTGCCGAAGCTGAAGAAGTCGGCGAATTCGGCCATCTTGTCGGCCAGCAGGGCGGCCCGGGGGATCTCGATCATGGTCCCCACCAGGTAGTCGACCTCGACCCCCGCCTCCTGCATGGTCTTCGCGGCGACCTGCACGGACAGCTTCCGCAGATCCAGCAGCTCGCGCTGGGTGCCGGTCAGCGGGATCATGATCTCCGGGCGCACGTCC
>Ga0180009_10000758_pt1 | contig 42211 bp, 48 predicted proteins | sample OS_PC_MetaG_FD_123537 | JGI IMG/M metagenome (GOLD analysis project Ga0180009, IMG submission 123537) | Groundwater microbial communities from the Aspo Hard Rock Laboratory (HRL) deep subsurface site, Sweden - OS_PC_MetaG | ecosystem: Environmental > Aquatic > Deep subsurface > Groundwater...
AGGAACGATAAATGGTACCACGATTACAGGTACCACCATATCAGGTAATACAATAACAGGAGGAACGATAAATGGTACCACGATTACAGGTACCACCATATCAGGTAATACAATAACAGGAGGCACCGTATCAGGTACAACAATCACAGGTACAACAATCACAGGAGGTATTTTTAGAACAGCTGCTTCTGGAGAAAGAATAGAAATGACTAGTACTGCAGCTAATCATATAAATTTTTATAAGAATGAAGATTTATATGGTTGGTTAGAGGTTGCTTCCGACGGTCTTTATGATAGATATATAAAATTAGAAACATCAGAAGGAGCAAGTTTAGAAATTTTGAATAGTATGGGTGCTTCTACTTTTACATCTGCTTCATTGGGCGCAAATGGTGGAGAGTTTAGTACAAATGGTAATGCGTCAAATGGATTTATTGGGATGTATGCTAATGGAACTAGTGGTGGAATTAATTATTTTCATATAGTAAGAACCCCTGGAGGTTTTTATATAGAAACAGATTTAAAAATAAATTCTAATTGGATTCCATATATTACAAGTACTTATAACCTCGGTTCTTCTACTCGTGGTTTCAAAAATCTTTATTTAAGTAATGGATTCTTGAATCTAGCCGTAATGTCTGGAGCTACTTCCGCTTCTTTACCTTCTCAGGTCGGTTCAATGTATCTTAGGAATGATGATGATGTGTTACGTTTAAGAAAAGCTAGTGGTTGGGTTACTGTTAACACTACCCCATAATTCTATAGGTTAATAAAACAATCGTACTAGTGTATAATGTAATTAAAATAGGTCATTATTAATATTATTAATATAAATACAATATAATAACATTATGAATAAAAATAATAAAAAAGAAACAATTCTTCCTATAGAAGAAAAACAAGAAAAACCCGCTACTCAAATGCGACAAATTATAATTGAAACAGATGGAAACAATATTCAAATTATAAAAGCGGAAGTAGGAGGAAGAATCGAACTTATCGGTGTTCTTCAGTCCTTAATTACATATCTTAATCAACAAAAATAATGACACAGAACCCAAATAAAGAAAAAGAAAAAAACCCTCAACAAGAGGAAGCACGAATCACTCCTGAACAAGTGGTGAAAGCTTTTAATTCTTTTGGATTCCAACCTAATGAAAGAAATCAAAATGACATAGGATATTGGACAACGAAAGGTATTTCAGAAGGCCCGAAACTTATGGAAGAACTTTATAAGCGTCGTACCGATATCATGCAAAAAGAAGATAATGATAGAAGCGTTCAAGAAAAAAATGAACAACAACAAGCAACAGACAAGAAGATGATGCCCAGATTGAGTGACCAGGATATTGGAGCACTTTTTGATGAATATGGTTTGCCTGCTCCTGATCCTGAATGGGCGCGTAATAACCTGCCCAATGACCCAAAAAAGATTCGTTCTCTTTTAGAAATGCAAAGAAAGACGACTGATGATATACTCAAGAAACAATCTAAAAATGCTGTAAACGCGATGCCAGAAACTCCCAAAATGCAAGGAATGCAACAAGGAATGCAACAACAAGCACCCCTTCCTCAGAGAAATATGATGAACGGAACGGGAGGAACTATGCCATTGGGAGGGCAAGAAGCAATGATGGGAGAGACTCCTCCAGTTAAACCTTTTTTTGTGGGAGATTATTCAGTCGTCCGTATTACTAATCCTAATAACCCTAATGCGGCAACAACATGGCTCGTTGATGCCAAGAAAAAGGTCTTGAGACCTTTTTTGTCAGATCAAGCTTTTGCAAATGCTTTTGAAAATTCAGAAGAAGCTGAAAAAGCAATTACAACTCTTTCTTCAAAAGAACTCGGACCAGGGGGGGTTCTTGATGGATTTAAACCCCTTCAAGGGAAGCAAGGAGTGAAAGATGATGGGTCTATGGATGAGATTGAATTTAGTCCTGCTCAAATTCAAAAAAGATATGGAAAACAATCAGACCCTGCTGCTGAGGGCAAAGCTCTTACAATGTTAGATAGCATGTTCGGAGACTTAAAAAATCAATAAAATTATGTATCCTATAACTACTTTACAACCAGGTCAGTCAGGAAACGAAGTAAAAAAACTTCAGGAGTTTCTTCTCTCTCAAGAAATGAATATTCCTGCAGGTCCAACAGGATATTTTGGGGATGAAACAAAAGCAGCGTTAACGCAATGGCAAAAACAAACAGGAGTCCAAGCTGGTTCTGATTTTGGGTATTGGGGACCTAAGTCTAGGGTTGTTGCAAAGAGAATAATGAATCCTGATGATGATACTCCTGATGAAGTTCCTGACGAAGTTCCTAATGCTTTTGAAGATTATAATAAAGCAGGAGATACTCCTACTTCTTCTTATGGACAGAATGGGTCACGAAACGAAAAGAAAGAAGAAGAACAACTTAGAAAAGTAAAAATCGTAGGAGCAGCAGCAGAACAAGAAAGACTTATTAGTCCAGAATTTTTAAAAGAAATATTTGCTGATTCATCTATTATCGGATTTTATATAAATGCGTTAGCTTATGGAGGATATTCTCCTGGAGATATTTTAAATGATATGAGTCGTAGAGAATTAATTTCTCAAGGAAAAACGCCAGAAGCAACCAGTCTTAAGTTAATTGATCCTGAAACAATCAAGGAAGAATATCAAAAAACAACAGAGGGGAAAAAATCATATTCATTATCTTCTTCACTTATTCCCACCTTTTCTTTTGCAGGATTCGCAAATTCTAAATTTGATTACGAAAAAAGTCTTGACTATCAACCAACCGAGGCCTTTGATAAGGCTCGTGGTTTTTTAGAGGACAGAAATTCGCAAGAATATAAAGATGCTATTGAGAATGTTAAAACAGGCTTTTTTGATACAGCTAATACAAGGCTTCAAGCTAACACCGAACAAGAAAAAGCTATTGCTGACTATAATTATAACCAATTCAAAAAACAAATAGAAGAACAATACGGAATTGCTTTAAGTGATGATGCCACAAAAGCATGGGCTCAAATACTTGAACTTGAAAACACAACTTCAAATAGAGGCATTTCGGGTAGTGGCATGGAAGCCGAGGGCATTGATAAAGTTCTTCAAGCCGCTAGAAAAGAAGACCAGCGGTTGCGACAAAGCAGACTTTCACAAGAAGAAGCTAAAAAAGCTGCATATTATACATCTTCTGCCTCTGAGGAAGAAATAGCGGGTCTTACGCCCAAAGAAAGAGAAGATTGGGGTCTTGCTCCTTCGGCAGATATTCTTGCTCAATCTAGTATAGAAACTCTTCGTGCTCAAAATCCTGACTTATCTGATGAAGAAATTCAAAGCCTTAGAGACTCAGTAGTAGATAAAAATGGTAACTATAGAAGTAAAATTTTTGCGAATAAATTTGAAAAACTTGCAGAGAATAAGAGAAATAAAAGAATAGCTGCAGAAGAATTAATATTAGAAGAGGCAAAAAGAAAAGATAAAATAGCAGGGCGTCAGTATGATAATACTGAGACCCCTTATTCTGGAATAACAGAAGAAGATGAAAAATATTTTGAAGAAATTAAAAAGAAAGATGGAGACAAGCAAACCCCTGTCGATGAATCTGAAATCCCTGTCGATGATCCTTCAGACATCCCTCCAGGCACTCCTCCAAAAATCCCTGCCAAAAGTAATCAAAATCGTTTGAGCCCGGGTAATATTTCTGCAACCTTAGCACAAACAAGAGCAATGTTGACCCAAACCAAAAAGCAGGGTTCTAAACCTTTTGCTGGAAGTAGTTATGATAAAAATTATTATAAAAAAGAAACTCCAGTTACAAAAAATCTTACCCAAATAAAGACACCTATAAGTCCAACTTATTCTACTACTTACCTACAACCAGGGTCAACTGGTTCTGAGGTAAAAAAACTTCAAGATTATCTTGTTTCAAATAAATATATGACTCAAGGACAAGTAAATACTGGGTACGGGACTTATGGCAACAAAACAAGAGCTGCTGTTACAGCTCTTCAAAAGAAATTAAAGGTTGATAACTCTACAGGAGCTGGTTATTATGGTCCCAAAACAATTACAGCATTAAAGTCAGGAAAATATTAAAAGACTATGATAAAATCAATTATATGAACCCTAGAAAATATAATAATTTAAAAAGACCTGGAGTCGTAACTACTTCATTTGGAGGTAAAACAAGAGGAGAAGCCAATCATCCAGGTGTTGATTTTGCAAACAAAGGAGGAACGCCTGTCCAAGCCCTTGCTAATGGAGTTGTAACTTCTACGGGGCAAACACGGAACGGAATGGGAAATGTAGTTACGTTAAAAGATGAAGAAGGAAATACACATTATTATTCCCATCTTCAAGGGGCTAATGTAAAACCTGGAAGAAGAGTTAAAAAAGGGGAGCAAATAGCAAGGATGGGCAAAAGTGGAAATGTATATAGCCCAACTAACACGGACCCTACACATCTTGACGTAAGAATTGTCTCAGCTTTTGGTAAATATCAGAATCCGATGACTTATTTTTAAAAATAATATGAATGAAAAAGAAATTAAAAAAAAGAAGAATGATTTTTTGAAGTCAGTTATGGGGAATAAAAAATTGGCTAAAACTTTTGGTGATGCAATGTCTTCGCCTATTGGAAGTACAAAACGAGATCAAGCTAAGTCGGTTCTTTCAATAATGAAAAAACTTAGCGGTGCTCAACGTGACGGAATGGGAGGACCTTATTCATTTATGGTAAATGAACCTGTAGGAGCGTCTCAAACATCACAGCCAAATGACAATAGTAATCTAATGATTTTTTCAGTTGCTCCAAAATTAAAGACAAAAACTTCTCAAGAACAAACCTCTCCACCAACTCCGTCAAAAAATATAATTCCATATAATAATGCTGCTTTTTCTTCGGATCTTTATGGAAGGACATATGTTCCTCCTACTTCTCAAGAGGGGCCTTTATATAAATTAGGACAAGGAGTCTTAAAAGGAATGGGTAATTTTGGGGAAGAAACAATAAAAGGGGGCAAAGCCGTTAGTAGTGATATTTATACTAGTATTAATCCTTGGAGTTCTTTAGCTGAACCTCTCCCTTTTGGCCCGGACAACCCTCCTTATGGTGCTTATCCTCAATCAACCCCAATGTTTAAAGGTAAATATGTTGAACCTGACCCACTTCCCTTTGTTTCTAAAACCATCTCAGGTCTTCCTTCTTATCCAGGACAAACCAAAGGGGATATTTCAACGGATACTGACACATCCACACAACTTGATGGAACAACAGGGGGAGGAACAACAGGGGGAGGAACAACAGGGGGAGGAACAACAGAACAATATGATTCATTTTCTGATTTATTTAAGAGTAATCTTCGTACAGGCCAAGATTATGTTGATAGACATACTGGCCCTGCAACATTTGCTTTAGATATGACAAATAAACAAATGGGAGGAAGCATTGAAGATCTTGTTGCAGATATCGATAAAGAAATATTAGAAAAGTATAATCTTGAGCCTGATGAAAGAATATTAAGTGAGCTTAAAGCACGAAAAGATAACTTGCTACCGTCAATGCAAGAATATATAAGAAAGAGAGATAAATATATAAAATTTGTTGACAAAGCAATAGACGAAACTGAAGCGAATCTTCTTAAAACAGATATGAGTGACCCTGTGGCAGCTGCGAGTTATAATAATTATTTAAATTATTTATATACATTAAAAAGTCGTCAATCTCAGAGGTACGGTACTTTTATAAATTCAGCAATATCTGAATATAATAGCGAACTTACGAGACGACAGTCTAATTATGACAATAAATATAAACGAATGACAGATGAATTAGATCGCACAACTACAATTCAAACAGGCGCATATGAAATGTATCATAAAACATTTGCTGATATGTATACCGCTTTGGCTAATGCTCCTATGCAAGCAGAGAATTTGACTACTATTCGACTTCAAAATCTAATTAACTCTCAGAAGGTAATAGCTGAAGGGCTTAAACAAGCTTCACATTCTGATCCTGACTTTTTTAAGAATGTAGGTATTTTTAGTAAACACATCTCAGATGATGAGAAATCAGGAATCAATTTAGATACCATTCCACCCGGGGGGTTAATAACTCTATACCAACAAGCCGAAAATCTAGGGGAGGGAGAAAACATACAAGGGGCTACAACTGAAAGTATTCGAAGAGAAATGCAAAAGGCTCTTAAAACGCCTTCTACTGACTCAATGATAAAAAAAGCTCTTTCTTATGCTAATTTGATTAACGAAATGGGTGAAAGCTCATATCCAAATTCAGCAGTGTTTTCTGGGGGGCTTTCTTCAGCAATGAGACCACAAGTAAATGAGTTGTTATCTGATTATGTCCTAGAAAATTTTGATAAAGTAATAGAAGCGGCAGAAGATCTCGTCTCTGAACATGGGGGGTTTTTAGGGGGATGGAAAAAAGGACCGGGAGTTGGTGACATAGAACAATGGAAAGAAGATAATGACGAGCTTGACTCAACTTTTCTTAATTCTTTAGCTAATACTGTTCAAAAAAATATTCAACCTGGAACGAGCTTTGAAAATGATCCTTCGCTATATATAGATAGAATATTTCAAGGAAGAACAAATAAAGAAAAATCTGAAAGTTTATCCAAGGAAATAGGATTAAATTTTTAAAATGGCAAATCTTACCGAAAATACACAATATGATAAACAAGAAACACAATCATCCCTTGTGGATTATTCGAAGATAAAAAAAGAAAGTTCTAGTTCTACAACCCCAGATGTTTTAAAAAACTACAAGTCAACAATTCAAGCCGCTTTAGCAACTAAACCTAGTGTCCCTAGTTCTGACACTAAGCCGAGCTTTCATTCAATGTATTATAAACCTGCTTCCGCGTATGAAACAGGGGCTCCAGTAGGTCTACCTCTTCAAAAACAAGAAGAAGGAGCACAGTACCAGACACTACCTAAGGGTTATTCTCAGTTTGCTCCCGTTGATGAAAAAGGAAATTGGGTAAAACCTTCAGATCAAGCCCGACTAAGAAATTGGCCAAGTCATATGGGAGGAGGTCAATATATTTCAGATCCGACTCAACCTGGAAAAATGGTTAAGTCTGTTTCTACTATCATGAACCCAAGAATTAATCCTGGAGCAAAAAGAAAGATTCTAGGAGGATTATCTCCTAATCTTTACCAGGTGGACCATATTATTCCTCTTTGGGCGGGAGGAGCTGATACTCTGGAGAATTTAGAGGTTTTAGATGTTATAGCCCATGAGGAAAAAACCGTAATACAATCTGTCGCCTTAACTCTTCTCGCGAATAAGAAAATAAATCTTAATGAAGCAAGAAGGATAGCGTTTACGTGGAAAGACAAAGATTCTGAAGGGCTTCCTTCGCCTGGAGAACTTGAAAGAACAGGAGGTTTTGTTCCCTTAAAGGTTGCCCAAGAATATAAGAAAAAATGGAAAGAGGATATAAAAGACGAGGGTAAATGGCAATCTCATTTTGCAGAAGCTTGGGGTGAATCAGCAAATGAAATAGGCAATGATTATCCTATTCTTGCAGAATTTTCAAAAGGTATTACAGGTGGAGTATCATTTGGAATAGTTCCAGGAATGGAAAAGAGTGATGACTCTGGGATTATAGGGGGCATTTCTCATACAGTAGGAAGTATTATTGGTTTTGGAGTAGGACTTGCAGGAGTTGGATGGGGGGCAAAAGGACTTTTGGGGGGAGCGGCAAAAGGAATTGGATGGGGTGCCCGTGGCATGAAAAGCCTAAAAGGGGTGAAAGGGTTTAAAACAGCACAAAAAGGAATAGAAACAGCAAAAAAAGTAAAAAATTTAAAAGAATTAAACTCAGTAAAACAAGCTACTGCAATTGTTAATAAAGTCGCAAAATCTAAGTTTGGATATGATGTTGGAAATGTAGGGAAAAGAACCAGGTTAGGTCAGGGAGATAGAATGAGCCACATAATAAGACAAGCAGGTCTTTTTAGCACATATAACGCACTTGGTGTCTTAGGAAAAGATCTCACCAAACAAGAAGAAGCTGACTTTGGAGATTATGCCGCAGGTTTTTTATCTGGGGGCGCAACAGGTGTTGCCTTTGGAGTAATACCAACTAGTTTAAGAGGTATCGAGTTTATGGGAGGTGGTTTTGCCATATTATCCATGATGCAAGGTAGTGATTTTGAAGACGCGTTAATGGATGGAGCGCTCATGGCAGGAATGCATGGTCTAGGAAATAAAAAATTACAAAAATGGAAACTTTTACAGTCTAAGAAGATATGGGACATAAGCTCCAGAATGGGTTTTAAAAACATGGAAAATGAACATGGATATAGAGAACTAACAAAAGCGAGCCATGCAGCCTACGGTGAAAATGGTAACTTGCTTAAACGTTTTAAAACAGGAGAAATAGTTCCAGATATGTTTGAACGTGGCCCTAAGTTTAAGAAAAACTTAGAAAAACTTAGGGTTCAATATCATAATCAACATCCAAATGATCTACGAACAAGTGTTCCTGTTACTGATAAAACTAGCGCCAAGCAAGATATAGATTTAATGGACATACTGGCTCGCAAGGAAATTAGTAATAGATATATAGAAAGCGTAGCAAAGGGAGAGGATATTTCTCCAGATTTATTTCACAAAGAACTAACACGTATGGCTATTGCAAAAAATCACTTGCTTAATCAGTCTCTTCCTCCTGGAACAACAAGAAACCAAAAACGACTAGAAGACACACAGGATTTGAGAGATAGAGCTCCTCAACTGACTGAACAACCAAAAACGTGGTACGAAAAAGTTTTTTCAGGAGAAGCCCTTCAAGAAAAGCGAAATTTTCAAGCAGAACAACAACATATAACTAAGATGGGAGGAGGACTTCAACCTCAAATAAAATCTAAACACCTGCGTTTTATACTAGATTCCCCCAAGGAGTTAGAAAATTTCTCTTTTTCTAATAAAAAATTTCCAAACAAAGAAGGAATTAAATTTCAAGTAGTGGGAAACGTTCCTCTTACTAGAGCTGAAGTTGATTTTTATTTAGAGAAGAATATCGGTCAATTAGATATTCTTTTCAAAAAAAATAAAGGTAACCCAATTAAAATAGCTTTTATTAAAGATGAAAATGCTTCTAAGGTGCTAAAGATTCTTCAGAATGAGCAAATTAGGGACGGGATAGAACCAAACGTAGGAAATCCTAATCATGCTCTTCGTGCTTTTTATAAAAACGAGAAGGGAAAGTGGGACCCTCTTGGGAATGCCCCAAGAGAAATAAGTTATAACGGTAAAGGAGAATTTAGTTTAAATGCCTTACCCAATACAATTAAAGCTCGTTTTGAAAAAATACTTAGATCTTCTACTGATACAAAAGACTTAAAGAGAAGGTTTAAAGAAAGTCGAAATAAAGTTACTCTTGACGAAGATACGGCTAGAATTCTTTTTGAAAATAAAAAAACATATTCTGGAGAAGAGATATATGAAAAAGTAAAGCCTTTCTTAGGGTCGAAAGATCTTGTTGAAACGTATGATTCAACTCTTAACAATTCAGCCATTGCTACAGAGATGGATAGGCTTGGAATTAAGGTTGTGTCTGCAGACTTGCATAAAACTTATACAGAAACAGTGTCAGGACATCCACGTGTTGTTGTTAAGTTTACAGATCAGAGCTGGCTAGAAGGTATGGCGAGAAGTAAAGGTGATAGCACTCTTGGTGCTTCTGCTCCTATTGAAAAAGCAATTAAGGAGACGATGAAGAGACAGACGGGGAAGAAGGTATCTCAAAGTTTAAAAGAGGGAAGAAAGGGTTTAAAAAAAGCTGATAAGTCTGTTCCTATTGTCACGGAAAAAACAGAAGTATTGCCTATTACAATAAAAGACAAAATAGATTTATCTAAAAACCCCTTAAAAAGGGAACCCGCTCAAATACTTTCTCCTGATGGTAAGACATATCAACCTAACCCTAATTTTGGTAAAGAGAAAGTTATTAAGGAAACTCCTCCAAAAACAGTTACTATGGAGGGTAAGATCTACCCTGTAGCCTCTGTTTCTGCTTCACAGAAGGCCGTAGGAGCGATTTCTACCGCAAAGAGGAGGAATGTACCGTCTCAGCCGAAAAAGACTCTTAAAACAACTGAAAAACCTTATTTTAAAACTTCTATAGAATCATCTTCTCCCCAAAAAGCAACTTTAACAGATAATCTTTTTTCAGAAATAAAAGAAAGGGTAAATGCAGTTAAAGCTGACAAAAGTTCAATTACAAAACACGAAAGTTCTTTAAAGGATGAAGTTTCTAGTTTTAAAGGAGGTAAAAAGCCAGGAGATATGTCTCTAGCTGATTATCAAAAAGCAGTAAATGAAGCAAAAAGTAGAGGAAATGCTTATGTTCAAGATTTCATTGATTCTCAGTATAAAAATACAGAAGTTTTTGGAACCACTGATATATATAAGAGAGCTCCTCAAAAAGATAACACCAACGTTCTTCTGAAACGTTATAATGAATTAAAAGCCAAACAAGAGGGATATGTTCTTGATGACAAAATTTCTTATATTAATCCTTCTGAGTTAACAGAAATGAAAGCGCTTAAAACTAAAATTAACAAACATGTTGAATTAGCCCAAAAAATAGTTGAATTAAAAAAAAGACCTAAACCTTTAACAAAAAGAGAAGAAACAAAAATTAGAAATTTTAGTAAACAACGTTTTGAGTTAACTCAAGATTATCTTAAAGGGAAAGACACGAGCCTAGTTCTTGCTAATAAATTTGGACTTGAATTACAACCTCCAAATGAAGCAGGAATTAGTTTTCTTAAACTAGACAAAAAAACTTCTCAACCAACTTTCTCAAAGGAGTTTAAGAGTACACATAACACCACTAAAACTCCTATTGAATATTGGGGCTCTTTCTTAGGCGATGAAATGAAAGTATATAAAAATAACCTTTCTAGGAATATCACAGAATGGGGGGAGAGCATTAAAAAAATGAAAAAAGCAGAAAGTCCTTATGCAAAAGGTTTTGCCGAAGCTATGGATGTAGCTATGACAAAAAAATTCGGTAAGAATTGGGAAACAAGCTGGAAAGCAAACACTTTGCTTAAAAATGCTGAAAAGAATTGGGCTGATGCTACCAACGAACAAGGTTATTCAATTTCACAAACATATAGAAGAATCGCGGCTATTACAACTGGGAAAAATCAAGCACAGATTAATAAAAACATTGCTAAAGCTGATTTAAAAACTAAAAAGATTAGCGAAGAGACTAAAACAGCAAGAGAAAATAGACAAGCAGTAAAACAAGTTGATGAAAATTTTCATGAAGGAGTAGAGAGATTAAAAGCAAAAGACGACTACCAAAGTATAAATGTAGCTAACGATTTAACTCCTTTTACTGAAATGACTACAGGGCTCTTAAACACTGAAGCTAGAAATAATCTTATTGGTCAATATAATTCTCTTCGAAAAGAAATAGCAATGCGTCCTACTCACATAAAACCAGACCAAAAGATAGTAAAAGAAATAAAATTACTTTTCGACCAAATTAAAGCACTTTCTATTCATATTCCAGAAGAAGCAAAAAAATGGAAATTTGGACACAATATTGAGTTAAAGAATAAAGGAGAGCCAACTCACGAACAAGGAATGGATGATGCATTAAGAGTTTTTGCAAATATCCTTAAACAAGGGAAATCCTCTCCCGGTTATGTAAGCTTTGAAGAAGTCAAACAAGGAATCCGTAACTGGCAAGGACTAAAAAAGAATCTCCCTAAGAAATAGAAACATCTCCTATAGAAATAGTTTCAGAAACGTTAATCATTAAAGTGCTACAATTTGGACACGAATAATGTAACCACCTCGTTGATTCTGTAGCAGGATCGAAATCTAATTTTATCTGTTTCAAACATTTGGGACAGATAAAAAAAGGATATTCTTTTAAGTTTAATTCTTCACCTTTCTTTTTGTGATAATAAGCTTTCTTAAAACAACGCCTACAACAATAATAATTTTTCTCACTTTTGGGCAGAAACTTCTTTCCACAAACTAAGCATGAAATCTTTTTTGTTGTGTACATATTTTATAAGTTGCTATGTGCCATCTCACTAAGAAGACCTCTTTGTAAAGATTTAGCGCTTTGAATGAGCATTTCTAGGTTCTGTACGTGCATACGAGCCATCTTGTAAGCGGTAGCCTCTGTGCTGGCGTCAGCTATTGATTGTGCCTTAGTAGCAGAAATAGGCTTGCCAGTTGCTTCATCTGTTTTTAGTACTTCGTCTCGAGAGATGAGAGCATAAGATCGCTCAGCTCTCGCCATTGAGCTATTGTAATTAGGGTAAAATCCAGCTAACCTAGCAACGAGTTCTCCTACTTGTTCTCCTGTAACAGCTCCTACTGCATAATTTTCCATAAAATCTGAATATAAAACTCGGTACTCTTCTGTTTTATCTTCCATATTATTTTTTAATTAAAAATTGATAAAGATACTTCGCTTGTCCATGATCGACCTCATGTTGAAAAACGAAAGAATCAAACCCGCTTAAACTTTCTTGTATCAAACTCGACAATTTGAATTTTTCTTTATCTTCGGGGTCAAGCATTATCGTCAGATACTCAACCTCAATTTTCTGCCATCGTTGAGCTGTTTTTAGAGATTCCATCTCAAACGTTATACAAGCTTCGTTAGAATCTTTTGTATAATTGCTATGTCTGGTAATAAGAGGATTAATAATAATACGCTTTTCTGCTGTGACAAAGAAATCCATAGGATCTGTCGCGTCTATCTGCGAGTGATGGACAGCAAAAGCTCCTTGATAAAGCCCATGGGGGGTCAAACAAAGTTCATGTAATACTTTTGCTTCTTCAACCACACGGTTAACATCAGATTTTTTTACTAATCGACTTTTTTTGTTGTGTGGAGGAACGATTCTATTGGTAACTGGTTTATTGTCGTCTGACACTGAAGAGACTCTTTCTGGTTCTATAATAGTTATTGATTCTTCCTCTGGTTCTTTTCTTATGTGATTCATACTACTTTTGATATACCTCTTAATTTTTTTACTGTTAAAACTTTTTCAAAAACTTCTTTACATTCAGGAATATGGCTGATGAAAATTATCTGAGGGTATTTTTCTTGAAGTTTTATCAAAACTGTTATAAAGTCAGAAATCATTTCACTATTAAGCCCTACTATCATTTCATCCATTATACGAAAACCTATTGCTGAAGTTAAGGACGCCAAGCCTTCTGCAATAGCGATGATGATTCGGTTCTTTTCTCCTCCGCTGTAATTTTCAAAAGACATTTCCTCGTTCTGGTCATTTTTCACTGTAATCCAAAGTCCTTCTTTTGTTCCTTCTTCATTAGCTGTAGCTTTTTGGGTGTCTAATCGAATTCTAAAATCAGACATTTGAGATAGAATTTCGTTAATCCGATCTTCAAGTTGAGGAACAAGATAATCAATAATAACCGCTTTTATTCCTCGAGGACTCAAAGATTCTTTTAACAACTCAAGATTCTCTTTTTCTTCTTGGACTTTTTTGATATCGTTCTTGAGTATAATAAGGTCTTTCGTTGCTTCTTGAACACTCGCTTGAGCTTTAATTGCCATAGCCATTCCTACTGACGCTTCTTCCTTGAATGTTTGTGCTTGTTGCTTGGAAAGCCTTACCAAAGATAAATCACTATTAATTTTGTTTGAATCGAAAGTTGCAATAGTTTTTTCTAGTTCCATTACTTGATTTTCTGCTTTTAAAATTTCTTTAAGCTTTTCGTTTTTATTCGTATCTAAAGTAACTATTTTTTCATTCATCTCTTTAAGGTTTTTTTCAAAAGCCTCATATTCTTCAATATCTGTTTTTGTTTTAGATAAGATATCAATTTTTTCTTTTAATTCTTTTATCTTTTTATATATTTCCGTAGTGTCTTTAGCTACAGGCAATAAAGAAAATTCATCCTCCCATTTTTTTAAAAGTTCTTTTTCGGCTTCTGCTTTTTCAGTCTTTTCCGTGATTTGTTCTGTCAAAAAGTCAATTTGTCCTTGAATAGGGACAACAAAAGGACAATCATCTCCTGAAGGACATTTTCCAGTGTCCTTTATCAAAGGAATGAGTCTATTGTTAATGATTTCAATATCTTTTGAATAATCAAAGACACTTGGTTTGTCGGACAAATGAGCATTTATGTTCTGTTGGGCCATGACGTTGTCTTTTAGATTATCTTCTAGTTTTCCAATTTCATGCGTAAGGTCTATTATTTCATATGCGCCCTTTTTAGTTGTTTCTATGTCAAATTCTTTATGTTCTTTGAGAGCTTTTTGAAGGGCATTTAATTCGACCTCAAGCAAAGAAGCTTCAGTTATTAACATCTGTTTTATAACCTTCTTATCTGTGATTTGTTGTCTCGTTTGAGAAATGCTATTAAGTTGAAAATCTAAGTCTTTTTCTAGGAGTTCAAAGGACTTAAGTTGAGTAGTCATTTCTTCGTAAGTCTTCTGATAAGAATCATGTTTTAAAGCAGTCTCGCTATCATTTTTGATAGCTGTTTCAAATCCTTCAACTCTTGTCATAAAAACGGTCTGTTCTCTTTCTTTTTCGTTAAGCGCAACACGAGTTTTATCATATAGCTTATCGAAGTTTTCAGCTCTTACAATCTCAAGAAGAAGGTCTTTCCTGCGCGACGCTGTTGCTTTAACAAAACTTTCATCGCCGTCTTGAGTATAAGCAACACTGTTAATAAAAAGCTCATAGCTTGCTTTAAGAAGTTCTTTTTCAATCCAGTCTTGATTATCTTTAAGCCCAACACGATCAATCAAAAGAAACTGGCCTTTCTGTCCCTTGTTCTGGGTAATAATAAGCGTATTTTTGCCTGACGAAGTTACGGAACGCGTGATAACGTATTGAGTTTCTTCATCAATAAGTTTCAAAAAACACTTTGCTTCTTTCGTGCCACGTCTGACAAGAGAACGATTCTCAGATCGTCCTTTACCGTAAAGCGTCCAAAGAATTGCTTCTGTGATAGCTGTCTTGCCAGAGCCAGAATGACCCGAGATAAGAAGCTTATCTGTTTCATTAAACTCAAGAGTAGTATCCTCATGGCTTAAGAAATTTTTAATTGTAAGTGTTTTTAATAAGATCATTTTATTTTTCAGGATTAAGAAGACTTAATATAATTGATTCAACTTCATCTGGCCCAAAGATTGTATCAGGGTCATTTAACCATTTTCTTATTGCTTCTTTTTTCCCATCTCCTATGTCTGTAGTTTCGATTCTCTTAAGACATTCCTTTTTTGCCTTCTCAATAGCTTCAACTGTAAAAAGGGAGCTAACCACAGGAGGAGTTATTTGGTTTTCAACAAATACTTCCTTTCCGCAGTGAGGGCAAGTGTGTATCGTAATACTTTTGATTATGTTAGTTTCTGTCATGATTTTTGTGGTAATTGTTTTTTTAATAAACTTAAAACTTCTTCTTGTTTCTGTGTAATTCTTTTTTTTTCTTCTCCCAGAAGTGCGAGCCCGATATGAGCCAAACCAAATGCGTCACAGATATTATCATCAAGCAAAGATACTCCATATCTTTTATAAGTAGAAATAAGCATAACATCCTTTTTAGAGGTACCATTTCCCGTAATAAATTTCTTCAAGCTTGTTGGAGCCACGATAATAAATGGAATATCATAATCTATGAGTATCCCTCTGGTCATATAATTTAATGCTGATAGTTGAACCAAAGCAGTAGTATTTCGTGCCATAAATGCTAATCCTTCTATAACAGCTATGTCTGGTATATTTTCTTCAACGATTTTTTCAATATTTCTGACAATTATTTTTATTCTCATCACTTCATCTTTAGGCAAATCACCTTTAGGTTTTGATTTGATTAATTTTTTTATAAAGATTTTCCTGTTTTTCAAAACAACAATACCAGTATTTGTTAAGCTAGTGTCCACACCAATACTAATTATTTGTTTCTTATTCATTAATCAATTCTAATCCTTTTAAGAGTTTCTGATAAGATACCTCTTTCTCTCGGGCATATAATTTAAGCAACGCTTCCAAACTAAAGTCAAATGCTCCTCCTTTCTCTATATTTGACTTCTTGCGTTCATTAGGATAATCCTCAATCATAAGCGAAGCATCAAATTTCTTTAATTGCTTTTGTAATGTTTCAATATCTGTTGATTTGTCTGTAACAATAACTTTTATTATAGAACCTTTAGGAATATTTGAAAATTGTTCTGTTGTGGGGTCTTTCAGTTTATGTATTTCTCTGGAAGGTGTTTTAATTTTTTCAATTTCAAGTTTGTCGTTAATTTTATAAATAAATGTTTCTATTTCACCTACTTCAGAAGTAAAAAGAGCACCTGTAATAAGAACTTTATCATACTGTTGAGCCGCGTGTATATGCCCTGCACAAACTAATTCATACTTTTTTTCAAGTTTGTCTTTGGGTAACACAACTTCTTTTAGCATATCAGTTTTAATTCCATTGAAAGAAGTGCCTGTTATTGCGTGATGAGCAAACAAAATGTCTCCCCCTGGAAGTTGTTTAATAATCTTTTTTGTTGATTCTTCAAACGTATTAACTTCAAGCTCTGAACTCAACATATAAGGTAAAAAGTCAATTTTCTTTCCTTCTATTATTATCGATTCAGGTTTTGTAAATATATGCCAATTCTCTTTTTCTATTTCTTTAATAAAATCAATCGCTGTTTTTCCGTCTCCCTTTTTTTCATGATTACCTGAAATTATATATAAATTCTTCTTTCCAAATCTTTCTAAGAACTCTATTACCTGTCTATTTGTTTCAGAAGAATTGTTTTTAGCATTAAATAAATCACCTAAAAAAACAATATGATTGCAGTCTTTGAAAGACTCAATAATAAAATCAAGAATTTCTTTCTTCTCAGTTATCCGCAGATCACTGATATGATCTGCGTAACTAAGGTTATCTTTGAAATGTGTATCTCCAATAACTCCTATCATATTTCTATTGAGCAGCTAATTTCTCTAAAATTCGATCATAGTTCACAGGGATAAATGCGATTTCTGTAACTTCCATAACTTTTTCTTTTGCTGTTTTGGAATCAGTTGCTCCAAGTTTGTCTATTGCGAATTTTTCAATTTCAGCTAATTTATCTTCATTTGTTTTTGAATCTTTACTTGAAAAAGGAACATCGTTTTCCGCGGATTTATCTTTCTCTCCTAAATCATCAAACGCTTTGTTTGCTGCTTCTTCTTCCGCTGTCATACTGCCGTCATTGTCATTATTTGTTGTGCGAGAAACTGTTGGCATATTATCCTTATGCTCAGTTAACCATTTTTCATTTACTATCTTAGGATCCTGGTAAAAACCAAAATCTTTCACCTGATTATCTTTGCCTGTTCTCTTGTCTTGATATGTAACCATTCCTTTGTATTTGAATCCAATAACTTGCCCAAAACGTACTTGATTCATTTCTTCATGAATTACTTTTTTATTTAACCCAAATCCAATATTAAGAACACTTTCGTCGTCTTGTAAAAGCTGATATACAATTTGTTTATTTCCGTAACCATCAATTAATCCTACTATTTTCCCGACATATGTTCCTTGTGCGTTATCTCCTGCTACTTTAAAAGTTGCCCATGTTGGTATTGTACTTTCTTTTGTTTTTGCGAATATATCTATAGTCATAACTTTATTTTATTTAACTTAATTTATAATAACTTAACTAATAATAATTTCGACCTTAACTTATATTTCCATTATACTTTTTTTGAAACACTTGTCAAGTAATAATTTATTTAAGTCTATCTTTGATATAATTCCGCTCATATTCAGTAAGCAAAAGCCTATTTTTTTCGAACTTTTCGAAGTCTTTGTTTTGAATAATCTGTTTCATTAATTTATTTTTTGGATCTTCAGAAAGTTTTATTTTTGGCGCGGTCTTAATTAATTTTATCTCAGAATTAATTCCTTTAAATGCTTCACTAACTTTTTCTATCTCTTCTGAATATTTTTTTTCAACAAGTTTTCTTTTGTACTCCCATCCAGGTTCAGAGGTAAGTTGTTTAATAGATTTAATACAAAATAATCCTATTTTTGCTCCTACCAAAGGGTTTGGAGAAGCTAGCTTTTTTGTGAGGACTTGTTCTTCGAACTCAAATTTTGCTAAAGCAAAAGCTTCTTCTAATGAATATGCATATTGAATACTTAAGAAAATTGTATCCATTGCTTCTATTACTAATCCATAAACGTTAGAATTTTTAATTTTTTTAGTTGGAATATTAGTTGTCATTTTTTTTTATTAATTTATTAATTTCGTTTTTAATGTCAGTAAATATTTTTTCGTTTTCAGCAAGAAATGTTTTTGCTTTATCGCGACCAACTCCTAATGAGATGTCCCCAAAAAAATATGTTATTCCTGTTTTCTTTAGTATACCATTCTTCTCTCCAAAATCTAAAACATCCGCGCATAAGTCAATTCCTTTTGCATAATATAAATCCAGTGTCGTTTTTTTCCACGGAAAACCCACTTTGTTTTTAACAGCAGTTATAATAATTTGATTTCCAACTTGTTCTTCTTTTTTCCCTTCAAATTTTTTCCCTTTTGAAACTTCAAGACGGATTGAACTAAAAAATTTTAAAGCGCGCCCACCGCTAGTAGTTGTTTTCGCTCCGTAAAACACACCTACTTTATCTCTTATTTGATTTATAAAGAGAACAATTGTTTTAGACTTAGAAATAGGTCCGGAGAGGATTCTAAGTGCCCTGCTCATAAGTCTTGCTTGGACCGCCATTGTGTCTTTCATAAAATCTTCACCTTCAACCTCTGATTTTGGCACTAAAGCGCTAACAGAATCCACAACAATCATGTCTATCTGATTGGTTTCCACAAGTTCTTTGATAATGTCCATAGACTCCTCTAAGGTCGCAGGCTGAGACACTAGAAGCTTTTTTATGTCTAACCCTATGTTTGATGCATAAGAGCCGTCAAAGCAATTATGCACCAATATATCATTAGCAATATAATTATGATTTTTTTTTATTGTTATGTCATAAGGCGTTAAAATTGTTTCATTTATGTTTGTCACCTTATTCCAAAATATATTACTATTATTTATAAATTCATTTTTTCTTTTTTTGAAATGAATATTTACATTATAGTCGGGTAACATTTCTCCTATAAATCTTGCGTGTTTTTTAAAATCACAAATTGATTGCTCTATTTTTTCTTTTCTAGTCCCCATTAATCCTATTTCTTTATTAAATAATTTCAATTGTGTTAAGCCATTAATTGACAAACAAAATACTTTAAAATATGTTTTCTTACGTTTATCTTTATATTCACTTAATAAACAATGTATTCCAAAACGAACTAATAAGTGTTGTAATTGTTTAATTAATAGATAAGAAGTACTTGAATATGTAATTTGTCTACGTTTCGAAGTATTCACTGATCCATCTGTCATCCACAAAGATCGTATTAAGATAGAAACACTTTCTTTATCCCATTCTGAAAAAACTTCAGAAGGTATAAACTTAGTATTACTATGAGTACCACGGAGTTCCCAGTTAGAAAAAATTTGTTGTATTTTTGTTTCCCTCCTATTTCCACCCCTTTCTCTTTCAGAAATACGATAACTATATTTTTTAGGGTCTGTGTCTTCTTTTTTTAAAGAAGATCCAAAAAAAGTAACTACTTTTTTAAAATCATTATATACTGAAATATCTGCTATTGCGATCTGTAAACTTCCTTTTTGGGTTATACAACCATCTCCTAACATATATCCAAGTAATTTTGCTTTTTCTAATTCTTTTTTTTGTCCAAAAAAATTAAAACTTTTTACAGAAGCGATAAAATCATTTTTTTTGAGATTTTTAACTTTTTCCCATCCTTTTTTATATACATATACTTGATGTTCGGAAGTACATTTAATTTTTTTACCTAATTTTGTAATTATTTCCAATCCTTTTACTTTTTTTGAGGATTCTTTTTTTCCAACAATAAAAGAATTAACATATTCATTTTTATCGTTTAAAGAAATTACGCTATATCCTTTTTTATTTTTACTACAAATTTCTCCAATGGTTTTTAATTCTCCTGTTAAAGGATTAAATATTTCTGAATTAATATCTATACAATTTTCTGCGTCCAGCAAGGCCACCTTGCCGCCTTTTTTCTGAATTTGCGCCATTAGGTATAAAGCTAGTGTACTCTTGCCACTAGATGGGTCTCCAAATATTTCAATCATCCTCCCTCTCGGCAAACCATCCCCCATGACTTCATCTAAAGAAAAACATCCTGTCGAAACCCAATCAACTTTGAAATCGATATTTTTATCCATTTGCATTAAGACATCTTTTCCGTATTTTTTCTGAAGAATAGAAAGAGCTTTTTCAACTTTGTCTTCGGCTACAACTTTTTTTGTTTCTTTTTTTTTCATATTATTATTTTTTATATTTAAGTTCAAGTTGATCCATGTATTCATTAAGAAGAGAATTTTTATCAATCTTTTCTTTGTTTTCTATTAACTCATCAATAATTTCTTGTTTATGGCTAAGAAGTTTTTTCATAAAGCCGTCTATGGTGTCGTGACTAATAATTTTATAGATGTTTAACGATTCATATTCTGCAGATATACGATGAGCGCGACCTTCAGCTTGCTCAAGGTCCGCTGGTCGCCAAGGCAAATCTAAAAATATAATATTGCTTGCTGCGGTTAAAGTAATACCTACACCAGCGCTCAACATTCCTCCAAAAAATATTTGTTTGTTAGGATTTTCTTGGAATTGTTTAACAATTTCTCCTCTCTCTTCAACCGAAGTACTTCCTAAGAGAAGAACAGATTCTTCTTCATAACATTCTTCTAATTCTAAGAGCGGAGCATTAAAAGAACTAAACACTAAAACCTTTTCCCCTGCTTCTATTATACTATCAATCAGTTCTTTTGCTGTGGAGATTTTACCTATTGCGTTGATCTCTCTTAAAAAGTTAAGTTTCACTAATTTTTCTCCTTGTAAAGATTTTCTTATTTCTTTATCTTTTTTGTTTTTAAATTCTCTAAGATATTCGACCAGATCACTTTCTACTAAGTCATATTGCTCTCTCTCTTCTTTGGGAAGATCAATAGGAATTTCAATATAATTCTTGGCGGGCAATTCTTTTAGAACTTCTTCCTTTGTTCTCCTTAAAAAGTACTTGTTAATTTTTTCTTTTAGTTCGGGTAAGTTTGTAGCGCCCTTGGCTTCAAACCCCCAACGTCCTTGTCCTCCGCCACAATATTTAACAGCAAACGAATAGTAATTATTCCAAGTTCTAGGATTAATGATGTTTAAAACATTAAAGATTTCTATCGGGCGAGATAACACTGGAGTCCCTGTGAGCATAATTACATTTGAAGTATTTTTAGCCAAAGCTTTGACAGCCTTAGTTCGAATTGTAGACGCTGATTTGCAATTATGCACTAAGACGTTATTTGCGAAATAATTATTGTTCCCCTCGACTTCGAGGTTATAAACATATTGATTTTGTTTGCTACTTTTTGTGGATTCTCCATTACCTCCTTGTTCCAAAATCTCAACACTGACCACCCTAGAGACACAAGTACTTTTGTTTTTCTTTTGTCTAAGAATTTCTACTTCTTTTCCACTTGATAGAGATATTGCTTTTTTCCATTTACCATTTGTGAAGATTTTATGATTTTTTGTACATGTAAATTCACCATATTCGTGCGTAATTTTAACCATTTGAGTTGGTTGGGGAGAATTAAAATAATTCGATACTCTTTTATATTCTATCTCATTTGTTAAAGAATTGCAAGACGCAACGCACAAAGGTAATTTTTGCTTCACAATATCACCAATAGCGATGTCTCCCTTGTTTGTTTTAATTAAAGTGTCGTGTGGAAAACACATATGCACCTCGTCACATATGAGACAATCAAATTTATATTTCATTAACTCATTAAAGAATTTCTTTAAAATATCATAATTCATGATAATACAATTAACATCAGAAGATATGTCTTGTAAATTTGTTTTAGGATTAACAATAAAAGATTTTAAGTTAGTCCATTTTTTTATTTCACTTTCCCAACTAAATTTTACAGAAGCAGGACAAATAATCAGGGTTCTCTTATGCCCAACATGAGTAAGATAACCCAGAGCCTGTATCGTTTTTCCGCAACCACATGAATCCGCTAACAAGGCTCTACCCTGACTTTTAATTAAAAAGTCAATTCCTAACCTCTGATAATCATACAAATTCCCCTTTATTCCTTTCACAATCAAGTCTGTCGTCTTTTTTTCTTTTAACTCTTTTATGTCTTCTTCTTTTTCTTGTTCTGATATAATTTTATCTTGAACTTCTGAAGAAACTTCAAGATTTCTAAATTCAGATTTTAAAAAAGAAATAATTTCAGGATTTTTAAATCTCCATTTTTTATCATTTGAATCCCACGTGAATTCTTGCCATGTGTATCGTTCCTGTATCCTATGGCAAACATCTACTAAATGAGGACTATATTCACTTATCAAAGCATAAAGATGATATTTTGTTATCTCTTTTATAATCCTCATATTTTTATTTTAATTTTTTAATTTCTTTTAGCTTTTTGCCAGTTTTCTTTAAGGATTTAATGCTTTTAATCATTTTTAACGTCTCTTTGGAGTCAAAAATATTCATTCGACCTACTTTCGCTATCGGCTTCAAAAGACCCAAAGAAAAATAATAAGCTAATTTGCTTTTATTAATTCCAAGTTGTATTGCCAATTCTCCTAATGATATATGTTTCATTTCTTTTTATTTACTTAATAATCTTCCGTATTTTTTCCATTATACTTATTTTGAATTACTTGTCAAGTTTTGAGTTATCTTTTGCCCAAGTTGAACTGCTCAACAAAGAATCAAAGGTTCCGCAATCACACCAAAAGCTGTCTAATATTTTAAAGTCAAGAGTTTCTTTTTCAATAAAATAATTATTGACATCTGTAATTTCTAACTCACCTCGCTCAGATTTTTTAAGAGTTGAAATAACATCAAAAACTTCACTAGGATAAAAATAAAGTCCAGTTACCGCATATTTGTTTTTTGGTTTTTTAGGTTTTTCTTCAATTTTAATGATTCGAAATGTTTCTCCAGTTTCTCTAGTTGTAGAATAATCTTCAGAAAAAACAGGTACACCAAAACGTTCAGGGTCAGGAACTTCTTTTAAAAAAATACAAGCTCTTTCTTCAGGAAAAAACCCTAGTCCTTTCAATTTTTTATTGTCAAAAAGATTGTCACCTAAAATAACAGCAGAGGTTTCATCTCCTATAAAGTCTTTAGCCAAACCCAATGCTTCTGCAATACCTCCAGATTCTTTTTGAACCTTATAAGTTAAATTAACCCCGTAACCAGAGCCGTCTCCTAAAAATTCAGTAAAACTACCAATATTTTCACCCCCAGAAACTATTAAAATATCCTTAATTCCTAACGTTTTTAGCGTTTCTAGTGGATAAATAACCATGATTTGATCATAGACTGGAAGCAAGTGTTTATTTGTTACCAATGTCAATGGTCGTAACCTTGTTCCTAGCCCCCCACACAAAATAACCCCTTTTGATATTTTTAACATAATCTAAAAAACTAAACTAACTAATGATCCTTCCATTATACTTATTTCTTTTTACTTGTCAAGCTAAGTTCTGCTATAGGTTGCAAATTAGAGAACTATGTTATACTAAAAAATTATTAGTAAATATATTTAAATGTAAAAAATGATATGGAAATATTTTCAACAAGGGACATATACTTAGCAGCAACTTTAATTACTTTAAAGTTTTATTCAACTGGGATTGATTACCAGATAGAAGGTGACAAAAATTTACCTATAGGTTATTTCAAATTCGAAGATACAACTGAACTTCGAGAAGCTAAATCGAAATACATGCAAGGACTTCTTTCTGTTGAACCTAAACTTTTTGTTACCAATCTCAAATCTCTTAAAAGTGAAATTGTAAATATATTTAAGAATCCTCACATAAAAGGTTAGACTTGACAAGTAGCTTATTGTTATGTTCTTTTGTTTTTTTGTTATTGCTTTTTTTTAAAAAATAAGTATAATGGGTCGTGTGAATAATGACGAAAACAATTTAATAAATTATTGCACAAAAAGGTATCCTCATTTTTGCCGAAAGGCAAACAAGTTTTCGTCAACTTGTCACAAGTGGGGATGCCTTTTTGTGTTGTAAAAAAGGTTAAAAAAGATATTTATTGGTAATTAATTTATAGGCAAATATATGTCATTTATACCAAATACAACCCCAACGCCTAACTGGCTTTATAATGGGGAAATGAAGAAGATGAACGGAACAGAACTAAAGGTCGTAATGTTAGTAACAAGAAAAACCCTTGGCTGGTTTGATCCAATGACAGACGGAAGAAAAACACAAGACTATATTAGTCAATCTCAATTTATAGAATTTACAGGGCAATCAAACAGAGCTATTGCCACAGCGATACAAGTTTGTGTAGAGCACGGATGGATAATAGTAAGAGATAGACAAGGAAGTTTATGTGATACACCAGAAAAGCGAAGAAGACGCAAAAATTGGTATCAACTAGGAAGTGTATTTACAAACAAACTATCTAAGCAATCTAAGCAATCTAAGCAACAAAATGGATTAGATAATTCTAGTGAAGAAACTTCACAAGATGTGAATCTAGTGAACAAAACGACACAACCTAGTGAAGAAAGTTCACTAGATCTAGTGAAGAAAGTTCACAATACAAAAGAAACTTTTAAAGAAACTATTACAAATATTGTCCGACCAGAAAAAAATATGGGAGCTTTTGATCAATTTTGGAATGCCTACCCAAAAAAAGAAAGAAAAAAGGATACCAGAGGAATCTGGTCTAAAAAAAACTATTCCGCCCACTTGCCCGAAATTTTAAAATTTATTGATTCCGCCAAAAAAACGGATAGATGGAAAAATGGATTTATTCCACAACCTTCTACTTTTCTAAATGGTGAAAGATGGACCGATGACCTGAGTGGGTATGCGGATAAGAATAAGAACAATGTAAGTATATTAAAAGGAAATAAAAATAAATATGACAAATATGATAATTAATAAAATCAAACCAATTGAAGAAATACTCAAAGAGAAATATCTTAAAAAAAGAAATAAGGAAAATATAAGTTTTGGTGATTTTGTAAAAAGCCTGGATCCTTTGTTGGATGTGTTTTTTAAAGAAATTCCACCGATATTTAAAAATGCGCAAATTACAAATAAAAAAATAGAAGATTTTCTTTATGATAAACCATTAACAAAAGGATTATTTATTCATGGTGAATGTGGAACGGGCAAGACATATAATTTCTATGGCGTATATAAAACTTTGAAATTTAATTTCAAAATAATGAACATCAATCAAAGGGTTAAGTTTATAAATATCAGTAATTTTTTTTCAGAGATAAAACAAACTTTCGGTGATCCTCATTCAGAAGAAATAATTAACAACCTTATAAAAACATCAAGTATTTTGTTTCTTGATGATTTTAGCAGTGAGAAAACTTCAGAGTGGACGATAGAATCTCTTTATCGGTTAATTGATTATCGGTACGAGCAAATGTTGCCAACTTTTATATCTTCTAATTTAAACTTAAAAGAACTAGCGAATAAGGTTGGAGATAGAATTCCTTCTCGTATGGCGCAAATGTGTGACATCATAAAATTTGAGGGAGGTGACCAAAGAATTTTAAAAGTAAGTGACGAAGAAAAATGAAAAATGAAAAATTATTAAATTTTGCCTTAGAGTCTTTGGGAAAAGGAATTTCGGTAATACCAGTTGGGAAAAACAAAATTCCTTTGATTTCTTGGAAAAGATTTCAGGAAACTCGGGCGACAGAGGAAGAGGTTCGAAGTTGGTTTGAAATTTTTGATGACCCCCAGATTGGTTTTGTGACAGGAAAGATTTCGAATCTTCTTGTGATTGATGTTGAAAAAGGGGGGGATCCTTCTTTTCTCCCACAAGATACCACAATCGTGAGTACAGGAGGAGGCGGATATCATTATTATTTTATTTATGAAGAGGGTGTAATGAATAAAGCCCGTATCCGGCCATTGATTGATTGGAGGGGTGAGGGTGGATATGTGATTAGCCCAAACTCTTTGTCAGAGAAAGGGACTTATGAGGTTCTTCAAGAAGCTTCATGGTTGAAATTTCCTAAAGAATTATTTCCTGTAGATATTTTTCAAACACCTGAGAGAATTTCAACGCCAAATTTTAATAATCAAGTTGAAACTTACGTAGGTGTAGGAAAAGGGGAACGCAACGATTCTATGACCAGGTATATCGGACACGTTTTAGCGCGAATACACCCTGAGGATTGGGAAATCGAGGGTTGGGCACTTATTGAGCAGGCAAACCAACTCAATACCCCTCCTCTCGCATTGTCAGAGCTCCGTGGTGCGTTTAAATCCATAAAAAGGATAGATAGGGCGTCTCACCCTATTGGACGCCGCCACGGGCTTTCTCCTATGGAAAATGAGATTGAACCACTTATTTTGAGCGATGATGATGAAATTAAACATATTGCGGATGTAGCTGATGAACAGCATATTGATCCTGGAGATGTTTATCCTCTTCAAATGCCTTGTTTTGATAACGCAATCCTTGGAGGAGTTAGCGTGGGTGATATAGTGGTGATTTCGGGGCAAACTGCGCATGGAAAAACTACAATTTGTCAGGATTGGACAATGTCGTTAATCCGTGGTGAAAAAAAAGCAAAGGCACTCTGGTTTTCTTATGAAGTTCTTGCAACTCATTTATGGATGAAATTTCAAGAAATGGGAATGACTCGAGAGGATTGTGTTTTCATTCCGGCAAAACATTCAAACGGAAATGTTGCATGGGTTGAAGCAAAAATAAAAGAAGGGAAAGAGAAGTTTGGAATAAAAACAGTTTTCATTGATCACCTAGGTTTTCTTCTTCCAAAGACTACTGGAATTTTAGGTAAAAATCTTTCGTCAAATTATGCTTCTTTTCTAACACAAATTATGCGTGATTTAAAAACAATCGCATTGAAAGAAGAGGTTATTATTTTTCTCCCAGTCCACATGAAGAAGCCAGAATACGGTAATCGCCAAGTAGATATTAATTCAATTCGTGATTCGGGGGGGATTTCTCAGGAGGCTGATTTGGTTTTTCTTATTGAACGCGAAAGAGATAAAGAAGCAGACTCAAAAACTTATTTTACAGACACAACAAAAATCACGTTAGCAAAAAATAGAAAGACAGGTGTTACTGTTATTGGAAAATTTACTATGATAAAAGGAAGATTTGCTTATGATGATTCAAAAGAAAAGGTACAAAAAATATATGATGAGTTTAATGAGGATGAAGAAAAAAAAGAACCAGTCGAACAACCACTCTTCGTTCCTAGCGTTCATAATTCTTATAAGGATGATTTAGATGATATTGCTGATGTTCCCGAGTTGGATATACCAGGATGGTAGTAAAAATATTATGAATGAAAAACAAATTAGAAGAATCATTGAAAGTGTAGACCCTGAAGGCAAAATTCCTACAGAAGGGGTGGAAGAACTTGTTTCTACTTTACTCCAAGAAGAAAAAAAGAGTTTTTCTGAGAATAGAGATATTTTACAGGAGAAGAATGAGATATTTGAACAAATGAAAGTTGAAACTGACTGGAGAAAGAGGTCGGCTCTCGTTGCGAAATTAATTAGTTTAGGATATGAATAATCTTTATGCTTGACAAGTAATGTTAAATAAGTATAATGGGTTCGTCGATAGAAGTTTATAGAAGTTTATTGGTAATAGTTTATTAAGTAATATGAATAACATAATGAAGAAAAAAGATGAAGAGAAGAGTCCTTTTGTTAAAGGTTTTGGGGAAGTACAAGACGTACCAAAAGATGTGAGCATAAATACATTAGGGGATAATTTTTATGATGCACTTGAACATGTGACTCTAGGTGGGAAGATAACAAAAAAAGAATGGAATAGTCCTGATATTTATGGGTTGTTAGAAGAAGGAAGATTAAGGATACATAAATCTGATGGAAAAACATTTGATTGGATTTTAAGTGATGGAGATATTCTGGGAATGGATTGGATTATGCTAAGTACACCAAAAGTATAATATGGCAAAGAAAATTATTTATAATGAAGAAGCAAGAAAAGCATTAAAAAATGGTGTTGATGCTGTTGCAAATGCTGTCAAAATTACCATTGGTCCAAAGGGCCGAAATGTGGTTTATGATAAAGGGTATGGAGGTCCTATTATTTCTAACGATGGAGTTTCTATTGCTCGAGAAGTTGTGCTAGAAGATTCGTTGGAGAACATGGGAGCAAATATTGTTAAAGAGGTTGCTCAAAAAACAAACGACTCTGCTGGAGATGGCACCACAACCTCTGTTATTTTGACTCAGGCCATTTTCGCTGAAGGTCTCAAGAAAATAAATGTAGGAGTAAATGCGATGGGGATAAAAAATGGAATAGAGAAAGCGTCTAAAATTGTTGTTGAATATTTGAAATTAATAACAAAGTCTATTGAGACAGATGAAGAAACTGAGCAAATCGCAACAATATCTGCAGAATCAGAAGAGATTGGAAAAACTATTGCAGAAACTGTTAAAAAATTAGGAAAGGATGCAGTTATCACAGTTGAATCTTCACCTGTTGCTGGGATCGTTTCAGAATCGTCCCAAGGAATGGAGTTTGACAAGGGTTATGTGTCGCCTTACATGGTGACAAATCCTGTTCGCCAAGAATGTGAATGTAAGGATGTCGGGATCCTGGTAACAGATTTTAAGCTCGGATCTATTCAAGAAATTGTTCCGTTGCTTGAATCTGTTATGAAAGCAGGGAAAACTGAAATTGTGATTATCGCAGATGACATTATTGGAGAAGCTCTTCATACTTTTGTGGTGAATAAACTTCGTGGAACTTTTACTGTTCTAGGAATAAAAGCTCCTGGATTTGGAGATAGAAAACGTGATTATTTAGAAGATATTGCGGCTTTAACTGGCGCTACTTTTGTGTCAACTGAAACTGGAATGACTTTGGATAAAATAACGATAGAAGATTTAGGGTCTGCTGATAGGGTTGTTGCAGAAAAAGAGAAAACAACAATCATTGGAGGGAAAGGAGAACCTGCTGTGATTGAAGCTCGTGTTGATGCTGCTCGCAAAGAACTTAAAAATCTTGAGTCTAAGCATGACAAACTTAAGGTGGAAGAACGCATTGCAAAACTCACAGGTGGCGTAGCTATCTTAAAAGTTGGAGCTGCCACAGAAACAGAAACAGAATATCTCAAGCTTAAGGTAGAAGACGCTGTTAATGCCGTAAAAGCGGCGCTAGAGGAAGGTATCGTTCCAGGAGGCGGGTCGGCTCTTATAAGGGCGTCTGAAGTTCTTCTGTCCAAATTAGAAGATAGGGACAAGATGACATCAGATGAATTAATAGGGTTTGATATTCTTATACAGGCGTTAGAAGCTCCGCTTCGAAACATTGCTATAAATTGTGGACTAGGAGATGGATCAATGGTTGTTACAAGAGTAAAAGAAATGGAACAAGGGGGAGGTTATGATGCGTTAAATGATAAGTATGTTGAAGATATGATTGAGGCAGGTATTGCGGACCCAGTTAAGGTAACAAGAAGCGCTATTCAGAATGCTGTAAGCGCAGCAAGCATCTTGCTTACTGTCGGCTGTTGTATGTCAGAAGTACCAAAAGAGAAAGTTGACAACATTCAATAAAGTAGGTGTAACTTTCTTTTTACTTGACAAGTTCTTTCAAATAAGTATAATGGAAGGAGGATCATGGGAACGGGGAGGAATGAAATACTTTCCTAAGTGAGAAATCACTTCTGTTAACTTCCCATGATCCAAAGGAATACAAACTTGCTGGAGTGATGGAAAAGAGTAGACATCTCTAAATATGAGAAGGTGTAATTATCCCTTAAGTTAAAGAGGAAGGCTAGATCTCATAATTGAGGCCTTCATGTAAGATGACTATACAAGTACCGGGATTTTTATGTTGTTTTGTGTCCCAAATTTTTTTCTTGTCAAATTCTTACCTCCAGTCGTTTGTGTTTCTTATTATTAGTTAAAGTTATGTTAAAAATATTATGCCAGCGTATCCACATAAAAAACAAAAAACAATTATATATGAGCAAGCCCCTTCAGGGTATATAAATATCGAAAAATGGGAACCTCCATTTTTGCCAGTTGAGGGAGGTTATGGGTTTATGGGAGTGCTAGCTGAAGATTCAAAAACTGGAGAATTACAATGTCATTGCTGTGGAAAGTGGTATGAATTACTTTCATCTCATGTTTTTGCTACACATAAAATGAAAGTAGGAGAATATCAACAAAAGTACGGGCTTCTAATGAGTACAGCTTTAAAATCAAAAAGAATTCGTTTGATGCAATCAGCTTTAATGGTGGAACTTCAAAAAAAAGGATTAATGAATGTAGGAAATAAAAAGAATAGGAATGGCAAGAGGTACGGTTTTACTAAAAAGAATGAACAAGCTGCAAATCGAAAAGGAAACAAAAAAGCATTGGAATCGCAGAATAAATATGGGGTGTGTGATCTTCAGATAATAAATAAGATAATATTTCTTTCAAAGGAATTAGGAAAAACTCCTTCTCTTGTGGATATTAAAAAAAAGTATGGTGGGGGGTTAATAACAATCATGCATAGTCGGTATGGAAGTTATGTTAAGTATTGTAGAAATCATTTGAAGATGGATCCACTGTTTTCTCGTCATAATCCCCGAACAAAAAAAGACGGGCAAAAACATTTATTAGAAATAGGAAGAAAATCAATAGAAACTGGAAATCCTGTTGTTCTTAAGAAATTACTTTCTGTTTGCGAACAGAAAAATGTATATAAATATTTCGGTTCGTTTCTAAAGTATAAAAAACAATTATTAGAAAAAGTTAATTAAAATAAAATATATGAAAAATAAAACTATAGCGAACGGGTTAATTGTTTTTATGGGTATTTCGTTTCTTGGAGGTTTCGTTGGAGCTGAAGAAGAAGGGTTCTTCCTTCTTATGGGTGTAGGAATGATGGTTTTTGGAATCTTTGCAATTATTAGACTTTATAAGTTAGAAGATTAATAAAATAAATATGGATGAAGTAAACATGAATGTAGATATGAACGAGCCATTAGACACGAGAATAAGATTATCATCAGACAAAATACTAGTAGAAGTTGAAAGTAATGAAACAAAAAAAGATAGTGGTTTGATTGTTACAACATCTGACGAACCTGGAGAAATAAAAACAGGTATAGTCGTAGCAACAGGAAAAGGAAAAGTTAATTTTGGAAATATTATTCCTATGGGCGTAGAGGTAGGAGAGAAGGTTATGTTTCAGTATGGAACAAAAGTAATTGTTGAAGGTAACCCTTATATGTTAATTACTGAATCAGCAGATTTACTTATAGCTTTTAACTAGTTGTTAGAAAATCGTTTTTCTAAGGGACTTGTGTAAGGGACTTGTGTATAATGTGAGACATGGAAGATATTAAATATTTAGATGAACTCATAAAGGCTAATATTAAGGAAGTTAATATTCTTAAGACTACTCTTCAAAGTATAATTGTTCAGTTAGCTCAAATTACAATTACGGGTTTAAGTATAGAAGAAAAGATAACTAAAACGTTGCTTGATCATGATGTTGTAATTAATTTGAAAACCAACACTGAGGGGATGCAACACTGTTTAACGGGTCTAAAGGGAAAAATAAATACAATGGAGGTAGAATTAAGTAAACAAGGAGTGATACAAGAAAGTCTTAAGAAAATAGTATTTGGAGCAGTGGGGTTTATTTTATTAGCTTTTTTGTCAGCGATTGTTGCTTTAGTTATCTTAAGGTAATATGAAAAAGAAGAAAAGGGAAAAAAGAAGAAGGCAGGAACGCAAAGAACATAATAAAGAATACGATACCTCTTTATTACTAAAGATGACGATAGAAGTAAATGAAAAAATTAGTCAAATTCAAACTTCTTTTAGTCGCTCTGAACACTTATTAGATTATAATAATAAATATTAACATCGAAGTACTTTTATTAGGGATTATAATTAATATATTATGTTTAATTTTTTTAGAAGGAAAGAACTCGAGAGCGGATGTTTGGAGGACGAACGAACACAAGAGGAGAAAAATAAAGATTATCAAGTAGAAGAAATTGCTACTGCATTTCCTCTTAACTGGACAGAAGTAAAAGTGCCTCATTTTGATATTCTTAATTACGATGTGCGTAACCAAAATGGCAGCGGGTCCTGCGTCAGTTTCAGTCTTGCTCTTATGCTCGGTATAGATAACTATCGTGAGGAGGGGGAATATCTTCCATTTTCAGCATCTCATATCTACCAGAGGAGAATTAACAAACCTAGCGCAGGAATGATAGGTAATGACGCATTAAAGATTGCCTCCAAGTACGGAGCAACGCTAGAGCAGTTAATGCCTTCAGACAACCTTAGTGAAATAGCAATTAACGCAGTTTCTAAACAACCTTCAGATGATCAAATAGGACAAGTGTTCAAAGCGGGTGGTTATGTACATCATCCTTTTGATATCGAAAAAATAGCTTCTTTTATGGAGGAAGGAAAAAAGAAAGGTATTTGTAAACCTACCATGACTTGGTTTGCTTTTCCTCGTAATGAGTGGACTGTGATGCCTGAGGTTGGTCCAGATGTACCCTCAAACCAGTTGGCAAGACATTCGGTAACTGCGATTGATTATGGACTTTATAAGGGTAGGAAAGTGCTCGTAATTCAGGACTCCTGGGGCTTGCACACATCTTCTGATAAGGGATTACGCTATATCACCCAAGAATATGCTGACAAGAGAATGATGTTAGCTGCTTCACTTGTGGATTTAGATAATTCTTGGAGAGACAAGATAGAACCTCAAGATGTTAAAAAACCTAAATATACTTTTACTCAACAGCTATCGTTTGGAATGAGAAATCAGGATATAGTTGGCTTGCAATATATTTTACAACATGAGGAGCTGTTTCCGTATACGATTAAGCCAACTGGATTATATGCTCAGATAACCGCAAAAGGAGTGCTTGCTTGGCAGATAAAACATAAAGTTGATACCCTTGAAAGATTAACAGAATTAAGAGGACATTACTTCGGCTCGCGAAGTATAGCTGCCGCAAATCATTTGTACAGTGATAGCCAATTATAGCTAATTAAAAAGGTCGTAAGTTTATAAGTAATAATTAAATTAGATATGATTACATCAACAATTTCGGTCGCAATTCTTATTGGGATCTGTGAGGCAATCAAGAGGGCAACTGGATTAAAAACAAAATATATTCCTACCGTGGCAATAATATTAGGGATAATTTATTCTCTCTCTCTTAATGGAGTAAATGCTATAAATATTTGGGAAGGAGTGGTAACGGGATTAGTTTCAGTTGGTTTATTTTCAGGAGTACGAAGTACAATTTTTAGTTAAGTAACAATGGAGAAAGCAAAACAAATAAAACGGGTTTGCATAACCGGGGGTCTTGGCTTCATTGGGTCAAATTTTATTCATTATCTTTTTGATAAGTATCCTAGATGTGAGGTAGTGAATTTGGATTTACTTACCTATGCAGGAAACTTAGAAAATCTTAAAGAGATTGATAGTTTGTCTAATTATAAATTTGTAAAAGGAGATATTTGTGATGTAAAGCTGGTTGATTCTTTGGTAAAGGAATGTGACGCGGTTGTGCATTTCGCTGCAGAGTCGCATGTAGATCGTTCTATAACGGATCCAACTGCTTTTGTACGAACAAATGTAATGGGGACGCAAGTGTTGCTTGATGCTTGTGTTAAATATGCAAAACGCTTTCATCATATTTCCACGGACGAGATTTTTGGTTCTCTTGCTTTAGATGACAAAAAAAGTTTACAGAAGACACAAATTATGACCCGTCAAGTCCTTATTCGGCTTCTAAAGCGGGTTCTGACCATTTGGTGAGAGCTTATCATCGAACTTATGGGCTTCAAACGACGATTACTAATTGCTCTAATAATTATGGGCCTCGCCAGAATGTTGAGAAACTGATACCTCTGATGATTACTAATGCTATCCAAAAGAAGAAATTGCCAGTTTATGGCGAAGGTTTAAATGTACGAGATTGGATATATGTTGATGACCATTGTTCAGCTATAGATTTGGTTCTTCGAAAAGGAGTTATTGGAGAAACATATTTGGTGGGTGGAGATGCTGAGCGGACAAATCTTGAAGTGGTGAGAAGCATTTTAAAAAATATGGGTGAGTCTGAGAGTTTAATTAGTTTTGTGACTGATAGGAAAGGACACGATCTTCGTTATGCGATTGATTCTTCTAAAATAAAAAAAGAGTTAGGTTGGAAAAGACGTTTTAATTTTGAAGAAGGTTTGAAACAGACAATTGGGTGGTATAAAAAAAAGTTTCTTTTTTAAATAAGCGTTTTGTTTTTTAGGGTGTATATGGGGTAAAAAAGAGCTGAGAGGTACCAAACTACCTGTTTGGGATTTAAATGCGAATGCGAGGCGTTTAATGCTCTCAGTTACAAGATGAGTAGGGGCTCTTAGGGAGAGAAAAGTTATTTTTTGGCAGCTTATGACGAAATGGCAGGGTAGGGCAAAGTATTCATGTGTGGATTGTTCTTGTGGTATCAGGAGTGATATAAAAAAAGCCCAGAAGAGCGTATGCTCTCCCGGGCTTTTTTTATTTTGTTAATTAGCTATTAAGATAGTTGATTTTTAGAGCTTTCAAGAATCAAGAGTGCAACAATATCATTAAGTTTTTCTTGTGATACTTTTGTTTCTCCTGTTTCTATTTTAGAAATTTTTTGCTGTTGGTCTTCTATTTCTTTTTGTTTTTCTATAATTATTTCTGTGTAAAACTTTGTGTTGTTTGTTTGAAATTCTATTTTTTCTTCTTTTGTAGCTTTTTTGTCTAAATAGTCTGGGTGTTCTGTGTCTAGCTTAGAAATTTCATAATTTTCTACTTTAATGATGTGGTTAGCATCATTTATTTGTTTTTGAAGTGAGATTATGGTGGATTCTGTTTCTGAGATTTTTGTGAGACGTGGAGATATTAATTCCATTCTAAGTGAATTTCGAGCTATTAATTTAAGCTTTTCAACTTGTTCTGTTAGAACTGTAGGTGCTTCTAATGTATCTACTGTTTTGTTTGTTTTGTTTGTAGTCATAATATTTATTGGGTTAATTTGTTAATAAAACTTTTAATAATGGTTAGGGTTACGGTGTTTTTTCTTTCGTAAGGAAAAGGGGTTTTTAGTACGGCATTAGAAAATAATACGAATGATTTTGTTGTAATATTTTCTTTTATGAGAGTTTTTTGATTTGCTTCAGATTCAATTTTAGGGTCAACTATATATGCGTTCCATAGATAGTTTTCTTTTTGTTTTCCGTAAATCCAAAATTCTGTGTTTTTGATTTTTATTTTTACTGTTTTTCCTTCTATTTGATCGATTTTACTACCTTTAGGTATTGTTAATCTAGGCATATATATTTATTTTTTAACTAATAAATGTCCTTTCCATTTCAATGTTTTAAATGTGTTAGGAAAACATTGTTGGAATAATTGAGTCGACCATCTACATACTTGTAGCTCATTTGGACCTCTAATAAAATGACCTGTTTCGTGAAGGGTTGAAATAATTGATGGATTATTCTTGTCAATAAGAATTGTTTTTGTTGTGGGTATGTAAGCATATAGGTATGATTTTTTTATTTTTGGATTAGATATTTCAGGTATTGCTGTGGTGATTCTAAGAATTAAGTTTTGAAGTGCTAGAATTTTATTTCTTTGTGAGAGATGCTTCCATCTTTTATACCAATGGTTTTTCCAATCCATAATTGCATTTATTTCTTTTTTTGAGAAGGTTAGTTGAATTTTGTTTATTTCCTTCTCGGTAGGATAATTATTCAAAGCCTATGGGATTTTTCTTTTTCCAATTCCCTTTTTTGGATTTGTTATGATTATTAATTGGTGAAAGTAAGTTTTTGCTTTGGTGATTATATGATGTATTTATTCCATTATATATGTCATATGTATTTTTTGTTATTGTATTTTCTTCTTCTTCTTTAATTTCAGCTTGTTCTAAACAAATACTTTCATATTCTGCAATTTTTGTGATAGTTGAAAGAATTTTAGATATTGAGGACATGACGGTTTGTTTGTTTATTTTACTTGTTTCTGCGTCATAGTCAGGTTCTATGATGGTTTCTAAATATTCGTTGATTATTTCATCTATTAATAATCTTCTTTCAATGAATTCGTTATCAAGAGAGAAAGAAATTTCGTTCATGGTTCTTTCTTTGTTTTGTGTAACTTTTTCCCAGTATTCAGTTTCTAGTTCTTGTAATTTGAGGTCTGTTGCTGATGGTTCTTTGGAAGGAGTGAGGGAGGATTTATAGGGAAAAGAAAATGAATTATTTGAATTAGTTGAGAAATTGGATATTGTTTTATTGTTTTGCGCAATTCTCTTTTTTAGTTCTTTGTCTTGTCTTTTTTCTTCTTCTTTTTCAAGTCTTTCGTTTTTAAACTTAAGATTTTTGTTTTGGATTATAAATTCTCCATTCTTTTTAAGCTTTATTTTTGCTAAATTGACGGAGAATAATTTATGTGATTCTATTTCTTTGCCGGGACCTTCACTCGAAAGATAGATGAGTCCTTTTTTTTCTTGTATGTTAATGGGATTATTTTTTCGTCCAAAATAAATTTTGTTAATTTGGTTAGTGTCTTTTTTAATTTGGATTGCTATAAATGCTGTGCTTCCTGTCATTTTTAATTCAGGTTGTTTTTTTTCTATAAATCTAATTAAGTCAATGGCAAAACTTTCTGAGTCATTCCACTTAGAGATTGTGTTTGTGTTATAATGATTTTCTTTGAGATATTCTGTTGTGTAGGTATATCCTATTTTTTCATGTTTTTCTTTTAGTTCATTGTCATTTTGAATTACTCCGTTATGCATAACAAGATAATCAAATGCTAATTCTTTGTTTTTTATATTGATTGGGTGAGTTTGCGCAAGTTTGTTCTCTGAGGAGGTTGGAGTTCTATGATGGACGATAAGAGATTCTGCTTTGTGTGTGTATAAATCCATAAGGAATTTCATAGGTGTGCAAGCTCTGTCTATTCCTTCTATTTTTCCTTGTTTTATGCGAATAATGCCAAATCCTTCTTTGCCTCTTGCGTTTTGGTCTTCAAATTGATTAATAATGAATTCATTATTTTCATTGCCATTTTTAGCAATTACTCCTATTAAGCCACACATATTAGCGGTGGGGTGAAGCTGTTACTTCGTCTTCGTTTTCTGTGAATAATTCTTCTCTTTCGATGGTTAGGTTTTCTATGGCTCTTTGTTGGTTTCTAGATGAGGTTGATTCATTATCGGCTAGGGTTATTGCATTTTGTGGAAAGTCTTCAGGTGTTTCTTTTTGTTGCTGTTTGGCTTTTGTTATTTCACCTGGGTCTGAGGTTAAAGAGTTTAAAAAATCTGGATTAGTTGGGAGTGGAACTAGTTTTTCATTTTCTATGTCCCATATTGTGTTAATGAATTCTTTTGTTTTTCCTTTCATTCGCATTTCGTAAGGTAATCCTATGTAAATTATATTGCTTTTCATTGAAGTGGTTTTACCTGTTTTGAAATCAATGGTTATGCAATTTGGAGCTGCGTTTGTTTCTGTGTATCGGCAAGACATTTTGATAAAGGCGTGTTGGATTAATTCATAATCATCTCTTGTTGTAATTTGTTCTAAGCCTGATAAGAATTCTTGTTTTGCATTTTGAATGATGGTTTCTTTGATTCCTTTTTTGAGACCAAAGATAAAGTATTGTTTGTTTAATTTCCAGTTAAAGGCGCCTGCTCTAAGGGAAAGTGCGTTAACGAAGTCACTTACTTTAGCGTCATTATTATAATCAATTTGTAATATGCGACTAATAACATCTGCATCTTTGTTTTTGATTTTTTCTTTGAATTTTTTTTCAGATATTATTTCTCTTTTGGTGGCCGGTATAATAGCTTGACTAATTCCCCATCCTTGGTTGATGTCGTAATTGTATTTCATTTTTTCTTTTATAATGGCTTTGGGGTTTAAAATGAAATTTATTTCGTCTTGATATTCTTTATACATATGAAATGTTTTTATGTATTTCTTAATACTTCTGAGAATGGTTTGGTTGAGGATGTCATATTCTTGAATTGCTAAAGTTTGGAATGCTTCTGTTTGTTTGTCACTTTTAAGTAAGATGTCTTTGTATTTGGAGATAGATCTAGGATGATTGGTGATTTCATTGTAGATGACACTTAGATAAGCAAGTGTAGCTTGAGCAATTTTGGGTGTTGTAAGCCATTCAGCTGATGGACTTCGGAATTCATATGTTTCAATTGGAATTCCATCGTTATTTTCTCCTTTTCTTTCAAATTTAAAGTCTGATAAAGCTCCATATTGTTGTCTTATTCGTAAAGCAAGATTAATCTTATTTTCAGACATCAGAATAGGCATATAAAAGGAGATTAATTGAGTATGAATAGTTTTTTGTTTTTGTTTGGACCAGTTGGGGTTTGATTGGAAATGGATGTGTCCTCCGATAGATGCGTGTTGACTGAGAGTGGATAATTCGAAAATAGACATGTATTTTCCAAATGCTTTGAATAGATTATTAAGATTTGAAATTACTTTTTCAGGTGTGAAGGCAGGAGTTGGGCGTATTTCTCCTGTTTGTGAAGCTCCATCCCATCCTATGTCACCGCAATTGCTTATGGAAAAACCCATGTTTTGTTGTTTGAATTCTTTTTTGTCTTTAAGTATTTCAAGTATGGTTTGTTTGGCGTCAATTCTTTTGTTTTGCAGAATAATTGAAAATTCTGGGTCAGCTCCTATTTTGAAGTTAAATTCTTTTGTTGTTTTTGTCATAGTTAATTGTTTTTATTATTTCTATTACTTGTTATTATTCTGTTAATGCTACTTATTTCTGAAAGAGAAATTTCGTTTATGGTAGGAGGGTTAGTGGATCTGTGTTCTCTTCTAGAAGTTTCTAGTTGTCTTTCTGTTGTTGCCAGTGAGCGAGCGAAGCGATGGTGTTTCCAGTTTCCATAAGAGATAAAGATATCGTAATAAATGCTAGGGCTTTGTTTTCTTAATTGTAATAAAAATACAAGCACTCTTGATATTCTGTGCAACCAATGCGCTGTACTGCAACAATTACCTGAAAATGCCCAGCGAGAGCCATAACAACTGGTTTGGTCTAAAATAGGGTTAAAGATATTTAATGCTGAAATGATTTTTTCTATTGATGCTGTTATGGGTTGTTTTCTTATGGTTTGTGAAGGCGTGTGTTTTTTTATGTTTGTTGCTAGTTGTGTTTTGCCTTCAGGAGATAAATCATTCCATCTTAGGGTCATTTTAGGAGGGTTTTCAAGTTCAGATGTAGAACAATGTTGTTTAAATTCTTCAAAAAGTGTGGGCAAGTGAATTGTTAAAGGTGTCATGATGTTATTTTTTTAATGTTATTAAGTTCGTTCTTGACTTGATCGATAGGGTTAAGGCATTTAGGGCAAAAGATGATTTCGTTTGAGAGTCTATAGTCAGTGTTTGGGCTAATGTTTGGGCAAAAGGTATAAGTGCATTTAGGGCAAACATTAATATGGAGATTTTTGAGATCATAAGATTTTCTGTTTTTATGTCGAATGATGAGATTGATGGGAGATTCTATTGCGTTTTCTGGTTCTGGTTTTGGTTCTGGTTTTTTTCTTTTTTTAACAATAATTTCATTTAAAAGAAGAGGGTGGCCACATTCATAGCAGGTATATGAGGGGTCATCATACCAATAAGTGTTATTACTGTTATAGTCGTTTATTTCTGTTATTTCTGCGTTTTGCTGGGTATTTGCATTTCTACTTGAGAGATGAGCTGTTCCATTTTCTGAAGTAAGGACAGAGTAGTCAACTGTTTTTATTTTTCTTTTGCAAAATGGGCATTTATATGTTTTAGTCATGATAATATTTGGTAGTTCTAGTCTTATAAATCCAAGGTTTCCATTCTTCAAGTTCTTTTTTGTCTTTGTAAGATTCTTTGAGAAACATATTATCTTTTTTGAATTTTTCTTTTTTTGCTTTTTTTATTCTTTTAAAGTTGCTAGAGAATCTAGCAAAGTTGGATAAGCCTGCTTCTTCAAGGTTATCATCTATTTTTTTGAGATCAAAGAGTTTTTTTCTTATTTCTAATTTTTCATATGTTATTGTTGTTGTCATGATTAAATTTTAGCTATGGTTGATATACATTTTTTACATAGGTATTTGTAGCCTGTGTGAATTATCTTTCTTTTGCTTTTTTGGTAGACACGAGTTTTATCGTTGTATCGCCAGCTGAAGCGATATATTTGTTTTAAGGTGCAAGTTTTTTTGCATTTATTGCAAGGGAGTGTAATTTTGTTTTGCATGTTAATGTTAATTAAGGGTAAATAATGTGACATAATAAGTTTGTTTAATGGTTCTAGGGTTATTTTTAAGGTTAAAATGCTAGTAATTGGGTATTTTTTCGGGAGCAGGAGCAGTAATCGAAAATAATCAAAGGTGTTTTATGGTGTTAATTAAGGTTAGGTCAGCAAATAAGATTAGCTATTTAGGCGGCTAAGGCTTCTTTTGCCGTGTGTATTGTGAGAGATGATGTTGTAAGTAGTAAGGCGAAGATGGCTATTAGAGCTTTTCCCTCGGTAGGTTTAGCTTTAGCTATTATGTTTTTTGCTTTTATGTCTTCTGGGTGAGTTACTTTAGCGGTAGCTATATGGCTACCAGCTACAATGTGGATTGTTATTTCTATTTTTGTTGGAGTCATATTGATAGTTCATATTTTAGAGCTGATAAAGTGTTTATCATAGCTTCTGTGTGGGTGGAACCAGAGTTCATGATAAAGTGATCAGTTCGCCAAATCCAGGCGTAATATGTTCCTCTTATTTTTTGTATTTTCATGGTAAGTTAAATTAATTAATAAAGTTTTGGAATTCTTAGTAGAGAGCTTATGGAGCCTATGGTCCGTAGGAGCTTATGGTCAGTTGGAGTTTATGGTCAGTTGGAGTTTATGGTCAGCTAATGGGAAAAGCAGTCCGATCCGAGTCTATGGTCAGCTAATGGGAAAAGCAGTCTGATCCGAGCTGGTAGTAAGTGTGGCAACAAAAAAGCGACATTCATGCTTATGAGATGTCGCTTTTGAGCTTATGTTGCTTTTATACAAGCTTTACATTCTGTTTGTTATGCAAGGCTTGTAAGGCTAGACGGAATATACAACAGCAGTGGAGAAAGCATTGGCGCTGAATTCGAGAGGAGTTTCAGCTTCGGGATCTAGGTGAGCTTTGGCATCTTTTGTTTTCATGATAAAGATGGTTTTGTAGGTGGTTTTGTCGTAACGGGAGTAGATAGGTGTTCCATCGATGGTGAAGATGCGAATGCCGTTACCGTTTTTGTCTGCTTTAGTGTTGTATGGTAGAGCAGGTTTGATGCCGTGCATAGCGTCGAAGAGTTCTCTGGAGACGGATACGTGGCTGTAGCCAGTGTTTTCTTCTCTAATAATTTTGTTTATTACTAAGTTTAAATTATTCATAATATTTTAATGGTTAATTATAGCGAGCTATTTGATATGGCTAGCTATAGAGCTAATAAGCTAATAATACTTCTACTAATAATACTTCCTATAAATGCTATAAATGCGAGACGCGGTATTGCACCTCTTTTTCACTCTTCTACACTCGTTTTTACACGTTTATGTGTTGTCACAGAGCCATATATTGGTTCTGAGTCGACCACAACACATGTCACCGAGGAACATACTTATACACACTGTATTACCCATACATTTCTCATAAATATAGTTTTAAAAGAGGGACCACAACACGTGACCGTGACCACATAGCGTGGAGGAATAACAAGGCTTTGTCTGCGGAGGGAGAGACCACAACGTGTGACGGGGAACAAGGGGTGTGGAGTGTGAAACGAAAAGTGTGTTGTGTGGAACACACAACGCGAAACGGGGGTACGGGGGGTTGTCGATTTGGAGTCCCAAACATTTAGACTAAGGTAGGGAAACGTACCCATCCGCGTCTGGGGCTCCAAATGAGAATTAGGGTTAGCGCACCGCGTCTGGGGCTCCAAATGAGAATTAGGGTTAGCGCACCGCGTCTGGGGCTCCAAATGAGAATTAGGGTTAGCGCACCGCG